>MDTF01010019.1_pt1 | contig 10047 bp, 11 predicted proteins | sample 811191 | NCBI WGS metagenome assembly MDTF01 (sample SAMN05326649, study PRJNA326480) | marine metagenome | isolation source: seawater | place: Southern Ocean | collected 2011 | reverse complement strand
TACCTCCGGTCCTTAAATGGAAATTACTGTGGTGGCTTAACCGGGAATAAATATGAAAATACCAAGTATAACTATCCAACAATTATTAGAAGCAGGCGTTCATTTGGGTCACAAGACCTTAAGATGGAATCCAAAAATGAAAAAATATATCTTTGGAAAAAGAGATTCAATTCACATTATTGATTTAACACAAACATTAGAATTAACCAATGTGGCCTTAGAAAAAGTTTATAATACGATTGCGAATAATGGTAAAATTCTTTTTGTGTCAACAAAGAAGCAAGCTTCAGAAGCTATTGCTGAAGTTGCAAAAGATACTGGTCAATTTTTTGTAAACTATAGATGGTTAGGCGGAATGCTAACCAACTGGGGAACAATTTCAGGATCAATAAAAAAGATGAAAAAATATGAAGCTGACCTTGTGGCTGAAAATAGAGGTTTTACAAAAAAAGAGCTTCTAAAAATGAGTGTTAAAAAAGATAAATTAGAAAGATCTTTAGGCGGAATTTCTGAAATGAAAAAAGTTCCCGATTTAGTTTTTATTATTGATACAAATTATGAATCTTTGGCTATTGCTGAAGCTTCTAAATTAGGTATTCCAATTTGTGCTATTTTAGATAGTAACTCAAATCCTGATGGAATTGATTTTCCTATTCCTGGTAATGATGATGCTAGAAGAGCAATTGATCTTTATTGTAATCTTATAAAAGAAACTATTGAAAATGCAAAAAAAGCATCACCGTCTAAAACAGAAGAAAAACCAGAGGTAGAAGAAATTAAAATAAAAGAAAAATCTACAAAAACTGTTGAGGAATTGGATAGAGCAAAGTTAGATGCTAAATTTCCAAAGAAAGAAAAACTAAATTAATATGAGTGATATTGAAAAAGTAAAACAACTAAGAGAAGCAACTGGAGCTGGTTTTAAAGATTGCAATCTAGCAGTTAAGGAATCTGGAGGAGATTTAGATAAAGCTGTAGAAATTTTAAGGATTAAAGGAATTTCTAAAGCGTCGAAGAAAATGTCCAGAGACGCAAAAGAAGGTGTTGTAGCAACCTCTGGTAATGAAGATAAAATCTCCGTTATAGAGATAAATTGCGAAACTGATTTTGTTGCCAAGAATGAAGATTTTGTCTCTTTTGCAAAAGAACTGAGTGAATTAAATAATCATAATGAATCTGATTTAGAAAAATTAAAAAAAACAAATATGGCAAATGGTCAAGCTGTTGAAGATAATCTTGTTTCATTAATATCAAAAATGGGTGAAAAAATAACAGTCGGTAAAGTGAAAACATTTAACCAACCGGGTACTAAAAATTTTAACTATTTGCATACCATAGTTAAAGATAATTTATCTAAATTATCAGTTATAGTATCAATTGAAACCTCTGATGTTAGTGATGATGTTAAAACATTTGGTAAACAGCTTTCAATGCATATAGCTGCTTCTAATCCGTTAGCATTAAGTTCTGACTTAATTGACAAAGATATTCTTCAAAAAGAACAAGATCTTGTTACAGAAGAGCTAAAAGGCTCAGGAAAACCTGATGAGATAGTACAAAAAATTAGCTTAGGTAAAATGAATAAATTCAAAGAAGATAATGCACTTTTAACACAAGCATGGGTTATGGAGCCTAAAAAAAAGGTGCAAGATATAGTAAAAGATCTTAATATCTTAGACTTGAAGATTAAAGATTTTTACAGATTAAAAATTGGTGAATAAATGTTCAACAATAAAACATATAGCCAAAAAATGGATAAGACCATTGAGGTCTTTACAAAGGAATTAACCTCTCTAAGAACTGGTAGAGCTAATGCAGCAATGTTGGATCTTGTTAAGGTTGATGTCTATGGCCAAGCCATGCCTATAAATCAAGTTGGAAGTATAACAACTCCAGAAGCAAGAATGATTAATATTCAAGTATGGGATTTGAATAACGTGCCACTCGTAGATTCTGCTATTAAAAAATCTGAATTAGGTTTAAATCCACAGATTGATGGTCAATTAATCAGATTACCCGTACCAGACTTAAGTGAAGAGAGGAGAGTAGAGATAAAAAAATTGATTAAATCTATGGGTGAAAAGTGTAAAATATCAATAAGAAACATCAGACGCGAAGCTAATGATGAATTAAAAAACTTAGTTAAAGAAAAAGAAATAAGTGAAGATGATGAAAAAAAAAATGAAAAATTAGTGCAAACATTCACAGATGATCACATTAAAACTATTGACCAAAAAGTTGAAGTTAAAGAAAAAGAAATAATGACCATATGAACCCAGTTAAACATGTAGCCATCATTATGGATGGAAACGGGAGATGGGGTATAAATAAAAAAAAATCTAGAAACGACGGTCATAGAGCAGGACTAATTACCGTAGAATCGATAATTAAAGAAACATTGAAATTAAAGATTGAAAACTTAACGTTATATACATTTTCAACAGAAAACTGGAAAAGACCAAAAAAAGAAATTCATTTTCTATTTAATTTATTAGAAAAATTTTTATTTAAAAAATTAGATAATTTAATAGAAAATAAAATCAAACTTAAGGTAATTGGTAATCGCAAATTATTTTCACCAAAGCTAAGACTGTTATTAAAAAATGCTGAAAATCAAACTTCTAAAAATGAAAAACTTCAAATCAACTTAGCATTAAACTATGGTTCAAAAAGTGAAATTGTAGATACAATAAAACTAATCAATAAAAAAAAAAAGAAAATTACAATAGAAAATATTAATAAAAATCTTTACACAAAAGGGATTCCAGATCCCGATATATTAATTAGAACTGGCAACACATGTAGGTTAAGTAATTTTTTATTATGGCAGTTAGCATATACTGAAATTTTTTTTGAAAAAAAACTTTGGCCTGATTTTAAGCCTAAAGATTACAATAAAATAATAGATAAATTTCAATCTCAAAAGTTAAATTTTGGAGGCATTTAATGACATCTGAGTTCAAAAAAAGAATTTTAACATCTATTTTACTTTTTTTTACTTTATATATAATGCAACTTTATCCATTTGTTATGATTTGTTTGTTAATAATTACAGGAATAATTTGTTGGATAGAATTTTATGGATTAATTGTAAAAATTTTCTATAAAAATGATTCTAAAACTAAGATAAAAAGATTTACCTCAAAAGCAATATCTTTAATTTATTTATCATCTTTGGTTTTTACAATTTTTTATATAAAATCTATAAAACCTGAATTACAAGTTTTTATCTTATATTCACTTTTAATATCTATAGTTTCAGACATAGGAGGGTTTTCATTTGGAAAAATTTTTAAAGGAAAAAAACTAACTAAAATTAGTCCAAACAAGACTATTGCAGGGGCAATTGGATCGTTTATTTTTTCAATTGCGCTGATTCCTTTTTTTATTACCTACTACAATCATTTTACTCTATTGATCTTATTAATAATTACTTTAATAATTTCATTAACCTCACAATTAGGTGATTTATTTATTTCTTACTTAAAAAGAAGTGCAAATGTTAAAGATACTAGTGATCTTTTACCAGGACATGGTGGATTTCTTGATCGTTTAGATGGTATTATTTTTGCAATCCCAGTCGGACTTTTATTAAATAATTTATTTCAATAATGAAAAAAAAAATTGCTATATTAGGTTCTACTGGTTCAATTGGAAAAACAACATTAGAAATTCTTAAAAAAAATAAACAAAAGTATGAAATAATTCTTTTAACAACAAATCAAAATATTAGTGAATTAATTAAACAAACAAAAATTTTTAATGTAAAAAATCTTATTGTTATAAATAAGAAAAAATTTCATATAATTAAAAAAAAATTATTAAATAAAAAAATTAATATTTTTAATAATTTTAATAATTTTGATAAAATTTTTGTGAATAGAATTGATTATGTAATGAGTTCTATTTCTGGTTTGGATGGTCTTAAACCAACAATGGATATAATAAAATTTACAAAAAAAATAGCAATCGCTAATAAAGAATCTATAATATGTGGATGGAATTTAATTAACAAAGAACTAATTAAACACAAGACAGCTTTCATTCCAGTTGATTCTGAACATTTTTCCATATGGTCTTTAATTAACAATACTAATAAAAATAAAGTTGAAGAAATAATTATTACTGCATCTGGAGGCCCTTTTTTAAAAACACCTATTCAAAACTTAAAGAATGTTTCAATAAGTGAAGCACTAAAACACCCCAATTGGCCTATGGGTAAAAAAATTTCTATCGACTCAGCTACAATGATGAATAAAGTATTTGAAGTTATTGAGGCTCAAAAAATTTTTAATATACCTATTGAGAAATTTAAAATATTAATTCATCCAAAATCTTATTTACATGCAATTGTAAAGTTCAATAATGGTTTGATAAAAATGTTAATCCATGACACAAATATGTCAATTCCTATATCTAACTCAATTAATGAAAGTGTTATGATTTCTTCAAATAAAATCGATTATTCAATATTAAACAATTTATCTCTATCTACGATATCTAAAAAAAAATATCCCTCTATAAAAATTTTAGATAACCTAGATAATAGAAACTCACTCTACGAAACTGCTATAGTTGCTGCAAATGACGAACTTGTGAAACTTTTTATTAACAAAAAAATTAAATTTACAGAAATTTCAAAAATTTTACTTAAAATACTTAAACATAAAGAAATTATTAAACTTAAGAGGAAATTTCCTAAGAATTTTAATGAAATCAAAACCCTAAGTGAATATGTGAGATTGAAAACAGTTTCACAATGTATATAAATAATATGATGAGATTTTTAATATATATATTACTTTTTTTTACTTTTTTATTTAATATTGCTCATGCGGATAAAATTCAAAAATTTTCAATTATTGGTAATAAAAGAATAACAAATGAAACTATAATCGTTTTCTCAAAAAAGAAATTAAATCAAGACATTAATGAAAGTGATTTAAATGATGTTATAAAAAATCTTTATGAAACTAATTTTTTTAAAAATATAAATGTTTCATTTGTCAAAAATAACTTAACTATCAATGTAATTGAAAACCCAATTATTCAAAGTATTGAAATAACTGGTATCAAATCCTCAAAATATAGTGACCCACTTTATGAAATAATGCAAATGAGAGAAAAAAGTTCATACATAGAAAGTGCCGTAGCTAAAGATCTTTTAAATATTACTAATTTTTTAAAAGTTTCAGGTTTTTATTTTTCTAAAGTAAAAGTTGAATTAAAAGAAAATGACAATAATACAGTAAACCTTATCTATAACATTGAACTTGGAGAGAAGGCTTCAATTAAAAAAATTATCTTTTCAGGTAATAAAATTTACAAGGATAAAGTTCTTAAAAATATAATTGTATCAGAAGAAGATAAGTTTTGGAAATTTTTATCAGGTAAAAAATATCTAGATCAAAATAGAATTAATTTAGATAAAAATTTACTAAAAAACTACTATCTTAACAATGGATATTATAATGTTAAAATTAATGAATCTTCTGTTAGCTTCATAGATGATGGTGGTTTTAATTTAACTTATAATATTGATTCTGGTCAAAAATTTTATTTTAACAATCTCAAATTAAATATTCCAATTAATTATGATAAAAATAATTTTAAATTAATTGAAAAAGAAATCAGTGAACTTAAAAATGAAACCTATTCATTTAAAAAGATTATAAGTATTTTAGATGAAATTGATTCATTGGCATTAACAAAGCAATATGAATTCATAAACGCCAGTATAGAAGAAAAAATAATTAATCCAGATAAATTAAATATCATAATTACCGTCGATGAAAGTAAGAAGTTTTATGTTGATAGAATTAATATTAATGGAAATGATATAACACAAGAAACAGTTATAAGAAACATGCTGGTTGTCGATGAGGGTGATCCTTTTAATGAACTTCTAAACAATAAGTCTATTAACAATATTAGATCGTCAGGTTTATTTTCAACTGTTAAGTATGACGTAATTGATAGTGATGATGAATCTCGTAAAACTATGAATATATTTGTTGAGGAAAGGCCTACTGGGGAAATATCAGCAGGTGCTGGTGTTGGTACTAGGGGTGCTTCTTTCACTTTTGGTGTTAAGGAAGCAAATTTTAACGGAAAAGGAATAAAAACAAATACAAATTTTACTCTTGGCACTAATTCTATAAAAGGTGGGCTTAGCTTTGAAATTCCAAATTATAAATACAGTGACAAAACTTTAAATGGAGATATTTCAAGAACAATTACTGATCAATTGGTAAACGCTGGATATAAGAATAAAACAAATAGAATAGGTCTTTCCACATCTTTTGAACAAAGAAAAGACCTTTATTTTTCACCAGGTTTAACTTTTAAATATGAAACTTTAGAAACTTCAAGTTCAGCCTCTGCTGCGCTTAAAAAACAGGCAGACAATTATTATGATATTAATCTTGAGTATAGTCTTCTTTATGATCAAAGAAATAGTTCGTTTCGTCCATCTGATGGTTACTTGTCAGTATTTAGGCAGCAATTACCCTTACTTTCAAATAACTATTCTTTAACAAACACATATGAATTTATGAAATACAATCAAATCACAGATGAAATGATCGGTTCTATAAAATTTTATATGAAGACAATTAATTCTATAGGCTCAAAAGATGTAAGGATTTCTCAAAGATTGAATATTGCTTCCAAAAGATTGAGAGGATTTCAAGCGGGGAAAGTTGGACCAAAAGATGGTATAGACTTTGTAGGGGGGAATTATGCTTCAACTGTATCACTAGGTACAACTCTACCAAAATTTTTACCTCAACTCCAATTTGTTGATTTTGGTCTATTTCTTGATGCTGGAAATATCTGGGGTGCAGATTATTCTAAAACTATTGAAAATAAAAAAAACAAAATAAAATCTGCTGCTGGTTTATCAATTGATATTCTTACACCAATAGGTCCTTTAAATTTTGTTATTGCTCAACCGATAACTAAATCATCTAGTGACGTAGCTGAAACTTTTCGATTTGATTTAGGCACATCCTTTTAATGAAGAAGTTATTAATAATAAAAATAATTTTTTTTATTATTACAATTTCACCGTCAGTTGCAATAAACACCTCTTTTATAGATATGGAAAAAATATTTTTAAGTTCTGAAGTGGGTAAGGATGCAAATAATAAAGTTAAAATTTTACAAAAAAAAAAGTTTGAAAAAATACAAAAGATTGAAAAAACTTTAAAAGCAAAAGAAAATAAACTAAACCGTCAAAAAAATATAATAACTAAAGATGAGTTTAATAAAAGTTTACAATTATTAAAAAAAGATATCAACGATTTCAACAAAATGAAAAATCAAGAAATCAAAGATTTTGAAAATAAAAAAGCACAATATAAAGTTCAACTATTGAATTTTATTAGACCTATATTAGCAACTTATGCAAAAGCTGAAAATATTTCAATTTTACTTGAAAAAACAAACATTCTCTTAGGTGTTAATGAATTAGATATAACTAATAATATTATTAAAATTTTAAATAAAGAAGCAACTGAAATTACATTAAAATGACAAATACATTGAGCAAGAAAGAAATTATAGACCTGTTACCGCATAGAGAACCAATGCTTTTAATTGATGAGTTAATAAATATTAAAAAACTTTTTTCAGCAACGGCTATAGTGAATGTGAGAAAAGATAGTTTTTATGTTCAGGGCCACTTTCCAAACAATCCGGTAATGCCAGGTGTCTTAATTGTTGAGGCTTTTGGACAAGCAGCAGCAGCACTCACGGCTCATGGAATTGACAAAGAAACTTACGAAAATAAATTAGTATTTTTAATGGGCATTGAGAAAGCTCGTTTTAGAAGCCCTGTAATTCCTGATTGTAAGCTGGAATTAAATATAGAAGCTACAAGATCGCATGGAAGAGTCTGGAAATACAAAGGTGAAGCTTTTGTTGGGGAAAAAAAAATGGCAGACGCTCAATGGTCAGCTACTATAGTCGATAGAAAATAATTAGTAATAATTCTTGATGAGTAATTTGATTAGGTTTTGATATTAATTAAGTAATGAATAATCCTTTTTTTATTAACAATGGTCCTTTTGAAATCAATAATTTATTAAAACTTAGTGATATAAATAATATGGATACATTTTTAAAAAAAAATGTTTCTGACATTAAGGATCTTTTAAATGCTAATGAAAATCACTTAACTTTCTTTCATTCCAAGAATTATGAGTCATTAGCCTCAAAAACTAAAGCTGCTTTTTGTATTACAAAAAAAAATTTAGCCCATATATTACCCAAAACTTGCCTTCCAATTATTACTGATAATATATTGATTACTACAGCCAAGATTACAAAAACTTTTTATCCTGATGCTACATCTGATGACTTTGATAAAAACGTCTCCATCATTAATGAAACTTTTTTCAAGGATAAGGTAAATTTTGGAAAAAATGTTTTAATTGGTAAAAATGTAACTATTGGTAAAGACTGTTTAATTGGACATAATTCAATTATAGAAAGCAATGTTATTATTGGAGATAATTGCTCGATTGGCTCTAATGTAATTATAAGAAATACTATTTTAAAAAATGGAATAAATATTTTAGATGGTTGTGTAATTGGAAAAAAAGGTTTTGGTTTTTTTCCACATCACAATAAAAATATTAGATATCCACATATAGGGATTGTTATAATTGAAGATAATTGTGAAATTGGTTGTGGCTCTACTATTGATAGGGGATCTCTATCAAATACTATAATTGGTAAAAATACTTATTTAGATAACCAAGTTCACATTGCTCATAATAATAAAATTGGTAATAATTGTATAATTGCTGGCCAAGTTGGTTTAGCAGGGAGCTCTACTTTGGGCAGTAATGTGATGATTGGTGGACAAGCAGGAATTTCTGGACATTTAAAGATTGGTAGTAACGTTCAAATTGGCGGTGGTACTGGTGTTTTAAAAGATATTCCAGATAATTCAAAGGTTATGGGTTACCCTGCAAAAGATTTAAAAAAATTTATCAAGGATAGTAAGTGATACACAAAACAGCAATTATTGACCCTAAGGCTAAAATTGCATCAACTGTAGATATTGGACCTTATACAGTTATTGGTCCCAATGTTGAAATTAGTGACAATGTCATAATCCAATCACACGTAAACATTACCGGTTATACAGTAATTGGTAAAAATAATAAAATTTATCCATTTGCTTCAATAGGTAATAATCCACAAGACATGAAATATAAAGGTGAGAAAACAAAGCTCTTAATAGGAGATAATAACACGATAAGAGAATATTCAACAATTAACCCTGGGACCATTCAAGGTGGGGGAATAACAAAAGTGGGAAATAATAATTTAATTATGATTAGCTCCCACATTGCTCATGATTGCATTATAGGAAATAATATTGTTATTGCGAACAGTGCAGCCATTGCTGGTCATGCTCAGGTAGAAGATTATGTGGTGATTGGTGGAAACTGTGGTGTTCAACAATATGTAAGAATTGGTAAAATGGCAATGATTGGAGGAATGACGGGTGTTTCAAGAGATGTTATTCCCTATGGCTTATCAACAGGTAATCGAAATTATTTAAATGGTATTAATGTAGTTGGATTGAGAAGAGGGAAGGTTATCAACAAGGATATTATAGGTCTTACAGAAGCTTATAAAGATATATTCAAAACAGAAAATTTAACTGAAAATTTAAGTAGATTAAATGGCCAGTTTAAAGAAAACACACTTGTAAATGAAGTATTGGATTTTATTAATAAAGATAAAAAAAGACCTATTTGCACACCCTTCCTAAAATAAAATGATTGGATTATTTCTTGGCAGTACAGATTTTCCAAAAATAATTTTAAATAAAATCAAAAAAAATAAGAAGAAATACTTCATAATTGATTTAACTTTAAATAATAAATTTAAAAAAGATAAGAATAGTTATTTTATTAATATAGGACAGTTTGGTAAAATTTTATCAGCAATAAAAGAAAATAAATGTAATAAAGTTTTATTTGCAGGAAAAATTAATAAACCAAAAATTTCATCGCTGAAATTAGATTT
>MDTF01003167.1_pt1 | contig 10047 bp, 8 predicted proteins | sample 811191 | NCBI WGS metagenome assembly MDTF01 (sample SAMN05326649, study PRJNA326480) | marine metagenome | isolation source: seawater | place: Southern Ocean | collected 2011 | reverse complement strand
TGTCGTGTTCTTCAATTTCGGCCTTTACTTCGGGTTTAGGAATGAATGAAACTGTATTCAATTTTACATGCTCATCCATCAATTCGACATCCATAGATTCAAATTGAATCAAGTATGGTTGATTGGATTTGGAGTTGAAGTTTTGATCAATTATACCTCGAATTCTAGTATCGAGCGTAGACATAAAATACGACCAACCGCCCACCAACGTTAGCACTAGAATTAATGCTCCTATCAGTTTTATTTTAGGCGATCTGGCTAATTTCATATGTAGTTTTAAAAATTGATAAAGTCGAAATAACCGATATCAAACAGTTTATCGTAAAGCAACATCATTGCCAGTACCATCACCGTGAAAAAAAGGATTCGAATAATTTTAGTCCCCATCGAAAGGTTATTTCTATTTCGATTCATCGTAGCTATTTTCAGGCAAGTTACAGAAATGTTACTTTATGTTAGTTCAAACAAGTAGAAGTTACTTAAGTTTAGAAATGATTTTCTTTGGCGTTATTTGACAATCGCTTTCAACTTCATCAAATAAGATAGTTTTCATCGACATTTGATGATCTATATTTACTTACCATAAACAGTTTTGTAAAAGTTATCACTTGAATAACATAACCCATATAGACAGAGACTTTGGCTGGTTTGTTGGTGCATTCAACAACAATCAGAATCACAAACATTATGCTATTCAGCTAAGCATTCCTCTAGAACGCGAGGTTGTTGTTAATACTCCTGATGCATCAATAACAACAAAACAGTCTGTATTAATTGCGCCTAACGTATCTCATCAATTCAAATCTGAATCACCCCATTTTCTGTTGTTGATTAATCCCGCATCAACTGTAGGTCATTTTTGGACGAAGCAGCTCACCAAATCCATTCAAGAGATAGAAAATGAAATCACAAATCAGATAAAAAACCTCATTCTATCGAAGAATCAAAGTGCTGATTTCATTTCAGAAATCAATAAAATCATTCTAAATAATCATTGCTTTTGTGAGACAGCATTGCACCGAGGTGATGAACGAATCAATCTAGCTTTAGCTTATTTAGACGAACATTTCGACCAAGTAATTTCACTCGATGAAATCGCTTCACATTGTCATTTATCTCCTAGTCGGTTTCTACACCTATTCAAACAAGAAACTGGAATTACATACAGAAGAGCCCAACTCTGGAATAAGTTGGTTAAAGCCCTTCCTTATTTCGGGAAACAATCACTTACTGAGATTGCACACCAAAATGGATTTTCAGACAGTGCCCATTTAAGTAGAGTTTTTAAAGAGAATTTTGGTTTTGGGCCTCGAGAATTCCTAAAACTTAGCCAGTTTATTCAAGTTTAATTTTTGTTAGCCCAGCACTTTTGTTCCATCAATATCAATTAATCATGGAACAAGAATTCAAAAAATATTTACAGCCCACTGCCATCTTAAATTTTAATTCACCAGCGATAATAGCGCTCATCACTGAAAGAGGTTGGCAATCGTTACCTGACGACAAAAAAATAGAACGGGTTTACAATTTTGTTCGAGATGAGATTCTTTTCGGCTACAACATGGATGACCCCATTTCTGCTTCAGAAGTTCTTCATGATGGCTACGGGCAATGCAATACCAAAGCGAACTTGTTTATGGCACTTTTGAGAGCTGTTGGAATCCCAAATAGAATGCACGGTTTCACCATAGACAAAGCACTTCAAAAGGGAGCAATCACTGGAATCTGGTACACCCTTTCGCCAAACAATATCTTGCACAGTTGGGTAGAAGTTTACCTTGATGGGAATTGGTATAATTTAGAAGGTCTTATTCTAGACATGCCCTATTTAAAGGCACTTCAAGCCAAATTTAAAGAATGTAAAACTACATTTTGTGGATATGGTGCTTACACCGATAACTTTAAAAACCCACAAGTTAGTTGGAATCAAAACCACACGTATATTCAGGAAAAAGGAATCAATCAAGATTTTGGATTGTTTGACTCTCCAGATTCTTTTTACGCCAAACATCAACAGAAGCTTAGTCCAATAAAAAAATGGATCTATCAAAACTATGTCAGACATCAAATGAATAAAAATGTGAGCGCAATTCGCAATAGAGAATAAGGCTTACAGTTTAAGATAGTTGTACAACACGATTGACATTCAACATCTCATTATTCATTCTATAAGCTGTTAACCTACCTGTTTTGTACACACAATAATCCAAACACATCATGTTAGACTGCAGCAAGTGAACAGGTTGCTTTCCCATGCAATAATGCCCCAGGAAAAGCGGCTTTTCACTGGTTGAATATTGCGGAATTTGATCGTGTTTCCACTGCGGAATAATTTCGTGTTCCTGAAACATATTAGACTGAAAAGCCAACTTTTTTAATTGATTGGTATGAGCTGCTTCCCACCATTTTAGGCGAACAAATGTTCTTCTATTACCGTCATTATCAATAAACTGTTGATTATTAGGCAGCTTATACTCTACCCCTTTCAATAAACATTCAATAAAATCGAATTCAGGTGTAAAAGGAATCACAGACTGCTCTAGAAAAGCAACATCACTCAAGTTTTTTGGCATTTCACCTTTTCGAATAGCTTCAATGTAATTGAAATCCCAACAAGCGTGAATAGCCCTGAAATCATCATTTTCGAAATACAACGGCAGTGTTTTGATCCAGTTGATATAGCTATTGAGTTCTTCTTCTCTTCCACTAAAATCAGCTAATGTGGTTCTCAACTGTTTCAAATTGTGTTTGTTGTGAGGTCTTAAAAAACCACCTGTTTTGTTGGGCGTGTTCCATGCAATTAAATTGAATTCATGATTTCCTAGTATGACTTCAGCCTCACCAGCCTCATGCATGTTCCTCACAATAGACAACGTCTTGGCAACTCCTTTTCCACGATTAATTAAATCCCCTAAAAACAGTGCTTTCCGTTCAGGATGTTTCCAAACAGAACCTTGTTTCTCGTATCCAAGTTGCTTGAGCAAAGCTTTCAACTCTGCTGCACATCCGTGAATATCGCCAATGATGTCATACATAACGCAAAAGAAAAATTATCTATCAAATAGGAATCTCACAAGCTTAAAAACAATCCTTAATTTAGGGTTAAATCCACTACTCTCTGTAAGAAGTATGTAACTCAGATCACTATTATTCTCCCGGAGTAACTCCAATTTTGAACCTAAACAATTCAACCGATCATGAAAGAATTTTGGGATACCCGTTACGCTGAAATTGACTTTGCTTATGGCAAAACTCCAAATACCTTTTTTAAGGATTCTATTGACAAACTTACTCCAGGAAAACTCTTATTACCTGCCGATGGAGAAGGCCGAAATGCCGTGTATGCTGCAACCAAAGGTTGGGATGTGACAGCAGTTGACATGAGTGAATCTGGAAAATGCAAAGCATTGGAACTGGCTAGTGAGCTTGGTGTGAATATCAACTATGAAGTTACCAATTTGATTGATTTTCATCCCGAAGAGCAATACGATGCTATCGGATTAATCTACGCTCACTTTCCTCCTGAAATCAGACAAGATTTACATCACAAGTTCATAGATGTTTTAAAGCCGGGTGGAAAATTGATTTTGGAAGGTTTTAGACCAGATCAATTAAATTATCATTCGGGTGGACCTAAAACTGTTGAAATGCTTTATCCACTAACCATAATTCAAGAAGACTTTAAAGATTTAGAGGTGGAAATGGCTGAAGAACAAAATATCTTATTAAACGAAGGCCGCTATCACCAAGGTGAAGCGGCCGTAACTCGTTTTATTGCTGTTAAACCTGAATTATAAGTTCGAACGCTTACGCTCGTGCTCTTTCAAGTGTAATTTTCTCAAACGGATACTCTGAGGCGTGATTTCTACTAACTCATCGCCTTGGATGTATTCTAAGTTCTCTTCCAATGACATTTTGATTGGTGGAGCTAATTTTACTTTATCATCAGCACCAGAAGAACGCATGTTGGTTAATTTCTTCGTACGGATAATGTTTACGACCAAGTCATTGTCGCGAGAGTTCTCACCAATGATCATTCCTTCGTAAACTTCATCACCTGGCTCAACAAAGAATTTACCACGATCTTGTAGGTTGTTCAATGCATAAGCAATAGCTGTACCTGTTTCGTGAGAAATCAATGTACCTGCTAAACGTCTTGGAATATCACCTTTCCATGGTTCGTAGCTTGTGAAGCGGTGTGCCATAATAGCTTCACCAGCACTTAAGTTCAGAACCAACGTTCTCAATCCCATGATACCACGAGATGGAATATTGAATTCTAAGTGCATCAAATCACCTTTAGGCTCCATGATTGTCATTTCACCTTTACGTTGATTTACCGCCTCAATGATTTTACCAGAACTACCTTCGGGTACATCAATGCTCAATAACTCAACGGGCTCATGTTTAGCACCATCAATTTCTTTAATGATTACTTGAGGTTGACCAACTTGAAGTTCGTAACCTTCTCTACGCATGGTTTCAATTAATACTGATAAGTGCATTACACCACGACCAAATACTAAGTATGAATCTGGAGAATCAGTTTCTTGAATGCGAAGCGCCAAGTTCTTTTCTGTTTCTTTAAACAAACGATCACGCAAGTGACGAGAAGTAACATAATCACCTTCTTTACCAAAGAATGGCGAGTTGTTTACAGTAAACAACATGCTCATTGTTGGCTCGTCAATTGGAATATTCTTCATTGCTTCAGGATTTTCAAAATCGGCAATTGTATCACCAATTTCAAAACCTTCGATACCTGTTACGGCACACATATCACCCGCTTCAACTTGCTCCACTTTTTTACGACCTAAACCATCGAAAGTGAACAATTCTTTAACGCGAGATTTAACTGTACTTCCATCGCGCTTACAAAGTGTAACTGGCTTACCAGCTTGGATAGTACCTCTTGATACACGACCAATTGCAATACGACCAACAAAGCTTGAGTAATCGATAGAAGTTACCTGAAGTTGTAAAGTACCTTCACTAACATCTGGTGCTGGAACGTGCTCTAAAACCATATCCAACAACGGTTCAATATTTTCAGTTGGTTTAGTATGATCTAAACTCATCCAACCGTTTTTAGCAGAACCATAAACTGTTGGGAAATCCAATTGCTCTTCTGTTGCTTCTAGGTTGAACATCAAATCGAAAACCATTTCGTGAACCTCATCTGGGCGACAGTTTTCTTTATCAACTTTATTTACAACAACAATTGGCTTTTTACCTAATTCAATCGCCTTACTTAACACATAACGTGTTTGAGGCATCGGACCTTCAAATGCATCAACTAAAAGCAAAACACCATCAGCCATGTTCAATACACGCTCTACTTCACCACCAAAATCCGCGTGACCAGGAGTATCAATGATGTTAATCTTTGTGTCTTTATATTGAACTGAAACGTTTTTAGAAACGATGGTAATTCCACGCTCACGCTCTAAATCGTTGTTATCCAATATCAACTCTCCAGTTTCTTGATTGTCGCGAAACAATTCACAGTGATGAAGAATTTTGTCAACCAACGTTGTTTTACCGTGGTCAACGTGGGCAATAATGGCAATGTTACGTAATGCTTGCATCTGTTTAATTTGAGGCGGCAAAAGTAAGAGAATTCATAGTGCAAAATACCATTGAGTGAAAATATAAATGTGATAACACTGATTTATTAATCATTTGATTACAAACCGATTAATTAGCTGAAGGTTGATTTGTAGCATATTGCTCGCTAAATCAGGTTTATTTTAAAAACTCAAAAGAATGTTTGATTTGGATTTTTTGGGGTGATCTCCCACAGTTACTATCGGTAAACCACTGTATTTCAATAAGAATTGATAAATGTAGACTAATTCAACACTTGTTAAAAGACGTTAAATACCAGAATTAGGGTACAACATGCGGCAACAAAGTGCAATGTTGGGGCGTTATATAATCACTCATAGGCTAAATGGGTTTTAGGGTTAGGTTTTTGGGTTAGAGGCGCGCTTGTTGCGCCTCTTTCTATTTTATACCTATTTATTCTTAAGATTAGGCCTATTAGAATCCTGAAATAATTTGGAACCGAAGTATATAAAAGCAAGAAAGGGAAGTCAATGACTTCCCTTTCTTACTTAACCCTAAAAAATCCAACCAATTCAATCGACAGAGAAAAAGCCGCTCCGCGTGGAGCGGCCCTTCCATACCCGTTGCCATAAAAAAGTATATCAAATCTAGGCCTATAATAATTCAGTTACACTAATAGTACCTTATTGTTATAATCTAATCCTTCCGTGTGATAAAGAGGTAATAATGGCTTAATGATTAAGTCAACTACTTTTCAGCTAATGCAAATTTTGGATCTCCCATATCGGCTAAGAACTTGTTATGAGAAGTCATTGCATCTGAGAAATTCAAATCGTAATACGGTTCATTAAACTCTTTAGCAGTAGCTTTTACGATATCTGATATTGCTGGATAATGACAGCTACAGATATTTGGAAACAAGTGATGTTCTATTTGAGTATTTAAGCCACCAGTAATAAATGCTGCTAAAGGATTTTTAGTTGAGAAGTTAGCAGTAGTTCTCAGTTGGTGAGCTAAAAACGTTTCTCTTAAGTCACCTTCTTCTGTTGGCTTATCAAACTCGACAGGTTCCATAGCATGTGCTAACATAAACACACTAGCTAAGAAAAACCCTGATACAAAGTGCATCAAGAAGAAACCAGCTAGAATGTGATACCAAGGCTGTTCAATAAACACAAATGGCACTACAATAAAAAGTGTGTAGTAAATCGCTTTGTACAAAAACAGCAAGAAGTATTCTCTTTTGGGATGATCTTTGCCATCAAAGTTCCCCACTTTGTTTTGAAAGAACTTAACGTAGTCTTTCCCGAATACCCATGATAGGGTTGCGAAGCAGTAAAAGAAATAAGCATAGTATTTCTGATACTTGTGAATCTTTAAATATTTAGCGTACGGAGAAATTCGAATCAATGGAAATGGTTCAATATCTCCATCAAAACCATCTACATTAGTATAAGTATGGTGTGCTATGTTGTGCATTCTATGCCACATATATGCACTTGCTCCGTTAAAATTGAATGTGTGCGATAATAAATCATTCACCCATTTTTTGTTGGAATAAGCACCGTGTATAGCATCATGACCAATGTTAACTGATACCTGAGTAACAGCAAAACCTAAAAGCGGCCATAAAATGTATTGAACTGGAAGCGAGAAATCTCCAAACATCAAAGCTATATAGGTTCCAATCCAAAAAGTTAAATGAAAGATTGTTTTGAAAATCATAAACCCATTAGCACTCTTGCGAATGTTATTCTCTTTGAAATATTGATTTACATTTCGCTTAAGCGTTTTATCAAAATCTCTGGATTTATTTCTTGAAAAGTGTGGTGCACTATATGTCATCTATTCAATCTAGTTTTGCCAAAAGTAATGTTATTCGTTGGCGAAGAACAATAATATATGAATAATTGTTATCAACCATTCTTCACGTGAACGAATTGATTATCAACTTATTTTATTAAAGCAGACTTCATGTCGGATATTGATTATAAGCCAGTTTGGTGGGCCAAGAATAAACATCTCAACACCATTTTACCAAATAAAATCAGATTATTTGAAGACTTTCAATGGGTTAGAGAGAAAATTGAAACCCCTGACAATGACTTCCTCCACCTCGATTGGTCTGCTCTTACTCAAATACCAACGGATACTGTAGTGGTATTGGTTCATGGATTAGAGGGAAGTTCAAAATCTGGATACATCAAAGGAATGGCCAAGCAAATGAATTCAATAGGATTAGATGCAGTTGCTTTAAATCTCAGAAGTTGCAGTGGCGAGATGAATCATCAGTTAAATATGTATCACAGTGGTAAGATTGATGATTTAGAAACTGCTTTGAAACATGTTAACTCTAAGGGATACAAGCAAGTCATATTAATCGGGTTCTCATTGGGTGGAAATCTGGTTTTATTATATACGGGTAAAAAAGGGGCTACCTCTCCTATTCCATTGATTAAAACCATTGCTATTTCAACTCCCTGCGATTTGAATGGATCTACAACCATGCTCGAAAAGAAATCGAACACGGTATATCGCCTCAACTTTTTAATGCGCTTAAAAAACAAAGCAAAAAAGAAACAAGTTCAATTTCCAGATGCAGAATTGAATTGGGAAGCTATTTTCAACGCCAAAACTATCTCTGAATTTGATGATCATTTTACAGCAAAAATCCACGGTTTTGAAGATTCTAAAGATTACTACACACAATGTTCATCATTGAACGTATTGGATAAAATCGCAACGCCTACTTGGATTATTAATGCTCAAGACGACTCTTTTTTAAGCGAGAGTTGCACTCCAAAAAACGTTGGCAATAAACACCTACAAATCATACATCCTAAAAAAGGTGGACATGTTGGATTTATAGATCAACTTCCGCTGCACAAAACACAATGGCACGAACGATTAGTGGCTCAAATCATTGAAAATGAAACGTGATTAATATCACATTTTAGTTAGAACGGCTATTCTAATTTTGATTCTAGAACTCTAAATCAATGAATCATGAAAAAAAATATGGGTAGCACTGATAAATTCATCCGATTGGTTTTAGCAATAGTATTCGCAGGATTATATTTAGGCGGTGTTGTTACAGGTGTATTTGGTTATGTTTTAGTAGCTTTAGCTGCTGTTTTTGTACTAACTAGTTTGGTTAGTTTCTGCCCTTTATATCTGCCTTTTGGGTTAAATACTTGTAAGAAAAAATAAACCCTCAAATCATTAAGAATAGATCGTAAACGGTATATATCATACCGTTTACCTTTTTCTTCTTTGTGGTCTTTTTCTTTTTCTGTTGGTTTGTAAATAGACCAATACTAAATTTTCCATGAAAAAGATTTACTTCCTATTCTCACTATCACTCTTACACTTCAACTATTCTAAAGCCCAATATTGTAATCCACCATCGTCTTCAATTGAGCTAAACTACAACAACGTAAATGCATTAGTCCACAATGGTGGCGATATGTTTTGGGATTTACTAGGAAACCCAAGATATGAAGTACCAAAAGGCTCAGGAATAAATCCCCTATTTGCAGCTGGACTGTGGTTAGGAGGCTTGGATTCCAATGATTCTCTGCATCTTGCTGCAATAAGGTATAGAAGTAATGGAAATGACTTTTTTCCAGGACCACTAAATAATAGCGGTACTGTTGATTCTAACACCTGTTATTTATTTAATAGAATATTTGCTGTTACGCAAAACGAAATTATTTCACATTTAGCAGGTGACAGTACATCACCTTCAATACTAGAGTGGCCTGCAAAAGGAAACCCAAATATCTCACTCCCAAATCAAGATTTAGCACCTTTTATTGATGTTAACGGTGATGGACTATATAACCCAGATCATGGTGACTATCCAAAAATTAAAGGAGAAAGAGCTCTATGGTGGGTATTTAATGATGCTGGCAATCTACACTCAGAAACTGGAGGAGAAGCAATTGGTGTTGAAGTGCAAGTTATGGCATATGCATACAGCACAAATGATGCTCTAGACAACACAACTTTGTTTGATTATAAAGTAATAAACAAGGGAGAAAGCCTTCACGAGTTTTACCTTGGACAGTTTGTTGATCCTGATTTAGGGAATCCAATAGATGATTTTATTGGCTGCGATACAGTTCAAGGAATCGGTATTGCTTACAATGGTGATTCATATGATGAAGATAACAGCGGGGCTTTGGGATATGGCTCAAACCCACCAGTTATGGGAATATCCGCCATTAATACTCCTCGAATAAACAATCAGAATTATTCTCTTAGCCATTTTATATACTACAATAGTGGCGTGTCTGTTATAGGTTCGCCCAACTTACCCAATGAGTATTATGGTTATATGAAAGGTCAATGGAAAGATGGAACTCACTTAAAATATGGTGGAACTGGTCATACCAGTGGAAGTTGGTCTCAAGTCAATACCAATTATATGTTTCCTGGGGAGCCAAACAACACTAACTCATGGAATGAATGTACTTC
>MDTF01010640.1_pt1 | contig 10048 bp, 7 predicted proteins | sample 811191 | NCBI WGS metagenome assembly MDTF01 (sample SAMN05326649, study PRJNA326480) | marine metagenome | isolation source: seawater | place: Southern Ocean | collected 2011 | reverse complement strand
TTGATTTTTTTTCAGTATTTCCAGAACTGGCTCCTTCAGCGTAGCTGGAGCCAGCCGAGAGAACTAAAGCAAGTAGTCCGAAACGTATGATTGCAGTAAGTTTCATAGTTTATAACCCATGATTAATAACCTTCTAATTTATGGATAAATGTTAGTGCATCCTAGGGCAATTTCAAGTTGTATCTTGGTGTACATCGTGCAGACCCAGGCCGCATTCAATCTGGAATAGTCTCACAAAAAAGTAACTGTATTTCAGCGGGCCAGGCTGGACCTGATAATATCAAATTAAAGAAACCTTGATATCACTATTGCTGGGGGTGATTAAGGTTTAGTCAAACAAAAAACCAACGCACTAATTAGTCACGCCAGTTTTTAAATATTTCAAATCAATAAGGAAATTTATATTAAGCTTCACCCTCTAATCTCTTACGGGCCAATTTGCGAGCGCGTCTAATAGCTTCCGCTTTATTACGCACTTTCTTCTCAGACGGTTTCTCAAAATGTTGTTTAAGCTTCATTTCACGGAATACACCTTCGCGCTGTAACTTCTTTTTCAAGACCCGAAGGGCTTGATCTACGTTGTTTTCACGAACACTAACTTGAATGTGTTTTTCACGACCTTTTTATAATTAATATTAAAACGCCTGTGTTAGGAACGCGGGTATCAAGGCGACATGCTTTTGTCGAGTTGGCTGGACCATATGAAATGAGCTAATGAGGCATAATGCTAGGATACATTCCGTTTAAAAAGTTAGGTTCCCAGCATAATGATTTACTTGCAATCACCAATTGGGCTTATGCTCTTACTGCATCCCAATTTTTAATGAGATTGGCATAATAACAGGTTCTATAAGAGCTGTTTAGCAAGTTTCTGAGAGCGTAATGGCACCCGGTATAAAACAGCAATGGTCTTGCGCACATTTGGTATACTTCCTGTCATAAATGGAGTCGACTGAGCATAGGTCATGAGTTGACAGGCAATATTTACCATGTGAATTTAAAAGTGGAAGTATGCTGAGTATTTTAGTGCTTATACTAGGACGCAGCTGACTGTTTCGCTTTTGGGTTATGGCAGCCTACGCTGATTTAGGCTGCCTAACTAAAGCCAAAAACTGATTAAATAGGGAAACTTTTGCATGACCGAATTAGAGCTACGCCAATTTCTTTCTAACGTTGGCCTGGTCGGGACCCACACACAGTTTCATAAGTTTAGCGGTGGTCTCCATAACTCAGTCTGGCGCATGGATACTGGAGATCGTCGTCTTGTTGCCAAGGAATTTGCAGCGTCTAGTATAGGTACCCTATTTCCTAATTTACCTGAACATGAGGCAGAGGCGCTGCGCAGGCTTGACGGCCTTGACGTTGCTCCTACCCTAGTTGGATTCTGGCCAGAAGTAAAACTTTTGGTTTATGACTATATTGAGGGTGAGATGTGGGATGGTGATGTTGTGGGTGCCGCTCATCTACTTTTGCGCAAGGAGGTTGCCGATCCGACGGGCTTTCGCAGTGTATCGCTAACATGTGTAAATATCCTTGCAGAGGGGGATGCATTTTTTGTGCGCTGTAAAAATAGACCCAAAGGGTTTCGGCCACGCCCTGTTGCTATGTCCATCCCTAAAAAGTTGTCGCTGATACATACTGATGTTGGTGTGAACCTTGTAGGCTCGGGGGTCGGATTACGTCTAATCGATTGGCAATGTCCTGCGGTTGGTGACATCTGTGAGGATATTTACAGTTTTTTATCTCCTGCTTTCCAAATTCTTGGTGAGAGACCTCAATTATCGGATGAGCAGATTAAATCCTTTTGGGATACCTTAGGCCGACCTGACCTTGCTCGCAGATATTCTAAATTACGCGCAGCCTTTGCGTGGCGGTTTGCGGGTTATTGCGCTTGGCGAGCTGAAATATTGGACGATACTGATATTTGTGCCAGATACCGCTTCGCCTTAAGCGCTGAATTAAAATACATGGAAGACTTTGCATGATTGTTGAACCTACCATCCACAGCTTTAGTCTTAGGCAACACTTTGCTCACAGATCAGGCTTTGATGCGATTGAATTTGCTAAGTTGGCGCAGCGGCTAGGGTTTCAAGGGCTAAGTTTGTCATTGAATGATGCTAATTACCGCCACCTCGGTGGCCGAGATATCGATCGTATGGATTGCCTTCGCAAGCACTTAGAAATTAATAAGATGAGTCTCGAGGTGGATACATCTGATACTAGGCCTGCACACATGTCTGAGTTGCTGAAGGTTGCTTATCGCCTAGGTGCAACATCGCTTCGAACCTATGCGCGCCACTGTGGAAAAGTCGCCGAAATGATGCACGCCACAGCCAAAGACCTGGCTGAAGTAGTGGATGAGGCCCACGATCTTGGTATAGTTATAGTTCTAGAAAACCATGAGGATTTCACAGGGTCTGAACTTGTTCAAATTATTGAAAAGGTGGATCATCATAGTCTAAAAATTCTCTATGATTATGGTAATTCACAGATGGTCCTGGAGGATCCAGAGTTAGCACTCGAAGCCGTCTTACCACATGTCCACTCAGTTCACTTCAAAGACCATGTTATGATCCATGCTGAGCACACTGGCCAACTGCTCGTGGCTGGCGCGCCAATAGGTGATGGTTTCCTTCCACTAGAAAAGATAACACGGCGCCTGTTTGATCAAGGCCTGCGTCGGATCACATTTGAAAATGTCTGGGCCTATTCGGCGCCTATCAGCGTTGGCCGAGAGCCACTGCGAGATGTAGTTTTGGGTGAAGGAGCATTTGCCTACCTCACGCCTCCCTTTGATCCTTCCAATGTTATCCTCAATCAATCAGATTTCGATCCTAAAACGTTAGTGAGACTTGAAAATGATGCTTTGATGAGAGGTAGCAGGGCATTTTTTAATATATTAAAGACGCTTGGCGCAACGGGGGATTAGTTTGCGAACATTCAGTATAAATCTCTGACATGAAGTGATTGGGTTCGTAGAATGGGTGCATAGCTTAATTAATGTTGCATGCATGAAACCAAACTACTTTCTAACTCACTGAAGCAAAAACTAATTAGGTTGAAATCCCTGTCACTCACTTTTTTGACAGTCCTGAATTGTAACACGGTATTATTACGGTGACGGGCCTATGGCAAAAATTAATCTTTCACAGGCCCTGTAATATTGGTAAGCTCTTATTAGATTAGGAGTTATGCCATGGCTGCCGTTTTCATAGGCTTCCTCGTGGTACTTGTTTCTCAGGTGAGCGCTTAATCTAGCAATCTGTGAGTGACCGTAGCGATCCAATTTATTTCAGAATTGGATAAGCTTACTTTGAAAGGGCGTACAATGGCCAAAGGTAGAAATAGCAAAAAAGAAACAAAAAAACCAAAGAAAGAGAAGCCAAAAATTTCTGCGACCGCTAACTCCCTGGCTAGTAAGCCAGCGATTGGTACTAACAAGTAAAGCGGTACATCGTTGGTTTTGGTAATAGACATTGGCTTGGGGTATATAATTGACGGTAGTTCTTTGGAAATGGCATAGTAATAATGCCTGTGGGTAATTAATCTTTTTTCTTATCCCAGATAATTAATAATTGGGCAGTCTGGGCGATGGTCCCCGCGACAAGCTGTCACCAAGTTTGCGAGTTCTTCATGCAGGGATTGCAGTTCAAGCTGCTTAACCTCGATCTCTGCCAATCGTTTGGATGCAATGAGTTTTACCTGAGCGCTACTGCGGCCCTGGTCTTGGTAGAGGCTCAGCAACTCCCGGCATTCTTCAATCGTAAATCCAAACGTTCGAGACCGGCGGACGAACATAAGTTTGCGTACAGCCATATCATTGTAAATGCGGTAGCCAGCATCTGACCTTGAAGAAGCCTCAACCAAGCCAATGGCAGAATAATAACGTACTGTTTTTACGGGTAACCCTGCAAGCTTTGATGCAGTAGAAATATTCATGCAAATTATCCTTGACCTTCCTGTTGCAGGAAGGATTAAGTCACATAAAAGCGGTTAGGATTCAAGAAGTCTAAAAGCCCTTCCAAGGAAGCATACTATGCTCAACGCTACAAAAACTGCCACGTTACATCGTATGGTGATGGCAGATCACATGTGCCCCCATGGGCTTAAATCCAAAGCTCTGTTGGAACGGCAGGGTTTTAAGGTCGATGATAATCATCTCAATACGCGAGCCGAAATTGATTTGTTCAAAGCCGAATATGGTGTCACCTCCACACCGCAGGCATTTATTGATGGCGTCCGTGTTGGCGGTTTTGATGAATTGAGCACCTATTTTAGTAAAGCACCTACACGAAACAATGCCACAACCTATAAACCTGTGATTTCCCTATTTGTGGTAGCGGCGTTGATGGCTTTTGTAATTAGCTGGCTTTTGGTGGGAAGCATGCTTTCTGGGCGGACTATTGAATGGTTCATTTCTATTTCGATGGTTCTGCTGGGCTTGCAAAAGCTGCAAGACGTGGAACGTTTTGCCACGATGTTTCTCAATTATGACCTGCTTGCTCAGCGTTGGATCCGTTATGGATACGTTTATCCATTCGTAGAAACCGGCGCTGGGCTGTTGATGATGGCGGGTGTTTTAACGTGGCTTTCGGCACCTGCCGCGCTGCTTGTGGCCAGCATTGGTGCTGTTAGTGTGTTCAAGGCCGTGTATGTCGATAAGCGTGAGTTAAAGTGCGCCTGCGTCGGTGGCGACAGTAAGGTCCCGCTTGGATTTGTATCTCTAACTGAGAACTTGATGATGATCGGGATGGCAGTCTGGATGCTCTCGAAGCTGTGGTGAAGAACCACGTCCTGATTAGGCGACTATTGTTTGGAACAAATTTTTAATATGTGAGAAGTTACGCTTACCAATTCTAAAGTTATATGGCACAGTGGGGTTTGTAGTGTTTTAACCCTATATTAGGAGTTATGAAAAACAGAAGGCTTCCCTCGGGAGAGAAAGGAAGCCTGAAGTATTATACTGCTCTGAATGGCGATGTTTTTCTCACCTTATTAAAATAATAGCACAATTAGATAATTTTTTCAAATTTATTTTATTATCGCCATTTCCAGCTAAATTTTTTTAATACATCACAAATAATAATTATCACGCACATGATAAAATTTTTTCTTATTAACAACGTTAAACAAAACTTACTTTGTGTAACTGCCCATGTATAAATAACTAAAGAACCACGCTCGGCCCGCGGGAAAACCTATATAATTATAGTTATTCACTATCTATGGATCATAAGGTGAACTTCAAATAATTTAAAGTAGTTCAGTGAAATAGGTATAGTAATTTAACGTTGCTTTGTGGGATGGCCTGATATTTTTTCCACAAAAGCCCAAAATCACGATTTTATGCGCTGAACATATTTGTTGAGCCGACGATACTTTCTGTTAACATTCTATTATATTTACACATGAGGTAAAACCATGCGCTGCAAAATATTAGCACTGATGTTGACCTTTTCTACTCAGGCTGGTGCTGATTGTGGTATATTATGTGACAGGGACTGGTGGCACACTGCCACAGCTGCCGCTTTACAGGCTGAGCTGGACGCTGGTGCGGATGTTATGGCACAGAACAGGTGGGGTACAAAACCATTGTTCTTGGCTGCTCAAATAGGCAACCCAGAATTAATTCAGGCCCTGCTGACTGCAGGTGCAGACGTTATGATGCGTGATGTAAATGATCGCACACCGTTGCATTGGGCATCCAGTTATGGGACCGCCGCCAACATTCATGTCTTACTTGCCGCTGGAGCTGATGTCACGGCGCGGGGTAAGGTTGGTAAATCACCGCTCCACATGGCTGCAGTTGGCGGAACCCCCGCGAACATCCAAGCCCTGCTGGTGGCAGGCGCAGACGTCATGGCAGCTGATAGGGATGGGGAAACTCCGCTGCATAGTGCTGCACTTGGGGGCACACCAGCGCTCATCCAAGCCCTGCTGATGGCTGGAGCTGATGTTATGGTGCGTGATAAGGATCGAGAAACACCGCTGCACATGGCTGCTGGGGGCACGCCTGCGAACATCCAAGAAATTATAAACGCTGGAGCGGATGTAATGGCGCGGACGGAGGATGGAAAAACTCCATTGCACAGTGCTGCAGTTGCGGGCACCCCGGCTAATATCCAGGCACTTATAGCCGCTGGTGCAGATGTCATGGCACGAGACATAAATGACCGTACGCCTCTTCATTGGGCATCGACCTATGGTATTCCCGCAAATATTAAAGCCCTGCTGAGCACAGGAGCGGACGTCATGGCGCGGGGTAAGGATGGGGAAACATCTCTGCACATGGCGGCCGGGGGGTCTCCCGCGAACATCCAAACTCTAATAGCGGCTGGAGCAGACGTCATGGCGCGGACTGAGGCTGGTAAGACACCGCTTCATATGGCTGTTTTATGGGGTACTCCACGGCTTATTCAAGTACTTTTGACGGCAGGAGCAGACGTCATGGCACGGGATAAGGATGGTGAAACACCGCTCCACATGGCTGCCCGTGAAGATGACCCAGAAATTATCCTAGCTTTGCTAGACGCTGGGGCAGACGCAAAAGCTAAAGATGAAAAATCCAGATCTCCATGGGACTATGCCCAAGAAAACAAAAGCATAAAAGGCACCAAAGGATACTGGGCACTGAATGACGCGCAGTATAATTAAATAGCTAGATGTTGCGCATGCCATTTTCTCTGACTCCCTAGGCGATAAAGAGTTCCCTGTCTTGTATTTGGTGATTTTTACTTGCTTTGTAGACGGTCCAAACGCAACGTGGGGATCACGTCTATGGCCGTCCAGCCCTTCCTAATGCTTTTTCTTGCTGCGGCGGGTGGGGCTACTAATAAAACACCCTCAGGTTCCATAAACTGGTGGGTTACGATCTCAACATAAGATCCACTCCCCCTGGATAACGGCTGGCAGCCATCGTAGGTAGAGTATAATTGGTACCAAAGCATTTTTCCGAATAAACAACCTTTGCAAGCTCACTGAGAAATAAAGACTTAAAATCACGAAGTTTTTGGGCAAAATATTTTTTCTTGGCTTCAATAAGTGCTCAACGCCCTGAAATGGGGCAGGAACTGAGGGCTTGATGCTTTCATTACAATATTTTATGTTGCTATCGTGTATAAGAGTTCTCTTAAAAACCAGCGCATTCGCAGTTGTATTATAAAATGTAGCTAGGCTCCTCACTGGACATCTCATTAGTTGATCAGCTCTAAGCATTGGTTTCAGTTCGTCTTCGTGCGCTTTAAGTGGAACGCCAATCGAGACGCCACATCTTTCCCGCTTTGATAGGCGCCATGTGCGGTCCCGTACCAAGGTAGGGAGAAAGCCTCACCTGCAAAAGCAATAACACCCGTATCCAACTCAATCATATTGCGTCGGTTGTCTCCTGCGCCTGGACGGGCGCAGCTGTATCCGCCCTGTATGAAACAGTTAGTTTGCCAGCTTGTGGTCGCTGTGCCGCAGATTAGGTTTTGAATATTAGAGCCGAATGCGGTGGTCAGGTTTTGGGTAGCAAAATCGACCATCGCTTTTGCCCCAGCGTTTACTAAATCTCTGGCTTGACTGCCCGCAACATGGGCAATCAGCATGGGTTGGTCGCCGCGTGCTATCTGAAAGTACACTGGATTTACCCCTGAATCTGGATTGATCCATACAGCCTCGTTATCTTGCGGGTCGAACGGGTAGTGGTCCAGTGCGATTGCAATTTTTTCATAGGTGCCACAAGGCACCTCTTCTATCAGATTTAGCAGCTGTTGAACCGGCCCGGAGGGCAAATCTATTGTCCCTGATCGAAGCACGTTGGTTGAGGTAGTAACAATCGCAGCGCGTGCATCGATCTGGCCCGAATTGGTTTGGACGCTTACGCCATCGCGGCGATATGTGATTGCGGATACCTCGGTGCCAGTGCTGATTGGCAGCCCTGCCGCCATCCGATTGATTAGATCACCATAGCCGGAAGTTACCACCCAGTTCACGTTGGTATCGATATAATCAGCATAGCCAGCGGCCGATGCACGTTCAGGTTCATCGCTGCACATCAACAGCACCATCGTTTTGGCAATTGCAGCCCCAATACCGTCGTGGTCTGGGATGGAAGAGATAGGAACGTCATGGTTTCGCTTGGCTGTCGCATATATATCTGCAAATCTGTTGGCGATGTGCCGATGAACCGAAGAACGCTCCAGCATATCTAACCAGTGGTTTTCAGACCAGAATAGTGCCTTTTCGCTGTGGTCATCACTTTCATAGACTGCGCCAAGCTTGTCTGCCCAGCTGGTGAGTGGATTTATATCTGCGCAATGTAACCAGCTACAACCTTGGTCCCAGTGAGTGGGAAACGACGCCTTGTCTGTATAGGCCCGCCCGCCAACACGGTTGCTGGCTTCAAGGATGACGAAAGGCACGGCCAGTGCTTGCAACGCCAGCCCCGCACCAATTCCGGCCGCCCCGGCTCCAATTATAACGATTTTATCTGTCATCTATAACGTTTTAAACCTTGACCATAGCTTTAGTCGACTATTTGCGGATTAATTGGCAACTGCGTTGAACTCCCAGCAACATGTTCAAATTGTTTAATGGACGTTTGGGCCAAATCAAACAACTATCTCCTGAGTGAATTAAGGTGCCAGCGGCTTCACCTATTCGAAGGAATTCCCTCACACACATAACTGTCTATAGATAGGTCGCCGTGCCAAACATAAACTGATAAAAATGCTACCTCACGGGTGCGGAATGCATGTGGCATCATTGATGGATGATATGACTGTTCGCCCGTTAGGTGTGGTGCATAGGTTGCTTCACAACGCTTCCCATCAACATCGCCAGCCAGCATTATATAAATTTCTTCTGCAGCATGCGTTCTAATTCCGTATTCAGCGCCGGGTTTCATGCCATATAGACCGAGGCGAACCTTATCGGATTTGACTAATCCATTTGGCCCCAGCAACTCAACGTGGACCTTTGATATGCTGTGTCTGATGTAGAGTGGGTCACTTGATGTCTCCGGTGGGGCCCAATTAAACTGCATTTCAGTGATCAGCTTACAAATTAGATTAGCATTTGTGCGCTCCATCACATTAATAGAGGACTGTGGAAGTGGCACAGGAAAACTTTGGGGTTCAACGGTAGCCTTAGAACTTTGGAGCGGATTACGAACATGCGACTCGATAGTTAGTGGCCCTACAAATATATTCTCCAATGCTGTAAATAGCAGTTTTAAACTCATTGGTATCGCCAATCCATTCTAACGAATGAGATTAACATCTGTTGGTAGGCTGTAAAAATAAACAACCCATAATCAACAATATGGCTGACTACTTTTAAGCTTTTATTATAGTCAGAGCCTCCGCCCAAGTAAGTAAGGTCATTAGTTTAATAATTAGCAAAGTAATTGACCTAGCTATAAATTTTATTAAAGTAGGGGATGAACAGTAGTTAATAAATACGAAATTTAAGGGATAAAATTTTGGCTCTCTTTTATAAGCGATATTTAAAAATTATTTTACTTTCAGGTGTAATTATTTTACTAATCTCTGTTCTAATTGGACTTATAATTACATTTACTTCCAAACAGCTAGATGCCAACCAAAGTGAGCGGGACAATAGTACTAAGTGTAAGTCGTACCGCGCTTTAGAAGAAATCGCTGTATCTATTTATCAAAGTGATCCAGGTGGAGATGAGTGGCTGGCAAAGGCAAGGGAAGCTGAGATCCGAAGGAAACAGCATAAATGCTCACAGGTGGTCATTAATTGAATTTTTTATGTTATGAATTAGGTATCAATCAATCTTATTTTTTGGCATAATAATTGGCCGAATTTCTGTATCCCTTGGGCCGATTATAGTTGTGATTGTAGTCGGAATTTATGGCGTGCCCAACAAAAAGACCAACCCATTTTATAGGGTTGGCCGAGTTAAGAGAAAGAAGGCTATATTAACCCTATGATTAAGATATGGACGGCTTTGAATGGGTTTCAAGAACGTGTGACGCCGCGTAATGCCGTTGGTTTTTCTATTTTTGATTTATTATTAGGTGCAATTTATGTTGCGTGT
>MDTF01013804.1_pt1 | contig 10053 bp, 9 predicted proteins | sample 811191 | NCBI WGS metagenome assembly MDTF01 (sample SAMN05326649, study PRJNA326480) | marine metagenome | isolation source: seawater | place: Southern Ocean | collected 2011 | reverse complement strand
TTCCCAAAACATTTATAGAAATAAGTCTTGTTTCTTTTTTTGTTTTATATTTATTAAATTCATAAGATTTTAATTTTAATCCATGAAGAAAATGTCCTATAAAATTCTCATAGTTACCAACTACACTATCGGAGTTTATAAAGTACTCGCTATTCTTTCCGTGGTTTACACGTCCATAAAATTCAGAACCTAAATTTTCTATATCAAAGCTCTTCAAATCTTCTTTGATAGAAATTAAAATTATTTTTTTTTTTGAATTAATTTCAAAAATAAGTAAATTTTTTTTTAGGTCACTATTTTTTAATAAATCATTTATGTAAGAAAATTCTGAGTTGGAGAGTTGTTTTTTAAAGCTATTAATATTAAATTTATCATCAGCAAATAAGACAAGGTTAGCTGAAGATTTACTGCTTACTTTGTTTAAATAGTTAATTTTAGTTGCCATAATTTTATAAATACTCTCTAGAAGACACGAGAGCTGTATATGTCCAATAATATAAGAATACAATGAAAAATTTATTATTGTGCACTATCATAGGTTGAGTTTTAACTAAAGTTGCATTAGTTATATGTCTCAAATTTTCATGCTTAAAAACAAAATTTATAAGTACCTATCAATCGAAATTTTTAAAAATTTTATAACAATTTTATTAACTTTTACTGCAATAGCATGGACTGTAAGAGCAGTTAGTTTTTTAGATTTAATGATTGAAGATGGCTATACAGCAAATATTTACTTTCAATATTCGTTATTAAACATCTTTAAAATTGCCACGCGCTTCATACCATTGTCATTTTTATTATCCATGATTATTTCAATCTCAAAGTTTGAGAGAGAACAAGAACTGCTCATTTTGTGGACAGCTGGCTCCAACAAAATAAAAGTTGCTAATATTTTTTTTTTAATAAGTGTTTTTGTAGCTTTACTGCAGCTCATCCTAGGCTTAATTTTAAATCCTCTTACATTAAATAAATCAAGAGCCCTTCTGCGAGAGACAGAAACAAAACAAATAAACTCAGTTCTTAAATCTAATGATTTTAGTGATACTTTTAGAGGTGTTACTTTTTATATTGATAAAAAAAATGCAAATAACGAACTAGTTAATATTTTTATTAAAGATACCAATGGAAGTCTAAATACAATTGTTACTGAAATTAACGATTCAAACAATACAACAATTTTTTCTGAAAAAGGAATTGTTCTTAAGAACAAGTTAGTTTTGTTTAATGGAACCATTCAAACATTGAACCAAAAAAAAGAGATTAAAAATATTAAATTTGAAAAAACAGAATTAAGTATTGCTAATTTTGATGCCAGGACAATAACTCAAACAAAAGTACAGGAAACTTCATCCTTGTCACTTTTTAAGTGTTTAAAAAATAATGTGACTGTTTACGAATGTGCATTTAAAAATAATAAAAAAGTTGCAATAGAAGAGTTATCACGCCGAATAGGTATGCCATTATATATTCCATTAGTATCGGTAATAACTTCTTTTCTTTTGATTCAAAAAAAAGAAAAAAAATATAATTTTTTAAGAAAGTATTATATATTTATTTTTGCTTTTGTGGTTTTGATTTCAGCAGAAATACTTTTAAAGTATTCTGGATTTTCTATGAAAAATTTTTTTATATATTTTTTTTCACCGTTTGTTTTATTATTAATACTATATTCCATTTTGATTAAGAAGATGATTTCTGAAAGAATTACACGATGAATAAAATTATTAATCAATACTTAGTTTTAAATTATTTAAAAGTAGTGATAAATACTATTTTAATTTTTTTTTCTCTTGGAATTGTTTTAAATTTATTTGAAGAAATCGAATTTTTTAAAAATTTGAATGAGTCTATGTCGCTTCCATTACTTTTAGCATTATCGTTTGTGCCAACTTTAATTATAGATCTTTTTCCCTTCATAATTTTTCTAGCTTCTATGTTTTATTTCTTACGTTTAAAATCAAATAAAGATTTACTCTCCGTAAAAGTTTTTGGTTATTCAAATATAAAAATTACATTTATAGTTGCTTTTTTTGCTTTTTTTATTGGTTGCTTGATCTTAATTGCTATTAACCCTGTAACCTCAGCGCTTGTTAAGTTTTATGAAAATGAAAAATCAAAGTATGCAATGGATGTGGATCATTTAATTTCAGTAAATAAAAATGGTGTTTGGATCAAAGAAATTGACGACAAAGGATATAGAATTATTAATGCTGAAAAATTGGATGGTAACTTATTGAAAAAAATTTCTATTTATTTTTTTGATAAAGATAAAAAAATTGTTAAACGGTTAGAATCTGAATCTGCTATGATTGTTTCTAGTCCTTGGAAAATGAAGAACGTAATTGTTTATAATTTTACAAACAATGACCAGAAGAGTTTTGAAAGTTACAATTTTGAAACAGATAAAATCTTAGAGAAAATAAACTCTCTATACAGAAATTTAAACACTCTTTCATTTCTAGAACTAGTTAAAGATTATAAAAAATTAAATGAGATAGGATATTCAACAAAATTATTAGATGAACAAATTCATAAATTTATCTCTCTCCCCTTTTTTTTATTCTTGATGGTTGTTTTGGCCTCCATTTTCTCAATAGGAACGGTAAATACTAAACAAAATTATTACTATGTGATACTGTCTTTGTTAATTTCTATTATTATATTTTATTTCAAAGATCTGTCTATTGCGCTAGGTCAAACAGGAAAAATTAGTTTGCCATTGTCAGTCTGGATGCCCGTAATAGTAATAGGTTTATTTTGTTCGATTGGAGTTATTCAAATTAATGAAAAATAATTTTTTTTATATCTTTGTTTTATTTCTTGTTTTTTTAAATTCTAATTTACTGTCTGAAGAATTAGAGATTAAATCTTCTAAGATAAGATATGATAATATTGATAAAATTACAATTTTAGAAGGATCTGTAAATTTAAAAGACAAGAAAGGTAACACCCTTTTTTCTGAATACGCGAAATACAACGAGGATGCTGGACTAGCTGAAACTACAGGAGCAACAAAAATTATTACATCTAAAGGCTTTGAGATTTCTAGTGCCAATGTAACATTTGATAATATTAAAAAATTAATAAGTTCAAACTATAAAACACAAATTGTAGACAAAGATGGTAATAAAATTTTTGTTGATATGTTTGACTACTCGACTTCAACTAATATTTTTTTTTCAAAAGGAAATATTAAAATATTAGACATAAATAATAATGAATACAATTTTTCTGAAATATATATTGATGAAAATAAGAAAAAAATTATTGGATCAGATGTAAAAGCTTTTCTAAAACAAACTAATTTTTCGGAAAATGAAAACCAACCTAGGTTTTTTGCAAATACTATGGTGCTTTCAGAGAACACAAATACATTAGAAAAAGGTATTTTTACCTCTTGCAAAAAAAGAAAAGGTGATAAATGCCCGCCTTGGACTCTACAGTCCAAAAAAATTAAACATGATTTAAAAAAAAAAACTATTTACTATGATAATGTTGTCTTAAAAATTTATGATTTCCCTATATTTTTCTCACCTAAATTTTCACATCCTGACCCTACTGTTAAAAGAAAATCGGGTCTTTTAGCTCCATCTTTCACTAATAGTAATACATTAGGGTCTGGTATTGCCACTCCATATTTTTGGAATTTGGCAGATGATAAAGACCTTACGTTAACTCCAAAATTGTACTATGGAGAAAATCCACTTTTTTTAGCAGAATTTAGGCAGGACTTTAAAAGATCTTTCCTAACCGTAGATGCAGGATACACAAAAGGATATAAAAAAAAATCTATAACTAAAACTAGTGGCGGGCGTGCTCATTTTTTTTCAAACTTCAATATGAATTTATTAGAGGGTGAAAAAAAGAATAGTAACCTAGAAATAAAATTCCAAAAGGCCTCCAATAGCACTTACATGAAAGTTTATGATATTAACACCACTCTAATTAGTGGAGATCAAAATATATTAGAAAATTCAATTGACCTTAACTATCAAAATAAAGATTTTTATTTTAGCTTAACACCGAGCGTGTACGAAGATTTAAATAAGGATGCCAACAATAGACATGAATATTTACTTCCAGTAAATATTGAAAAAAATATTATGTCGGACGAAAAATATGGGCTACTAGATTTAGAAACTAATTTAAGAGTTAGAACTTATGAAACCAACAAACAAAATAATATGTTGGTAAATGATTTTAATTGGACTTCAAATAAATGGTTAAGCAAATTAGGATTTGAAAATTATTTTGAGGGACTTATTAAAAATGTAAATTACAACTCTACAAATGAAAATGAATACAAAAATGAAGGGACAAATACAGAGTTAAATTCCGCTTTAGGCTTTTTTGCAAACATGGGTCTTTATAAAAATGATGTTATTAATAAAAATTTTCACACCTTAACTCCTAAATTTCTTTTAAGATACGCTCCAGGACATATGAGAAATATTGATGGTGGTAAACTAAATTATGGAAATTTATTTAGTTTAAATAAAATAAATGAAATTGATGTAGTAGAGAGTGGCTTAAGTACTTCTGTAGGTTTTGAATATAAAAAAAACAAACTAGATAAAAAAAATAATATAAGTGCTGAAGTTTTTTCATTGTCTGCAGGCCAAGTCATTAGTGAAAAAGAAAACATGGACATTCCTTCGAGCACTTCTTTAGATCAACAATTTTCTGACGTGGTAGGTGTTACTAAATATAACATTAATGAAAAAGTTAATCTTAATTATAATTTTTCTATAGATCAAAGTTATAAGAAATTTAATTATAATGAAGTTGGTGCAAACTTAATTTTTGATAAAGTAAATTTTAATATAGATTATTTACAAGAAAAAAATCATATTGGAAATCAAGAGTTTGTAAAATCAGGCATCGACTACAAGTTTGGTTCTACTGAATTAAGTTATTCTACAAAAAGAAATCTTTTAACAAGTTCGGCAGAGTTTTATAATTTAAGTTATAATTATATAAATGATTGCTTGAAAGCAGGTATTGGTTACAGAAGAGAGTTTTATACTGATAAAGACCTAGATCCCACAAACAGATTGATGTTTACTATATCAATAATACCTTTTGCTGAAATTAAAACTCCGATGTCCCAATGATGAGTAAAAACTTCAGAAATCTGTGCATTGTTTGTTTAATATTTTTTTTTATTACACCAGAAGGAAATTCTGTAATTCAAAATAATATTGTTATAAAAATTGGAAACTCATTAGTTACATCGATTGATATACAGAATAAAATAATAACAAATCTAGTTCTGGACAAAAAAGAAATTACACAAGAAAGCATTAATAGTAATAAAGATCCTTCCATACAAAGTTTGGTTAAAAAAACAATTAAAAATAATGAAATTAATAAATATAAAATAAAGGATTACAATAAAGAGGATTTAAAAAAATACATTCAAAGAGTCGCTAAAACATTTAATACAGACACAATTGGTCTAAAAAATATTTTCATAAAAAATAATATTAATTACAATGTGTTTGTAGAAGATTACAAAACAGAACTACTTTGGAATACTTTAATTTACTCAATATATAAAAATCAGATTAATATAAGTAAAATTGAAGTAGCAAATGAGATTGAAACATCTGTAAATGAAAAAAAAACTGAATATGATTTGTCAGAAATAGAAATTTCAAATTTTGACTATAATGAGGGTAAATTGAAAGAGGTTTTAGAATTAATTAAAAAAGAAGGATTTAGTTCAGCTGCTATAAAATACAGTATTGCACCTACAGCTGAAAAAGGTGGTCGTTTAGGATGGATCGATGGAAATACTTTATCTAAAAAATATTTAAAACTAGTTAAAAAAATTGATATTAGTGGAATATCTTTGCCTATAACGAATAGTACGTCTGTGTCTATTATAAAGTTAAACGATATCAGAGTAGAAAAAAATGATGAAGAAATTGGAATGTTAAGAAAAAAAATAGTATTAAAAAAAAAAAATGACAAATTAGATTTATATTCTAGATCGCATTTGTCAAATTTAGAACGATCGGTGAATATTAATTTTCTATGATAAAATTTATTGCGATTGTTGCTGGTGAACCTAATAGTATTAATTCTGAAATCATAGTAAAGGCATGGGAAAAAAGTAAATATAAGAAAAATATATTTGTCATAGGTAATTATTCACTTTTTAAAAAACAAATTGATAAAATTGGTCTTAAAGTACAATTATTAAAAGTTAAATCTATTGATGAAATTAATGATAGTAAAAAAATAAATATTTTAGATGTACAGCTAAAATCTAAATCTATTTTTAAGAATAAAACTATTAATACAAAAGATTATGTTCTTAAAAGTTTAATGGTTGCTCACAAATTAGCGAGCGCTAAAAAAATTAAAGGTTTTGTTAACGCCCCTGTAAATAAATCAATATTTAACAATAAATATCTGGGTGTTACTGAGTATTTAGCTGCAAAAAATAATGTAAAAAATAAAGAAATTATGATGATTTATAATAAAAAACTATGCGTAGTGCCTTTGACAACTCATGTGGAAGTTAAAAATATTACAAAAAAAATTAAAAAAAACTTAATTAAAGTAAAGATACTAGCCTTCAATAAATCTTACAGAAATTTATTTAATAAAAAACCTCAAATTGTTGTTTTGGGCTTGAATCCACATAATAGTGAGAATCGAAAAAATTCAATCGAGAATCTCATTATTGAACCTGTTATAAAAAAGTTAAAAAAATTAGGATTGAATATTAAAGGTCCTTTTCCAGCAGATACTATTTTCACTAACCGTAAAAAGCTAAACTATAATGCGGTTATTGGAATGTATCACGATCAGGTACTTGCTCCTTTTAAGGCTATTTATGGGTACGATGCAATTAATGTAACATTGGGTTTAAAATATTTACGAGTATCTCCTGACCACGGCACAGCTCTAGATATAACAGGCCAGAATAAAGCTAACCCGCAAAGCTTAATTAGTGCAATTAATTTTTTGAATGAAATTGATAGTTAGGCCTAAAAAGTCTTTAGGACAAAATTTTTTAATTGATAATAATATTATTGATAAAATAATAAAGTTAAGCGACATAAAAAATAATAATATTGTTGAAATTGGCCCAGGAACAGGAAATGTTACTAAAAAAATTATTGATCAAAATCCCAAGAGTTTAATTTTGATAGAAAAAGACCGTCAATTAGCAGATGATTTAAAAGGAAAAATTAATAATCAATTAGATGTAAAAATTTTTAATGAAGATGTTTTAAAATTTGAACTAGAAAATAAAATTAAAAATAATACAATTATTATTGGTAATTTACCTTATAATATATCATCTCAAATATTAGTTAAGTTAATTAAATTTAAAAAATGGCTACCGAAATATAAAAAATTAATTTTAATGTTTCAAAAAGAAGTAGCCGATAAAATACTAGCAAAACCTAAGTCATCTTCTTTTGGGAGATTGTCTATATTGGTTAGGGCTAGATTGAAAGTAACTAATTCCTTTAATGTTTCAGAAAACTGTTTTTACCCTGCCCCAAAAGTTAAATCTACTGTCTTAGTGTTTGAGCCGATTATAAATCAAGACTTCAATATTAAAGATATTTCAAATCTTGAAAAAATTACTCAGGTTTTTTTTTCAAAGAAAAGAAAAATGATAAATAAAGCTTTTAAAGAATTATTTAATGATCCAATATTAATTGCTAAGAAAATCAATATAGATTTGAATTTACGCCCAAATAAAATATCTGAAAAAGAATATTATAAAATTACTGAATTTTTTGAGAAAAAAATTTATTAATAATTTATTTTTACTTGAGTAATAATTTTTTCAATCTGAGAAAAACAATGATCTAAATTATCATTAATTATTACATAATCATAATCTGACCAGTGAAAAATATCGTCATCATAAGCTTTTAATCTTTTTGTTATAACATCAGGTATGTCTTGATTTCTTTGTATTAATCTTTTCTCTAATTCTTTTTTATCGGGTGGTACTAAAAATATTTTAATTAAATTTAACTCCTTAAACTTAGATAGTTGTTGTGTCCCTTGCCAGTCAATATCAAATAAAATATCATTATTTTTTTTTAATAATGTGTTAACGGAATATTTTGACGTTCCATAAAAGTTATCGAAAATTTTTGCATATTCATAAAATTCATCGCTTGCAATTTTTTTTTTAAATTCTTCGTGATTTAGAAAAAAATAATCTATTCCTTCAACTTCATCTGATCGTGGTCTTCTAGTTGTGTGGGAAACAGAGATTTTAAAGTTTTGATATTTTTGTTGAATTTTTTTAGTTAATGTAGTTTTCCCTGCCCCGGATGGCGAAGAAAGAATTACCATTATACCACCATTGCTGGAAGTCATATTATTTTATTTTTATAATAAAAATTAATTAGTAGATTTGCCTTCAATAAACTTAATTGCATCACCAACTGTTAATATTTTTTCTGCTTCACTATCTGATATTTCAGAACCAAACTCTTCCTCAAATGCCATTACTAACTCTACTGTGTCTAGGCTGTCTGCTCCTAGGTCGTCAATAAAACTTGCTTCATTTGTAACCTTTTCTTCTTCGACACCAAGGTGGTCTGCTACTATTTTTTTAACTTTTGTGCTTACATCTGACATTTAATTCCTATTTTTCGATTGATGGTTTAATTTGTTATTAAATTATTAATAATAATTGTCAAGACATATACATGCCACCATTAACATGTATAGTTTCACCAGTTATGTAATCTGACATATCTGAGGATAAAAACGCTGTACAGTTTGCAATATCATCTCCTGTGCCTAAGTCGCCGCTTGGAATTTTTGCTATAAGCATCTTTTTAAACTCGTCGTCAATTTTGTCTGTCATTTCAGTTTTTATAAACCCCGGTGAAATACAATTAATATTAATCTTCTTCTTTGCGTATTCGATGGCTAAACTTTTAGAAAAACCAACGATACCTGCTTTAGAGGCAGCATAGTTAGCTTGACCAAGATTGCCTGTGTGTCCAACGATAGAAGTAATATTTATAATTTTTCCATATCTGTTTTTTAACATTTTTTTTATAGAGTATTTACACATCAAAAAAGTAGACGTTAGATTAATATCTATTACTTTTTTCCAATTTTCATCTGCAAGTCTAATCGATAAATTATCTAGTGTTATCCCCGCATTATTAATTAAGACGTCAAGTCCACCAAGATCTCTGTGACAAGAATCTATAAATTCCTCTATTTTTGCATGTTCGTCTAATTTAAATTGTTTAATATTAATATCTTTAAATTCATTTTTTAGATTATCTAATTTATCAAGATTTGTTCCCGTTGCTAAAATTATAGAACCTAATTCTGAAAATTTTTTTACCAAACTGTACCCAATACCACCGGTGGCACCAGTGATTAATACTTTTTTATTTTTAAGATTCATTGTTTAATTTTTTAATATCATCTATTGAATTAATACTAAAGGAATTACTATTGGGTAGTATTCTTTTAATTAAACCTGTTAAAATCTTACCAGGGCCTATCTCTATAAAATTATTAATTTTTTTATTTCCCATAAAAAGCATGCTCTCTCTCCATCTTACCTTTGAATATATTTGTTTGATTAATAAATTTTTAATATCTTCGGGATTGTTTGTTGGTAGCGAAGTAAAATTACTTACAATTTCATAATTTGGTTTTTTAAAGTTTATGCTATTAATTTTTTCCTTCATTTTAACAGCTGCTGGATTCATTAATGAGCAATGAAAAGGTGCGCTTACGGGTAGGATGATACTTTTCTTTTTTTTTTCTTTCAGAATATTTTTAAGTTCTTCAATCGTTTCTGTATTACCGCTTACAATGATCTGGCCTTCAGCATTATCATTTGCAATTTCACAAACACCTTTGTTTTGTAGTTGGCGCATACTATCATTGATTTGTTCGACGGTTGCACCAAGAACTGCAAGCATGCATCCTTTTCCAACAGGGACTGCTTCTTGCATTGATTTTCCTCTTTCAAAAAGTAAATATAATGCGTCTTTAAAAGTTAACGACCCACTACAAAGTAAGGCAGTATAT
>MDTF01003651.1_pt1 | contig 10054 bp, 9 predicted proteins | sample 811191 | NCBI WGS metagenome assembly MDTF01 (sample SAMN05326649, study PRJNA326480) | marine metagenome | isolation source: seawater | place: Southern Ocean | collected 2011 | reverse complement strand
TGGCTTGATAAAGAGAATTGATAAAAATGTTAAAGTTAGTGCAATCAATACAGAAGAAGATATAAAGTTAATTAATATTAATGAGTAGTTTAAAAAATAAAAATATTATAATCACAGGTGCTTCAGGGGGCATTGGCAGCTCTATAGTAGAAAAACTGTATGAAAATGGTGCTAACATTTTAGCTACAGGAACAAAAGTTGAAAAGTTAGAGTCATTGAAGACAAAATTTAATAATATTAAAATACTTAATTTTGACATTTCTCAGCATGGAAAAATTGAAGAATTCCTAAACGATGCAACGGAAGCTTTGGGTGGATCACTTGATTGTATAATTAATAATGCAGGTATTACAAAAGATAATTTAACAATTAGAATGAGTCTTGAGGAGTGGACCAAAGTTATAGATATTAATTTAACCTCTACTTTTTTAATGTGTAAATACTCTATAAAAAAAATGCTTAAAAATAAATCTGGAAAAATTATAAATATTACTTCGGTAGTAGGGCATACAGGAAATGTTGGTCAAGCGAACTATACGGCTTCAAAAGCAGGCATCGTTGCAATGTCCAAAAGTTTGGCGATTGAATATGCTAAAAAAAATATAAATGTGAATTGCATATCGCCAGGCTTTATAAGTACAGCAATGACAGATCAAATTGACGAAAAGCATAAAGAAGCAATAATCGCTAAAATCCCATCTAATAGACTGGGCAAACCTGAAGATATTGCTAATGCTGTTGTTTTTTTAAGCTCCAACCAATCTGATTATATAAATGGTGAAACATTACATGTAAATGGAGGCATGTATTTGGGTTGACAAAATTGCTTTTTGAACTAATAACCAAATATAACAATAAGGAACATTATGTCAGAAGATATTTCAAATAAGGTTAAAAAAATTGTTGCAGATCACCTAGGTATTGATGAAGCTAAAGTAGAAGATGATTCAAGCTTCATAGATGATTTAGGTGCAGATAGTTTAGACACAGTAGAATTAGTAATGGCTTTCGAGGAAGAATTTGGTTCAGAAATTTCAGATAGCCAAGCAGAAAAAATTCTTACTGTTGGAGACGCAGTAAGGTTTATTGAAGGCAAATCAAACTAAATAATTTAAATGTCCATAAAAAAAGATGGGATAATGGTGATTTTATCATCCCCATCTGGGGCGGGTAAAACAACTTTAGTAAAGCTTCTATCAAAAAATAAAAATTTTCACACATCAGTATCTCATACCACCAGAAAACCAAGACCTAGTGAAATTGCTGATAAAGATTATTATTTTATAAATCAAGAAAAATTTGAAGGATTAATTAAAAATGAAGAATTTTTAGAATATGCAAAAGTTTTTAGTCATTTTTATGGAACAACAAGAACACCAGTTATAGAAAAATTAGAAAAAAGCGAAAATGTAATTTTTGATATTGATTGGCAGGGTGCAGATCAAATTAAAAATAAAAAGTTGAACTATAAATTAATTACTTTTTTTATTTTACCACCCAGCAAGGAAGTTTTATTTGAAAGACTATCCAATAGAGACATGAAAGATAAGTTAATTGTTGAAGAAAGAATGAAAGAATTTAGTAGAGATGTATTGCATTGGATCAACTATGACTACGTCATTGTAAATGATAACCTTGACGAATGTTACACTAAGATTAGTAATTTAATCGAAGCAGAAATTAATAGTGGATCAAAAGATTATGATAAAGAATATATCCGAAAGCATGTTAATAAATTAACGTCTTAAACTCTCATATTCTTTAACAAGTTGAAAATATATTTCAGCTTCTAAATTCTGTGGTCGAAGATTAAGATCAATATTAAACTTTTCTGAAACTGCTTTTGCATCTTTAAAAACTTGATTGAAAGGTTTCTTAAGCATTTTTCTCCGTTGGCTAAAAAAAATTCGAGTGATCATTTCAAGATTTTTAGCTTCTTTTAATTCAAAAAAATTTTCTCTAGGAGTAAATAGTAGTAATGTACTATCAATCTTTGGTCTTGGTGAAAAACTTTGTGGCTTAATGTCTATTATTTTTTTGATATTCAGCTTCCAGTTTGATAAAATAGATAATCTCCCATATTTTGACGTATTGGATTCTGCAATAATTCGTTCAGCAACTTCCTTTTGAAACATTAATACTAAGCTTTCAAACCAGAAGTTTTTATTCATGTTAACTATCCACTTTGAAAGAATTTCAGTGGATATATTATATGGCAAGTTTCCAAATACAGTCAGTTTTTCGTTTGAAATTTTATTTTCAGATATTCTTAAAACGTCATCGTTAATAATAGTAATTTCATCTATAAATTTATCTTTCAATATTAGAGCTAGCTCATCATCTTTTTCAATTACATAAACTTTTTTTGGATTCTTTTTTAAAATGAAAGTGGTTAAATTTCCACTACCGGGGCCTATTTCTAAAACTTCTTTATTTGCAATTTCAACTGTATCAACAATCTGCTCTAGCACACTGCGATCTATTAAAAAATTTTGACCTAAACTTTTTTTGGCTTTAATAAACATTTATTTATCTAGAAATTTTAAGGCTTCTATTAAGCTTTTGGGGTCAGATAGATTTTTTCCTAGCATGGAAGAATTTGGCCCATGATCTGGAGAAATACGGACAAATGGTAAGCCTAGAGTTATGTTAATTGCATCAAAGCCATATAAAGCCTTCATAGGAGTTAGAACCTGATCATGGTACATACCAACAATTACATCAAATTTTTTTAAATGTTTTTGCATAAAAATAGTATCTGCAGGAAAGGGCCCCTCAACTTTGAAATTCTTAGTTTTTAAGCTTTTAATAGCAGGTGTGATTATTGCATCTTCTTCACAGTCTTTAAAGTTACTTTCACAGTGAGGATTTAGACCTGTTATTGCAATTTTTGGATTTTTTTTAAAATTTTTTTTATAAAACTCTGTAATTAATTTAACATGAGTATATATTTTTTTTTTTGAAATTTGCTTATGCACATCTTTTAACGCAAGGTGCGTTGTTATAGGGCTAACTGATAATTTTTTATTAAAAATAAGCATAGCAACCTCATTTTTTTCTTTGATTTCCTTGGCTAAGTATTCTGTGATACCTAAACTTTTTCCTCCTAAGAAATGCTTTTTTGAGATTGGACCATTTACAAACTTAGAAAATTTATTTTTCTTAAGTATTTCCAAGGCAACTTTAAAAGATTTGTTTATATAATTATTAGATTTTTTAGAAATTTTTTCGAATGTATTTTCAAAATTGTAATTTATGTTAACAATGTTTATTTTTTTATTATTTAGTTTTTCAAAATTTACATTATCTAAATTTATCTGATTTATTTTAAAATTAAAGTCCAAGTAATCCATTTGTTCAATTAACAGTTTCTTACAAACAATAATAATTAAGGGGCTTTTGTAATAATTTTTTTGAATACTTTTAAAAAATATCTCTAAAAAAACACTATTGGGTTCACCAGCAACAATTAATATAGGCTTATAATTCATCTATATTGTTATTAATCTTAACTTTATTATAAAATATTTTTGAAAATTGATCTAGCTGTCTACCAGTTTCAAATTCAATCATTTTTTTAATTTCTGCTTCTTCATCAATTGATTTTTTTTCATATTTTATTTCTTCTATCTTTAATATCAAAAAGGCACCACCTGTCTGAATAGGCGCAGAATACTGTCCAGTTGTTAATGATTTTAGTTCTTGTATAATTTTTTTTGAAAGTTTCTCTTCTTCAAGCCAGCCAATCTTACCACCGAACTTTGAGCTATCAGATATACTGTATATATTTGCCGTATTTTTAAATCCAATTTCAACTATACTTTTACTAATATTGTCTAATTTTTTTTCTAAAGTTATATTATTTTCTTTTTCAAATACAATTTCTGATAAAGAGTATATTTTATTTTCTTTCTTGTTAACAATTTTTTTTAATTGTTTTTTAAGGTTTTTCTTATCAACATTAACCTGGCTTATATATTTCTTATATACTAATTGATTCCACAAAATTTCAATCCTAATTTTTTCTTTAATATAATCAATAGTTAAATTGTTATTATTTAAATATATTTCAAATTCGCTTAGATTTTTTACTCCAAGTGTTTGATAAAAATTTTTTAAGTAAAAATTAATATTAATATCATTATCCATTACAGTTGTGTTTATTTCAAAGTATTTCGATAGTTCTATCTTTTTAATTTTTTCTCTTAGAGCGGATTCTTTTGAAATTTCTAGAACCTGATTCTTATCTAAATCTTTTAATTGTGTGTTAAGGGTGCTAAGATATTGGTACTCTTTTTCTATATCAATATTTGTTATTATTTCATTGTCAATTTTATAAACAATGTAGGCACTTTCTTTAGACAATACTCCAAAACATAACATTAATAAAATTATGCAACTAAAAATATATTTTTTCATAATAATTAGTAATTAAGAGATGGACTCTTTGCTTCTCCAAAAGGAATTATGGTTAATTTAAAAAAAATTGTTTCATCAGGTTTTATATCTCTATCACTATAATAATCTCTATTATACTCAATGCCTGCAGTTAAACAATCATTTCTATATTCATATATTAGATTGTAAAATTCAGTAGCTCTAGTTTTTTTGTTTTCTCTCGTTTCAAATATCAAACTTTTTGTTCCACTAAGATTATAAGATGTTTTATTTGAAACGTAACTTTTTTTCTCAGCAGTATTATTTTCATTAAAATATTCAAAAGTAGTTACAAAATTATTAACTTTAAACTCATTTTTTAATAACTCATAGTTTGTATCTTTTAAATTTTCATCCTGAGAAAATTCATAACTTATCTTAAAAAATTCACTTGGGTCATATTCTATGCTTCCCACTATGTCTGAAGTTTTTCTACCTAAAGTACTATTTATCGATATTTTTTTATCTTCTTTTAATCGAAATACATTGGCAATTTTAGCATTAATCACATCCTTACCATCAAGATTTATCTTAGAAAATTCAGTTCCAAAGCTTAATGAGCCCCCTCCTTCAACAGAATCATTTGTACCAATTCTGTTAAAAGCAAATATATTATTTACGTCAATTCTTCTATTTTCATTTCTCATGTCCTTTGAATTATTTGGACTGTATCTAATGGACATGATTGGTTTAAGTATATTTTTATAATTGTCTGTTTTTTTCTCTAGTGGATAAGATGAATTGTACTCAACTAATGTAGCAATTTTGTTATCTACATTTTCTTTATATTTTTTTGAATTTTTACTTTCCGTATTTATGTTTTTAATTAAAATATTAAAATTATTTTTTAAACCATTATTAGTAAAACTGGGAAATGAACTATATAAAAGATCATTAATTATTACGCTTTCAAAAACATTGGTGTCATAATTTTTCATATAGCCATTTGACGATAGATTGAAAGCACCAGGTATTCTTAGATTTGTATTGAGCTCTTTTTCCACAGTATAACTTGGGTAAACAAATTCATATTTGTCACTATTTTTTATCTCACCTAGATTCTCATAAGCAATAAAGTCAACATCAACAGATAAATCTTCTCTAGTAGCATTAAAATTGATGGAAGAAGTTAATGAACTGTTACTTTTGATCAAAGGTGATTTTAATTTATATTTTTTTAAATAAGTATCATTAGAGACATGCTGTAACTGGACAGATAATTGAGTGTCATCAAAATTATTAAAAGCCAACTCTCTAGAGCTGTTTAAAAATAAATGGTTTTTTGTTGAGTAGTTTTTTTCGTTTAGAATACTAAGATCCACTGTATGCTTTGATTTAGCATTAACAGCTCGATATTCAGATTGCGTTAGTAATTTATTATGAGAATAGAATCTTGGTCTAATTGTTAAATCCTGATTATTAGAAATTACATGATAGTAGGGCAGGGCAAAAGCTGTACCAGCTGAATTAGAGCCCACAAATGATGGCATTAAAAACCCTGATTGTCTTTTTACCGTTGGGTCTGGGTGAAAAAACTTTGGAAAATAAAAGACGGGTTTGCCATAAATTTTCAACCAAGCATTTTCATAATTTATAGTTTGTTTTTTTTTATTATGTTTAATTTCTTTTGCTAAAAATTGCCATGGTGGACAGTCATCATTTTTTTTACAAGTTGTAAAGATGCCTCTTTTAATTGTAGTTTCATCTTTATTAGCGCTAATAGTTTTGCCTTTTAACCTTGGTTCATTATTTTTATTAAGATTTTTAGTGTTAAAGTTAATTGATATATCTTTACCTATTAATTTATTTGATGATAAATTCAAAAATCCCTTCTCAATGAATAGAATGTCATTTTCAATGCTTATTATTTTTGCATTAAAAATCTTCATTAAATCATCATTCAAAGTGTAGTCAAATTTATCAGTAGTAAAACTATTACCAATCTTGTCTACAAAAGTGGATTTAGTATCAGACTTAATCAAGTCCTTTCCTTTATTATAAATAGCATCTTCTGATTTTATTATAAGATTTTTTGTTAAATCATTAATCTCAACATTTCCTATAGCCCTAATGATTGAAAGTTTTTTATTATAAATAAATTTATTTGCTTTTATTTTTATTTTTTTTTTTAATAGTATTGCGTATCCATTAGTAGAATTTAGTATTGAGGAAGTTTTGTTATATTTAAAACTTTGAGCTTCTATTTTTATATCATCATCAATAGAGGTTATAGAACCAGCTCCTGCGCTAATTTCATTACCATTATTTGTAATATTTAATTCTGAGGCATTAAATGTAATATCATTTGCAAAAATTCTACTTTGAAAAGTAAAAAAGTAGCAAAAAAATATAAGTATAAAAATTTTTAAATTATTTTTCATTTAAATTAACTAGTCCGATTAATGAAATAAGTGATAATATTAAAAAGGGCAAATATATAGAAACAATAATTGGCATTTTGCCATTTTCTCCAAATAAATTAAATAAATAATAAAAGTAATAAATTATTACAGATAAAAGTATACCTGTTATCAGGTGAAATATCATAGAACGATTTCTCTTGTTGTTAAACATTATTATAGAGGCCAAAATTGTCATTATGGATGAGAAAAGAGGAAATGAATAAAGTTTATGCAAGTGTGAGTCCACCTCTGTCGTGGCATAGCCAAGGGATTTATAGTCTTTTTTTAATTTTAATAATTGAGTTAACGTTAATGAGGATAATTTGTTAAACAAGCTATTAATTTTATCTTTATCAAAATGTGTTTTTATCACTAACACTTCTTCTAATTGTTCTGTTTTGTTATCTTTAAAAATTGCAGGGTTAAATAAAACCCACTCCAGATTGGATATATCGGCTTTTTCAGATTCAATTACTCTTATTAGGTTAAAATCATTATCAAATTCATGAATTGATATATTAAACAAAAAATTATTTTTGATCATACCAGAATTTACAATGAGTATTTTGTTATTAATTTCATCCTTAATCCATAAACCACTTTCTTTAACAACGGCCAGATACTTATTATCTGTCGAATAAGAGTTTTTTATACCCAGATAAGAAAATTTTAATTTAGCAGATATATTGTAATATACGGATACCAAAATAAATCCTAAGATGACTGAAGTTAAAAATAAAGTCACAACAATTCTAAGATTACTTAACCCATTTATTTTTAGAATTTCTAATTCATTTTTATTAATTACATCTAAAAAAAACAATTGAGTAGCAATTAAGAAAATAAAAGGAAACATTTCAAAAAGAGTTGCTGGTACATTTAGAATCCCAATAAAAATAGGAAAAAATAGTCCTAGGTTTAAATCTTTAAAAAAAGATACTTCTTCAAATAGATTAAGTATAAAAACTAAAGAAATAAAAATTAAAAAAACACTTAAAAATTTTTTTAAAAATAATTTGAGTATATATAACTCGTAAGTTTTAATCATATGTAATCTCTTTTTAATTTTTTAATGAGGAAAGCAAATATAGATGAAAATAATAACAGTGGAAAAAATATAAAAAAATATGTTCCTTGTGCACTTTGAGAAATGTACCTAAGGGATATTTCTGAAATTACTATAATAAGAATAGCAAAAAAAAATATTATTACCTTGTGGAAGGTATATCGTTTATTTTCCTTTGAGCTAAAAATAATTAAACAAGCCATCAATGCCAGCAAAGGAAGATAGAGTGGTTTATAAAATCTTTTAAAAATTTCTTCCTTAATATCTTTACTAGAACCCTCATTGCATGTGAGAATATCACTTTTTAATTTCTCTGAAATACCTTTTAAATAATAACTTAGACACTGTATTAAAAGATAATTATTTAATTCCTGAATTTTTGGATATGAAGTTGTTTTAGAACCGTATTGCATTAAATCAAATTCTATTCTTTTAAATGAAAAATCATTAATTTTTCTTGAATCTTTTTTAATTACCTTTCCATCGAATAGTTCTAAATATCTTCTATCATCTTTTAACCTTAATTTACCATTTTTAGCATATATAACTTGAGATTCTTGTCCGTAGATTGATTGATTATTATTACCAAAAGATTCTTTTACAAAAATATTATTGTAATTTCCTGATGGACCTTCAGATATAATAAAAATAGTTAGATGTTTAACCGTATCAATAAATTTACCTCTCTGGAGTAGTGAGGGAAAAAAATCTATACTTGAATTTCTAATATATGATCGCGCTTTGTCTTGACTTTTTGGTGCAATAAAAGCACCAAAAATAATTTGAAGAATTGTAAAGAACAAGGAAAATAGAACAATTATTTTTATAAAATGTAATTTGCTTATTCCAATAGTCCAAAATATGAGTAATTCATTTCTTAGCTCATATTGATTTATCTGATAAAATAAAGATATAAAAAATACAAGAGGTATAACGCGATTAATAATTTTTGGGAAACTATGTATTGAGTATAAAAAATAGACGTATAAACTATGACCATCTTCAGTCACAAAGTCTAAAAAGCCAACAGCCTGAACTACCCACACAATTGCACTTATTGAGAAGCAAATTATGATAAAAAATCTTACAGTATCTTTTAAAAAATTGGCAAATAATAATTTTTTCATTGAAATTTAATAAATATATTCTTATATAGCATCGAACACGTAAGGAGTGTATTTAAAATTTATGACTATTCAAATTAATTATAAAAATAACGGCCTAAAAAAAATTTCAGTTAACCATGTCCTATTTGTTGATGAAAATTTCAATATTAGTGGTTTAAAAAAACATATATCTAACACGGAATTTTCTTACATAAACGATCTACTAAAAAGTAGCGATTTAAAAAAGAATCTACTTTTTTTTGAAGTCAATTCTAAAAAAACAATATTTTTGGTATCGATTAAAAAAAATTTGGAAATCTCTGGCATGGAAAGCCTGGGTGCAGAATTTCATAGCCATATAAACTATAAAAAGAAAAATGAGTATTTTGTAAACTCAGATAGTATAAGTAACAAATTTGAAAATTTGTTAGGGCATTTTTTACATGGATTAAAATTAAAATCTTATGAATTTGATATTTATAAGTCAAAAAAAGATAGAAAAAATATTTTAATAAATGTAATCGGAAATAAAAATCAAATAACAACTAAGAATGAATTAAGGTTCAAAGCTATAGAAGAAGGAACCTTTTTTGCAAGAGACCTTGTTTCTGAGCCACCTAATGTCCTTAATCCAAAGGAGTATGTAAACAGACTTTTAAAATTAAGAAAATTGGGGATTAAAGTTACAACTTATAACGAGTCACAAATGAAAAAGTTAGGAATGCATTCTTTGTTAGGAGTTGGAAGAGGCAGTATAAATGAATCTTTTCTTGTTACACTTGAGTGGAATGGAAATAAAAAAGATAAAAAAGCACCTTTATCTTTTGTAGGAAAGGGTGTCTGTTTTGATACTGGTGGTATTTCTCTAAAGCCAGCTAAATTTATGGAAGAAATGAAATATGATATGGCTGGTTCAGCTGTTGTAGCGGGATTAATACAAACATTGGCTACCAGAAAAGCAAAAATAAATGCAGTTGGTGTAGTTGGTTTAGTCGAAAATATGCCAGGTGGAAATGCTCAACGGCCTGGAGACATAGTTAAAG
>MDTF01007837.1_pt1 | contig 10055 bp, 9 predicted proteins | sample 811191 | NCBI WGS metagenome assembly MDTF01 (sample SAMN05326649, study PRJNA326480) | marine metagenome | isolation source: seawater | place: Southern Ocean | collected 2011 | reverse complement strand
TGAAAAAAAGAATTACTGTAAAATTAAATATTTTATACAATACAAGAATGGAAGTTCTTGCTGATATAGGAAATCAGGATTTAAAAGTTTTTGAATCAACTTCAGCTTATGAAGAAAGTAAACTGGGTAATGCAAAAATTTTCATTTCTATCATGGCTAGTTTTTGTATATTTTTTCTTTTACTTGTTATTATAAGAAAAGAGAGCACTTCTTACTAAATAAGCATAAACCATCAAATTTATAAAAATTAATAATAAAATATTTATTTCCATAATTTCATGGAATAGAAGTGGTAATGATGTCAATAACATAAGTATTATCTGTACTTTTGAATTATCTTTATATTTATCAAATAAAATATGATGAATATGATTTCTGTCACCAGCAAAAGGATTCCTGTTATTATAAATTCTGTAAAAAAATAATCTGATTAAATCTATAACTGGATAAAACATCAGTAAAAATATTTCATCACTAGTAATAAAACTAGATTTAGAAAATACGTCAGTTGTAAAATTTGAATTATAAATCTTTATAGACAAATAAGCTAAAAAAAAACCCAAAAAATAAGAGCCTGAATTTCCAACAAAAGTAATATTCCTTAAATTCAAAATTAAGAAAAAAAATATTGGCACAATGAAACTGAGAATGAAATACGATTGAGTTTTATAAGCTATATATATTATAAAAATTGACACATAGATACCCAATTGAGCATTAGAACCATCATACATATTCAATGCATTTAAAAAAATAAATATTGAAAGAATTGTGAAAATTAAACTGAAATTTTGTAAAAGCATATATTTTTCAGTAAAAGAAAAATACAGAATCACTATCTCTAATTTTGGATCAATAGATATAGCAAATAGAATTAAAATAAGAAATAGAACAATTTTCTTATTTGCAGATATATTTTTTTTATCATCAATAAAGCCAATAATAAAAAAAGATAGTGAAACTATAAAAAAAATGATGTGTTGTGATGTAAAATCAAAAATTAATTTTACTTTTTCAATGTCATAAATAACAGTAAAAATTAAGTAAAAATAAATTGATAAAAAAATTAAAAAACCACCACTCAGAGAAATTTTCTTTCTATGAATTTTTCTATGATTGGGGCTATCATATAGATTAATTTGTTTAGAAATTTTTTTAAAAAAAATAAAAAAAATAAATGAAAATAAACAATATATAATTAAAATAAGATTCACTTAACTCCTTATTTTTGATTTAAAATATAAATAGAAACCAAATGGAATAGAATATGATATTGCAACCCAATTATTAAAAAAATTACCAGAAGGAAAAAGCGGCATAAAATTTACCAAGTTTAATATTATAACAGTCAGGAAAGGAAATGAATATCGATTATAATTTTTATTAAATAATAATTTGAAGAAGTCTATGACCAATATTAAATATATAGAAATAAAAGCAAAAAACCCCATGACACCTGTTTCAGATAATAGTTGAAGAGAATAACTATGTGGGTGCGTCGTGCAGCTAAATTCTGATAATAAATATTTATCTTGACCACAATATTTTCGAAACATTTTTGGGCCAATACCAATAGTAGGATGATCCTTAAAAATTTTATAAGCTGATAAATAATGTTGATGATGTGTTATTGAAAAAATATAATTAAAATTTTCTGTGTTTGATAATAACTTAGTGTAAACTCTTTGTTTGATATTTGGAAATGTAGATAACATAAATGATAATAATAAAATAGGCATAAAAAACAAAAATATTTTAATTTTAAAATTAATTCTAGAAAAAATTACTAATAAAAAAAATTCAATTAAAAAAACAATAATTGCTGTTTTTTCAGCAGATAAAATAATAGTTATAAATGTAAAAAAACTAAATAGTAAAAAAATTGAGTTAAATTTATCTTTATAAAAAAAATAAATTAATCCTACTAACAATGGATAAAATTTTATTAAATAACTTCCTAAAATTAATTCACTACCAAAAAAACTGCTAACTCTTACGTCATTAACTAATTGCATTCCAATTAAGTTAAAACCAAAAAACTTCTGAAATAAACTATCTAAAAATAAAATAAAAAAAATACAGATAAGAACGTTTAAGAATTTTTTTAAAATTAATTCATCATGATTGAGAATAAAATAAATCATGAAAAAAAAAAATTATAAACCTAAAGTAAAATAATGAACTCTTTAATGAAAATAAAATATCAGTTGACAGAAGTGAGCTTACTATCGACACTAACCACAATAAGATAAAAAAAATTACAAGCTTATTGGTTAAGATATAAATAAATTCTTGTTTTTTAAAATTAATAAGAAAAAAAATAAATGAAGAAACAATAATAACGTCAGGTATGAATGGGCCACTTATTAATGCAATTGGTAATAGAAGAAATAGATAACTACTGAATTTAATAGAAGACATTATTTGTAATAATCTAGATAACTAATAATAGATTTTAAAACTACATCAGAGACATTATCCTTGTTGTAAGACTCATGATTATTTATTTTATTTCGTTGTTTAACAATATTTGTTGCATTTAATAATTTTTTCTTTGTTGAGCCACCTAAAATTATCGCACCATTCTCAATTCCTTCTGGTCTTTCTGTACAATGTCTTAAATGGATTGAACTCCTACCTATTATACTAGATTCTTCCGACAAGGTTCCACTATCAGACAATGTTACAAAAGAATTTTTTTGAAGCCACATGTAGTCAATAAAACCAAAAGGTTTTTTAAAAATCAAATGATTACTTTTTATTTTAAGTTTCTCTAATCGTTTAGCCGTTCTAAAGTGAGTTGATACGATTGCTTTTTTTTTGAATGTAGCACATAAGAATATAATACTTTCAAAAAATTCTTTTAGCTTTTTTTGATCATCAACATTTTCTTCTCTGTGCAACGAAATTAAGAAAAAATTATTTTTTTTAGTCTTTAATTTTTTTAATATTTTAGATTTTTTTATTTTATTATTATAAAAATTTAGAACTTCTTTCATGGGGCTACCAATATAAATTATTTTTTCTGAGTGGAGACCTTCATTTAATAAGTTTTGCTTTGATATATTTGTATACGTTAAATTGAGATCGGCTAGATGATCAATTATTTTTCTATTAAGTTCTTCAGGAACATTATTATCAAAACATCTATTACCGGCTTCAAAGTGAATTACTGGTATTTTATTTTTTTTTGCCGTAAGAGCAACATAAGAGCTATTAGTGTCTCCTAAAATAAAGATTGCATCAGGTTTATCATTTTTTACTAAATCCTCAAAACTACTAAGAACTGATGAAATGGTTTTAATAGCAGTAGCTTTAGCACAATTTAAATAAAAATCTGGTTTACGAATTTTTAATTCTTTGAAAAAAATATCATTAAGTTCATAGTCAAAGTTTTGTCCTGTATGAATAATTTTATGATTAAAATTCTTGTCAAAAATATTTATAATTCTTGAAAGTTTTATAATTTCTGGACGAGTGCCTAATACTGTAAATATTTTATACATTAAAAAATTTTTTTTTATTAAATAATAAATAAATAATGTTATATAAAATTGCGAGGAATACAGAAGAGAAAAAAACTATAAATCTTAAGTATAACTTAATTATAATTCCAAATTCAAAGTCATAGTTCATTTTATCAGTTAAAATACCCATTCCAATTTCAGAAACAATTAAATTTTGGGGGATCACATTAAAGGTATCTATAATTGTATTCCCCATAAACAATAAGTACGATTGATCAAATGTTACTGAATTGTTAATACTGGTCACTAGTTGTGTAATAATAAAAAACTCAATAATATGAATTCCTAAAAATATCACTAATAAGTTTTTTAAAAAGTTTTTGTTTTTAAGGGCACTTAAAAACAAATCGATTAATTTTTCTAATCTTATGAAAAATAATTTTTTTTTAAAAAAATCTTTTTTCATCAAAAACTTAATTGCCTTTGCAAATATTAAAGGTAATGAGAAAAAAATAAGACTTAAAGATAAGAGTATGATTGTTATGTTACCATTAAAAAAACTTACGGTGTCAAATACAAATATTGATTCAATACCAAAGAAAAATAAACACAAAAATAACCAAAACCAGTTAATCATTATATAGATACCAAAAAATTTATCATAATTTAAATTATATTTTTTAAGCTGGTTTGCTCTATAAAAAATTCCCAATAATGGAATCGAATTAAAAAACTGACTATTGAAATAAATCAATAACCATTTGTTAGTGGAAATATTTATATCATAAAGTTTTCTGAGAATACTCAACATAAGATACGCATACAAAAAAACCATTGTGATTGCGAGTGTGATTAATATTAAAATTTTATTATAATTAATATTATAAATTAATTTTGCTATTTTTTGATTGTCATTAAAATACTTATATGTAAAAAATATACACATAAATACTAATAGAATTTTAATTAGTTTTTTTAATTTATCCATTAATTTTTTTTAAAAATTTAAACGTATTTTTCGATGTTGTTTTCCAATCATATTTATCTGCTATTTTTTTCCCAATCATGATTTTTTTATTAAGATTTTTTTTATCTTTTAAAATTAATTTAAGTTTGTTTGCAATGTCTATTGAAGAATTTTTACAATAGAAAGCTGCATTTAATAAAATTTCTTGTGATATTTCATTTTTAACAGCTAATACTGGTAGGCCTGATTTAATAGCTTCTAACATTGTCAAACCAAATGTTTCTGATTTTGATGCATAAATCTTAATATCATGTTTATGATAAATGGACGGTAATTTATAATAATTAACTTTTCCATAAATTTTTATATCTTTTTCTAAATTTAGTTCTTTAATCTTTTCATCTAATATTTTTTTATTTTTTTTATCATATGAACCAATTAAAGATAATTTTATATTAAAATCTTTCTTTAAATAAAAAAGAGCAAAAATAATAGCCATTTGATTTTTATAAATATCTAATTTTGAAACATAAAGAAGTCGAATTTTTTTATTTGTGATATTTTTTTTTTTAAACTTAAATATAGATGAAACTCCATGTGGAATAATTGTTGTAATTATATTTTTTAAATTTAGGTTTTTTGTAAGAATTTTTTTTGAAAATTTTGACAAAAAAATGATTCCGTCTGATTCTTTAAATGTATGTATGTAAGCTTTTTTTTGAATAAATAATTTACATTTATCTATTAGACCATACTTCTTTATATCTTCTTCGATAAATGGAAGTATGTTTTGAAATATTGAAACAGTTTTTATTTTTTTTCTAAAAAAAAATCCTCCTAATACAAAAAAAATGTTGCAATTTTGCTTAACCAAGTTATTTGGCAGAAAAATAAGTTGCCAAAAAATTCTACTAATTAAATTTTTATTTATTCTATCTGTATATATTTTATGAAATTTATTATTATTTTTTATTTTTTTTAAGACAGAAAAATTTCCCCAAATTACAATTTTTTCTATATTGTGGTATTTTGTATCTAAATTATTTAACAACTCTAATAAATGTACCACCCCACCATCGCTTTTTATATTTGATGCGTCAATTCCTATTCTCATAACCTATGTTCTTTATCAAATATAAATAAATAAATACTGTAAAAAAAATTTTAAAACTCATCATTAAGTCAAGTGTTAGACCGCTTATGAATAAATAAAGAAGCATATTCATAGGAATTGTCCTAATTGAGTATATAGCATAAATCGCACCTACTATACCGGTCCCAAAAAGTATTCTTAAGGGCGTTGATTCCATATAAAAATTTATTGCTCCTATCCCAAATATCTGTGTAATTACATTTGTTGTATAATATCCATAATACTGAACCCAATGATTAATTCGGATAGCCACGGACCACAATCTGCCATCCAAATCATCATAATTTATAGTTCCTTGAGTGATACCTTGTATCAATAATTTTGGGATTTGACCGTAAACACTATCTATATTTGAAACCTGAAAAATATTAAAATAACCAATTAAGGAACCTAATAATAATATTAATAACCCAGGGATTAACTGTCTTCTACTAACATGATTTTGTAAGGTATAAAAAACTAATACAATTGACAAAGCTAAAATTACAGTTCTTGAGTGAGTCATATAAATTAAAAATAAGGCAATTAATGAATATAAATATTTAGAATATTTAGACTGTTTTTTATCCATCAAAAGACAGAAAAATATTATTGCAGAACAATTTGCTAATTCCCATGGTCCGCCAGCTAAACCTGTAGGTCTGTCATCAGTTTTTTCAAATGGGCTTTCATAACCAATTGAAGAAAACTCGCCAATTAAACTTAGCTGTTGTAAAATAACCATAACTAAGTTTATTAATAAATACAACTTTAAGATTTTAAAGATAGTTTCTATATTTATTAAGTTTCTATTAAAATAAATTATTATTACAATATACTCAATGTAACGGATTATAAGAATCCATTTTTGATCAAAATACATAAAAGCAATTAAACATGAAATAAATAAAATAAAAAAATATATAATAAAATTATAACCTACATCCTCTTTATTAATTGCTACTTTTTTATAGTAAATCAAAATATATAACAAATACAGTACAACCAAATCTTCAAGTCGTATCCCTTGCCATATATCTTCAAAATTAATTAAATCAATTTTAGGTATAATTATTAAAATAGTTAAAAGAAAATATTCTGAATATCGTTTATAATTATCATTCATTAAAAAACAGTTTAGTCGATGAAACTATCTAATACTTTGAATTTATTTAATAACGTTGCTACTTCTTTCGGAGAAAGCTGGTATGTATTATGGGAGTTATATTCTTTTAGTTCTTCTATTTTATTACCTTTTTCAAAATACTTTTCATAATTTAAGTCCCTGTCATCCTTAGGAATTAAATAAAATTTTTTTTTATCAATAATTTTTGACATTTCTTGGCTGGATACTAGAGTTTCATGAATTTTTTCACCATGTCTTATTCCTACAGTTTTAGTATCAATTTTTTTTTTAAGTAAAATTTCTAAACCTTTAACGAGATTAGTGATTGTGCAAGCAGGAGATTTTTGAACAAAAATATCACCTTTTTTTGCATTTTTAAGCGCATACAAAACTAAGTCTACAGATTGATCTACAGACATTAAAAATCTAGTCATTTTTTCGTTGGTTATTGTAATTGGTATTTTTTTTTGTATTTGTTCTATAAAGAGTGGAATTACAGACCCCCTAGTACCCATCACATTCCCATACCTTGTGGCACAAAAAATAGTTTTACTATTTCTTGATTTTGCTATCATAATCTTTTCCATCATAGCTTTCGATAGGCCCATTGCATTTATTGGGTAAACTGCCTTATCAGTACTAAGCATAATACATTTCTTCACATTGGAAGCTTCAGCAGCTTTTGTTATATTCTGTGCTCCAATTATATTTGTATTCACAGCCTCCATTGGAAAAAACTCGCAAGAAGGAACTTGTTTTAGAGCTGCAGCATGAAAAATATAATCCACATTTTTTGTCGCATCCATAACGCTATGAAAATTTCGTATATCACCTAAATAAAGTTTTAATCTATCATCATTTATTTTTTTTCTTAGATCGTATTGTTTTTTTTCATCTCTACTTAATATTCTTATTTCTTTAATATTTGTTTTAAGAAGTCTCCTTAATACTGCATTACCAAAAGAGCCAGTTCCACCTGTTATTAAAAAAATTTTATTTTTAAGATTCATAGATTATAATTATTTATACTTTCTAACAACATTTCCATTTTTATCCAAAAGATTTTTTTTTAACCATAAAGCACTATGAGGTTTTGATACCTTAGTCTGGTTTTTTGGTCTTTTTGCTTGAGTATAATAATACAAAATTAGAGATTTTCTAGTTTTTTTCTTTGGAAAATTCAACGGGTTTGGCAAACCATGAAAGCTGTAATCATGAGTATCAAACGCTATAAGCCTATTAAAAATTGGTTCAACTTTTTTTAAACATTTTTTTCCATTGTTAGAGTAAATTCCAAATTCTCCGCCCCAACTCTTCTTATATCCTTTATTAAAATAAACAATTACATTTACCCTTCTATTTAACGAACTAGCATCATGATAATTTCCATCTACATGAACATCTAACAGTCCGCCTTTTTCAGTAACATTTAAACCACCACCAGTAAAATATGGATCAGGCATTAACTTGGGTATAGAAAATTTTTTAGATAAAGATTTAAGTATTATAGAAGAGTTAAGAATTCTAACAAATTCTAAAAGGCCCTTGGGAATATCAAACTCTGATTCCCAATTAGATCTATATTTTACTTCGATTGATTTTAAGTTTGATTTATTCCAATTTTTTTTACTGTCTAAATTTGGAAAATTTTTTAAACATAAGTTGGCAAAATTGTCATCTATTGCATTATCTATTATTAAATGTTTATAAGGTTTTAAATGAAAACCTTTATTCAATTTACTCTTTAGTATTTTGCCTGAAAGCTTAAATGCTGAAGACTTTAAATTTTTTTGAGATAACATTTATATTTTAATAACATGATTAAAGATTATTTGTATAATTAATATACATATTTTTTATCAATTTACTCCAAGTTGGTGGATTATAATTAATAATTTTCTTAATCTTATTTGAATTAAGTGATCTATCAATTTTTAGATTAGTATTTTTCTTTATTAAAATCTTAAATTTATAAATTTTAGATATCAAACTAAGTAAATGAAATTTTGAAATTTTTTGTGAAGACAAATGATATATACCCGATAACTTTTCATTTTTAATTATTTTGAGCAAAATCAAATAAATTTCTATAGTTGGAAAACCACTAAAATAACATTCGCTGAAACCATGACATTTTTTTTTCTGAGATAAAAACCATTCCAATAGACCAAATTTATTATTAAACTCATGTCCAATAATTGAAGTCCTTAACGTTAAAGAATTTTTATAGCTAACTTCGCCTAAAATTTTTGAAAGGCCATATAAATCAGTTGAATTTGGCAAAAAGTGTTCGCTATAATTTCCTTTTTTTCCATCAAAAACACAATCTGTACTAAAGTGTATTAACCTTGATTTTATTTTAGATGATATTTTATAAAGTTCATGTGGAAAAATAGAATTAATATAAAAAGTATTCTTTTCGTCAAAATTCTTACCTATTTTTTGTTTTACTGCACCAGCACAATTAATAACTAAATCTGGTTTATATTTTACTAATTTTTTATTTATCATTTCTAGATTTTTAACATCACAATTTAAATCTATAAATTTTTTATGTTTTATTATTTGTTGAGTTAATAACCTACAACTTCCTCTGACTTTAAAGGTTTTATTTTTTAAAAATTCAAGAAAAAGTTTTCCACCTAACATTCCCGTAATTCCTATAATATAAATTTTCATATTTTATTTTTTATTATATCGTTTAATTTATTATTTATTATTTCGTTGGCATAATTTTTATTAAAAAAAACGTTACATGAGTTTTCAAAAGCTTTTAATTTATATTTATCACATAATAAAATCTTTATAATGTTTTTATAAAGTGAATTAACATCCTCTGGCTTTGAACAATAACCAGCTTTAGCTTTATTTATAATCTTTTGCATTTCACCTCCACCAGAAGCGATTATTACTTTTTTAATAGAGAGGTAGGTTTGTAATTTTGCTGGAATAGTGTAATTCAAGAATTTATTTTTTGCTAAACTCAAATAAAGAGCATGAGCGTTCTGATATTCTGTGTAAATTTGATTTTTTGAAACTTTTCCATAAAACTTAACATTCGTTATATTATTTTTGATTTGGTATTCCTTTAATTGATTTAACTCAGCACCATCACCAAATATTTTTATAAGTAATCTTTTATTGTTAGAAAGTTTCTTAGCAGCCTTTAAAAGTGTAATTAATTTTTGAGCTTTTCCAATATTACCAGCATAAATTATTATAAATTTTTTTGTATTCTTTTTTTTTTTGATTTTTATTTGAAAGTCTTCAGCATAATTAGGAACAAAAAAAACTTCTTTTGAGGTTCTTCTCCTTAGAATATTTTGAAAACTTTTTGATTGAGCAATCAAAGCATCATTAAGG
>MDTF01008340.1_pt1 | contig 10057 bp, 6 predicted proteins | sample 811191 | NCBI WGS metagenome assembly MDTF01 (sample SAMN05326649, study PRJNA326480) | marine metagenome | isolation source: seawater | place: Southern Ocean | collected 2011 | reverse complement strand
TATTTTTAATTAAAAAAATTGAAGTTTTTTAAAGTCTTCGAATGCTGCTTATTTCCTAGAACGTTTTTCCCAAATCGGGAGCGCAAAGATACAGTAATTAACAACTAATATCCAAACTTTTTTAAAAGTAATTAAATAATTAATCGCAACTAACTGTTAATGAGAAAGAAATATATTAAATATCATATTCCTATCGCTATGGAACACTTGAACCATTAGCATTAAATTCACACAGATAATATAATTTCAGAAATTCAAATAAGTATTATATCAATAATAGATTACTCTAATGAATTAAAATTAGATTTAGTGCTAAATGAAACAACGCTAATAATACATCTAGAAAAACAAAAAAGTTTCTTTTATTACTAAAAGCCTTTTTAGACCGCACCAGCTAAACAATCTCATAAGCCAACAGCAATTCAATTGGAAATAAGTAATAATGTAAATGCAATCATATAATTGCTCATTTAAGCTGTTTTCTGACTCCCTTCTCGAAAGGTGAATTTTTAAACACTCGTTTAATTGTACTAATAATTAGAAAGGTATTATAGTAATTGATCCCTAAGCGAACTGCATTCAGAAATACAGCATGACATTAATCCAAAACAAAATAGTTTATTTTCTCTTTCTCCTACCCCGTAATAAAATAACTTCCCCAACATATGGTTGATATTGATCTAACCAATAGTTTCTTTTGTATAGATATTTTAATTTAACTCCAAATTCTTGCGAAATACTATAAACGTCGTCTCCTTCTCTAAAAATATAAGATTTAGTTTTAGACTTTCTTTTCTTTGATTGCAGATAAATCCGATCTCCAACTGATAAAGTTTTATTTTTGTCACATTCATTATACTTATATAATCTCCTTAACGACAATCCTGTTTCCTGCGAAATGCTATAAAATGTATTATCTTTTACAACCTCTATGTATTTAATCCAATTATCTGAAATTTTAACTTTTGAAACTGAATAAATAACTGTAAGGTCATTCTTTTCGTTTTCTTTATCAGGCTTTATTTTCTCAATTGGTTCATCTTTATTCTTTTTGTATTTATTGTTTTTAACATATTGATTCAAGTCATATCGCTCAATTAAGTCGATAAGTAAGGTTGCATATTTTTTGTTTGTGGCGTAACCAGCCTTCCGCAAACCTCTACACCAACCTTTGTAATTAGTCATTTTCAAATCGAACAATGATGCATAACGCTTTTTTCCTTTCAAGAAATTAGAGTGATCTCTATAAGAATACCAAACCGATTTGTATTTTCTGAAGCACTCATCTTTCTTGTCATCATCAATTCTAAATATAGGGCCCGACCAATCGTTATGACATTTAATACCGAAATGATTATTGGCCTTTCTTGCTAATTCACTATTACCATAGCCACTCTCAAGCATGCCTTGAGCAAGTGTAATACTTGCAGGAACACCACTTCTATTCATTTCGCTAATCGCGTCAGCTTTATACTGCTTAATGTAGTCTTGAGGAGTAAACCTTTGAGCTATTAATTGAAACGAAAAACAAACAAATATATACGTTATGATATTTTTCATTAAAAAGAATATCCAACCCCAAATAAGAAGTTCAACCCATAACTAGAATACTGATCCCACCTAACATGTTTAGTATTTAACAGGTTATTCAACCTTAAGAATCCACCTAGGCGCTTTGTATAATTATATTTAATATTCAAGTTAAAATCGAAAATAGGATCTAACTCTGCAGTAATTGGCCGATTGGAAATATCAAAATCCTTTAGCGCGATTTGTTTTCCGTACAGAAACAAATCTGCCCCTATTACAATTTTATCCTGAATATTATAATTAGCATTTACTTCAGTGTACAATTTTGGTAAATGATATGCTTCGTTTTTATAAACATCATAAATATTATATTGAGCTTTCACTCCAAAATTTATTTTTTTCCCATCCCACATCAATTCAGTAAAAACCTGTCGATGGATAACATCATCAGTCATAATTTGAAATCTATTATATCCGACATCACCAACATTATAATACAAAGGCATATCAGTGATGTTCTTATACCTAATTCCAATATTAAAACTAGATTTTGAGTTGAATGCCCCTTTCAATCCTGCCATAAAATCCTGTTTTGTGATTGTTGTTATCACAGGTTCTCTTGCTGTTATAAATGGATTTACACTCGTGTAATTTATATATGAATTTCTAGCAAAATCTGTCGTTAATCTTCCAAAAACATGAAGAACATCCTTAACAAAAGAATAATCCGCCTCAATAAACGGGAATACCCATAATAAAGGCTTTTCATTAGTTTGAAAAAAACTATTCACACCAAATGTCACATCATATTTCTCACTTTTTTTATTCAGTTTAACTCCTAAATCGAAAACCATCGAAGAGTGTTCCGCAACTGCAGTTCCTGAATTTAAATAGGAAGCTCCAAAATCAATATCCACTAAAAAATCAATTGGCTTTGTCTTCATTAACCAGTTGAAATTTGAATTAACACCAACTTTATGTTCGGCAACTGCTAATTTATCTTCAATAAACTGATCGTAAGTCAAACCAACATCGTAAACAAACGCTCCCTCTTTCTTAATATTGCTCTTTAAACCTGTCTCAATATTAAGTGTTGAGTAACCTAAAATCGATGCTTTCTGATCATCTATATTAACTTGTTCCTTATTATACCCGTAACTTCTAAACGTATTAAAATCATAATCTAGACTAGAATAAAAAGTGCTTTTCTTATAAAATTTCTTTCCAAAAAACATCACATTTGAATTGGTATATCTAACATCATCAATATCATTAATTGCTTGTTGTTGAGATATGTGATTTAAGGAAAATCCGGCATTATAATCTCTTTTTCTAATTGTACTATAATTGAAATCAAAATAAGGTGGTGTTTTAAAACCTGTCAATCCTAGCGCCGCATAACCTTTATAAAGCTTAATCAAAGGGTCGAGCATGTTTAATTTGGGAGCCTTAATCTTATCAATCTGGAAATCAGAATTAACTTTTTTGTCAACAAAATTATAATCTACATCAGAGTCCACTTTAACTGTATCCTTAAAAACAGGGTCATCACCAATTTTAGCTCCGTATTTATAAGTAAGCTTTCCTTTCCCTGTAAAAGTGAAATCTCCATCTTGAGCTCCAGCTAGACTAGAAAATAATATCAATATTATAAAACTAATTAATCTCATAATGTTCTATTTAGTAATTGTAGAATCTGAAGGTGAAACAATTTCGATATCAAGAGAATCTGAAGGTGAAACAATTTCGATATCAAGAGAATCTGAAGGTGAAACAATTTCGACATCAAGAGAATCCGACAACTCTAATTTCTCCTCAACCTGTTCTTCAAAAAGAACCTTATCATCTTTTGAGTTTCCCCCAATATGCACATCAAAACTCTCTTTCTCTTTTTTAATCAATCCCGCTTTTTCAAGTTCTTGTAAATCTTTCAATTTCCCTTTTGCCAAATCAACAATATCTTGCCCTTTATGATTAGTAATTACTGTATTAAAAGCGAATTTAGCTTGTAAAAAATCATTTTGCTTTACAAAAATATCACCCAATAATATAAAACCTCTAGCAGCCCAATCTTGATACACACTTAACTCTTGTAACAACTTAGATATTGCAGCCTCACTTTTTGAATATTTTTCTTGTACAAAGTAGATGTAAGCAATATTGTACTGTGCCTCTGCTGCCATTATTTTTTGAGTCCCCGCTACTGTCCTTTCATAAGCTAACAGAGCAGAATCAAGTTGATAGGCTTTCATCATCGAATTCCCAACTAACAAAGAAGCTTGAAATTTAACGGTATTGTTCTCTACCGTATTTACTTCTACCAATCTTGCATACTTACCTGTATTTTCATGATCCGAAATAGCATTATAAGCTGTCATTAATCCAACTTGAGATTTTTTCACATAAACATCAAATTCTGCTTTCTCCTCTAAAAGCAGAAACCTTGCAATCGCCTTTTGATAGTGCTTTTTCTCCATATTGATACCAGCAGATTTAACAAGAGCAATCTCCGTATTATCACCATAAGGTGCTTCTATTACCTTTTCAAAAAACGGTAGAGATAATTCCTTTTCATTTGTATTATAATAACATTCTGCCAACATAAAGTTTGCTGAATTAATAAAAACTCCTTGAGAAAATTGATCTATATAAGTATTAAAATTAACAACAGCTTTTTGATAGTCTTTTTCAATAAAGCTTGCTTTTGCTGATTCAAAATAAAGAGAATCTTTTTTCCCTTCAGATACACTTGGTAAACCTGTTGTATTTCTAAATTCATCATACCTCCTAACATCTTTTAATTTATAAGTAGATACTACTTCATGCGATTTAAGAGCTTCACTGGCGTATTTTGTTCTAGGGTCAAGTAATACAGACTGCTCAAAAGTGCTGAGAGCGCCTTCTAAATCACCGCCTATCTTTTTAATATTACCAATATGGTTTAAGGATTGTTGAACAAGTGGAACATTGTTTTTATGATTTGCAACAATATCATTAAAGTACTTTACAGCTAAGTCATATCGTTCCAAATGTTCAAAATAAACAAAACCTGCGTTGTACTTGGCATCATCAATCCAGTTACTAGTTGGATAGTTAAAAATCAGACTTTCGTAAGCTTCTGCAACCAATTCATATTTATTTAAAAGCTTGTAAGATTGTCCAAGTTGATAATAAGCGTAATCAACTTCTTTAAGTCCTAAATCAATCGCTTTCTTATAAAAGTTAGTCGCGTGAATCAATTCGTTCTTTCTTGCCGCATTATCCAAATTATTACTCAATATCAAATAAGCATCACCTATTCTTAAGTAAGCATCGTTTATCTTTAAAGAACTCTTAGTATCTGACTTCCCTTCGAATGTCCTGAAAGATCTAATTGCACCGCCATAATCCTTCATTCGTAAATAGGTATAACCTATTTGATAATCAACCTCATTGTACTCCTTCAAAACGATTGAACTTGTAGAATTCTTAAACCGCAAATAAGACTTAAGCGCTTTCTCATATTCACCTAAACGATAGTAAGCCTCTGCCTTCCAATAATACGATAAAGAAACTATCTCTTTATCCTCTGGGAATTTTAATGATTTTTCAAAGAAATAAATAGATTTAATATAATTAGAAAGATCTTTCTTATTGAATCCCAATTTAACATTATTAAAAACCTGAACACCTCTATAATATGCTATTTTTTGATAGGCATATTTTAAATCTAAATTCTTCGATTCAATCTTATCTAGGGCAACTATTGCTCTTTGATAGTTTTTAGTATTTAAATAAACATTTAGTAAATATTTTCTTGCCTTGTCAACATTACCAGATTTTGGATATTTAACAATAAACCTCTCCAAAGCAATAATACTTTCATGATAAGGATCAACATCTAACTCAAATGATAACTTCGCATAATTAAATAATGCATTTTCTGTAATTGATAATATATGATCATTTCGAGAAGCAAAACTAAAAGCACTTCTAGCAGCTTTTTTATTTCCCACTTTAATATAACAATCTCCAATATAATATAAAGAAAGTTGCCCCGTTTCAGTGACGTTATCTGCTGACTTTTTAAAATTATTCAGTGCTGCACCATAATCACCAATCTTATAATAAGAATAGCCTAATTGGTAATAAGCCAAAATATCAATTAAACTTGCTTTCTCAATAAAAGTCTCAAAATACACTACACTTTTATTATAATCTCCTAAATAATAATACCCCTCTCCTACTAATCTTGCTATTTCCGGGGCTCTCTTAGTACTTGCACTATCCAAAAATAAAGATCCAAATATCACTAAATCCTCATACTTCTTTTGCAAATACAAAATCTGCGTAATATAATAAGGAACAACTGGTCCAAAAGCTTCGTTGTCCTCTAACCTCTTAAATCCTTGATAAGCTGTTTCGTATTTCCCATCTTGATATTCCAAATAAGCGTAATAAAATGAAGCTGGAACGGCATAGTCACCAGCTGAATCTTTAGTTACATAAAACAACTTCTTTGCTTCATCAAATTTCTTCTTTTTAAATAAAGAATATCCGTATTTAAAACGAAACTCTGGCAACTCAGATACTTCTAGATCATTCTCATCAATTTGTTCAAACCATTTAATTGTCGTTGTCCATCTATGCTTTCTATAATTATAAATACCTAACAAATATCTAGCTCTTCTAACTTTTGGACTCTGTGGGTGATGCTCTATAAATGTTACAAATAGATACTCAGCATCCTTATTAAATAATTCCAAAGCACACAAAGCAATATAATACTCCGCATTCATCTTAATTTCAGAATGGGGGGCTTCTATACGGCTGTAAATCTTTTTAAATTTTCTTTGAGCAATTGTAAATTTCTCATTTTTAAATAATTCTAATGCTTCGTGAAAATCTGCGTCTTCATGAGCATATACTAATGTTTTTTGTGCTTCTGTAAAAAAAAAGAGAAGCATTAAAAAAGCAAAAACAAGAAATTTAGTTTTTTTCATTGCAAAAATTTTATACCAATTCTAAAAATAACACACACAACAGAGCAACCAAAGCCTTAATCAGCTTTGTTATGAACGACCGAATGTGGACTATTCGTACATAATAATACAGGAAGGGGAAATAAGATTTTAAAAAAAAATTTGATTAGTTGTGATTTTACGTGTATCTTTGAGGCAATTAAATATATTACATTACATTATACTATTACAATGAAAAACGGTACAGTAAAATTTTTTAATGAATCTAAAGGATTTGGATTTATTATCGACACAGAAACAGGAAAAGAAGTATTTGTTCACGTTTCTGGATTAGTTGACGAGATCAAAGAAAATGACGAAGTTACTTTCGACATCACTGAAGGAAGAAAAGGACCAAACGCTGTTGAAGTGAAATTGGCTTAATAAATTTTTTTTTATTTGATTTAAAAGACCGCGTTAAACGTGGTCTTTTTTTTTGCTTTTTTTTCAGATAGCTATGGCAATACTATAACACCCGAGCAAGAGTCTGAATTAGCTCCTGTTGCTGATGCAAGAATGTTTATTTTGTTATTTACTCTTAAATAACCTAAGAATGCAAAAATTACAGCTTCCTTAAAATCTATCATTTGCTCTGAAGGAATCATAAGCTTCGTTTTTGTATTATTTTGAATGCAACTCATTAACATCGAATTTTTCACGCCTCCACCCGTGAAAAATGTTGTCCCACTTTTAAGTTCATTACCTATTATTATCCCTAAATGTTCATAGTAAGTCCTAAGCTTATCTTCTAATGAAATATCGACTTTTGAAAATATTGGCAGAAACTCCTCTTCAATACACTCAACACCCAAACTAGAATCATTTCTATTATAATAACTCCAATCGTTTAACAAATTCAGTAATGTGTTATTAACACTTCCCTTTCTTCCAATTGAACCATCCTTATCATAACTCTTTCCAACTTGTTCTGAAAAAAAATTTGAAACGATATTACATGGAGACAAATCCATTGCCTTTCTTTCTCCATCTTCCAAAAAACTAACGTTTGAAATACCTCCAAGATTAATACAATAATTATACTCTTCAAATAACAACTCGTCCCCAATTGGAACTAACGGAGCACCCTGACCTCCTTTAGAAACATCAAGTGTTCTATAATCCCCAACTGTTTTCACTCCAGTCGCCGAAGCAATTTCATTTAAAGAACCTATTTGTAATGTAACGCCTATATTGGGCTGATGAAAAACGGTGTGTCCATGAGATGAAATCAAATCCACTACTTCTTTGTCTGTAAAACAAGAAGCCTGTGCTCCTAAATAACGCCCATAATCAACATGTAATTTAGAAAGTTCTGACCCAGTAATAAATCTTGCATTTTTCAATCGCTCCTCCCAATATTTAGAATACTTAACCGTAAGTGATTTCCTTATTTTAAAATGATATTTTTCATTATCAAGACTCACCTCAACTAAGGCTAAATCAAGTCCATCTAAACTTGTTCCCGACATTAATCCTAAAATATTTAATCTGGTATAAACCATATCTAATTATATTCGTAAGTGAATGTGTAAGGTTAAATTATTTTACTTTAAGTACTCATTCACTATTAAATAGTTGCTAACATCATGGATTTTAACTTTTCAGAAGAACACCAAATGATTATTTCGTCCGCTAGAGAATTTGCTCAATCATATTTACTGCCCGGTGTAATCGAAAGAGATGATGCACAAAGTTTCCCAACAGAGCAGATCAAAAAACTTGGAAAACTTGGCTTTATGGGAATGATGGTTTCGCCAAAATATGGGGGAGCAGGAATGGATACAATTAGTTATGTACTAGCAATGGAAGAAATATCAAAAATAGATGCATCTTCTTCTGTTGTAATGTCGGTTAATAATTCATTAATTTGTTGGGGACTGGAAACTTATGGTACTGAAGCACAAAAACAAAAATACTTAGTCCCACTAGCTACTGGCGAAATACATGGCGCATTCTGCTTATCAGAACCAGAAGCTGGAAGTGATGCAACATCGCAACAAACTACAGCAATTGATAAAGGCGATCACTATATTCTTAATGGAACAAAAAACTGGATCACGAGTGGAGGAACTGCATCTGTATACATTGTAATAGCACAAACAGACAGGAAAAAGGGACATAAAGGAATAAATGCTTTTATCTTAGAGAAAGGAATGCAAGGTTTTGAAATTGGAAAAAAAGAGAACAAAATGGGAATCAGAGCTTCTGATACACATACCTTATTATTTAATGATGTTATTGTCCCTAAAGAAAATAGAATTGGTGAAGATGGCTTTGGTTTTAAATACGCGATGAAATGTTTAAGTGGTGGACGAATTGGAATTGCTTCCCAAGCTCTAGGTATTGCTAGCGGAGCTTATGAATTATCGATGAATTACGCTAAACAGCGAAAAACATTTGGAAAACCAATTACACAGCATCAGGCGATAGCTTTTAAAATTGCAGATATGGCTATAAAATCTGAAGCCGCAAGAAATTTATGCTTAAAAGCTGCGTGGTTAAAAGATCAAAATAAAAATTATGATACCGCCGGGGCAATGGCAAAAGTGTATGCTTCTGAAGCTGCGATGGAAATATCTACTGAAGCTGTCCAAATTCATGGCGGATATGGTTTTGTAAAAGAATACCATGTTGAGCGATTAATGAGAGATGCGAAAATCACGCAAATCTATGAAGGAACTTCTGAAATCCAAAGGATTATTATTTCAAGAAATGTCCTGAAATAAACTAGCGTTTATGTACATAAAAACATTAAAAACTAAATCTTCTCTATTTCTCAGATGCCACCTTCAAGTCTCGATATCATTTTTTTTAGGTAAGTTAAGTTTTTACAATAAAATCATTCGTCAAATAAAGGCTTCGATATCTTCTAATCCTAGTTACCGAAACCACACTCCAACTTTATTCATGAAGGTTGTCTCATTATTGTTCAAGTATAGCATTCTACCACTCGCATCAGATACTTTAATGCCTGATTCTATTGCAATACATGAACTAGCTGCAAAATCCCAAATACTCCCACCTCCTTTATTTTCTTTTACGGCTTTGTAATAGCAAGAATACTGATTACTGATGACCCAAAGTGCATTTATCACTGCACCTCCTATATTTACAACATGTACTTCCCCATATTTATCTTCAAATTTCTTCGTAATTGCCATTCTTTCTTTAGACTCGAAATAACTCTGGTCTACGACCAGAGTAAAATAAGAATTAAGACAGTTATTAGTCTTTTTCAATTCAACTCCGTTTATCGTTGCGCCTAAACCCTTCACTGCTGAATATAAATTATTATTAACAGGATCAAAAACAACTCCTAATACTGAATAACCGTTTCTTGAAACTAAGGCAATAGAAACGGAATAACCTGACCTTCCTTCTATAAAAGGCAACGTCCCGTCTAATGGGTCTATACACCAAAAATACTCCTTCTCAAACCTTGAACCATCGTCTGACTTCTCTTCAGTTAAAACTCCAAAATCATACTTATTTATAGATACTGACAAAGCATCTAAAATATAGTCCTG
>MDTF01009105.1_pt1 | contig 10060 bp, 7 predicted proteins | sample 811191 | NCBI WGS metagenome assembly MDTF01 (sample SAMN05326649, study PRJNA326480) | marine metagenome | isolation source: seawater | place: Southern Ocean | collected 2011 | reverse complement strand
TTTGAAGCTATAAGTCTTTTAAGTCTTTTAAGTCTTAATTCAGGGGTAGTTCCCACATCTTTAAGAGATTTATGTAACAAAGTAGAGGAAATTCCTTGAGTATATGGAACTTCTATGAGTTTGCCGTTCCATTCTTTTAAGACATCAATTACATCTTGTCTTGTTTTTGATTGTACTCCCTCCTTCCAATCATCTCCATGAACTACATAGTCTGGCTTAATTTTTCTTAAATTATTAGTGTAATCTAATGTTGATTGCGCAACAACACTACTAACACCTTTAATGTTTAAAACAATTTCTTCTCTAAGGTTATAGTTCATAAAAGGAAGTCTTTTATAGCTTGCAATAGCCTCATCTGTTAGCAGGCCCACTATAACGTCTCCAATTTCAACACCTTTTTTTATTATATTGATATGTCCTGGATGAACTAGATCGACACTCATCCCTATATAAACTTTTTTACTTTTATCGATCATAGCTTATGTTTGAGATTCTATCCTAAATATTTAAATTATAAACTAGTTCTTTAAAAGTAGCTTCAATATCTTTATCAATATTCCATTGAATTCTAATATTAGGTGAAATGGGAAATTCAGCCGCTATATCAATTCCAGCAACATTGTTAATTTCACCATTTTCAAACTTTTTATATATACCTTTAGAGTCTCTTCTTTTTAATTCACCCAAGGGAGTATCCAGAAATATTTCAATATAGTTAGCTATATTTTTTCTATTCCAAGTATGTAAATCTTGGTATAGACCGATTACTCCTATCACAACATTGAAGCCTTGATTAATAATAAGTTGGCATAATCTAGCATATTGAAAACCAAGCACTTTTCTTTCTTCATAAGAATATGCTTTTGAAGCAAATACTTTTCTTAAAATATCTCCATCAAGTTGTATTACCGGAGAGCCTGCAGACTCTAATTTCTCTTTTAGCATTGTTGAAATAGTAGTTTTACCTGATCCAGATAGACCTGTTATCCAATAACAATGTACTTTATTTAAATCATTTGTTTTCATTAAAAATAGCAGTTTAGTTGCTTAAGAGTTATTTAAAATTACTCTAAATGTCAATTCATAATAAAAAATCATTTGACGTTGATGATCTTAATATGAGATAAGCTATTTAACTCTATAAGATTAATATTTATGTTTAATTATATACATTATAACTACTATAGGATTGTAAATAAATTAAGTAGAATTACTAAAAAAAAATCATGGTCAACTATACCTATTTTAAAATCCAATACTTATTTTAATAGTGAAATACAACTATTTGAACCTCACTTGATAGGTGCAATGACAATCTTTAAAGAATCTGCCTCGCTAGAAACCTATAAAGGTGTAATTGAAATACTCAATCAACTAGAACCAGAAGCAAGTGTTAGCTTTGTCCAGAAATATATATCTAAAGGTATTAATAACTTTGGAACTTCATGGACCTACTCAGATATAAATACTGTTCTGTATGCAATATGCAATTTAACAAAAATTGAAAACTATCTTGAAATTGGAGTAAGGAGAGGTAGATCAATGAGTATAGTTGTATCTCAAAGCAAAAATGTTAATATTTACGGCTTTGATATGTGGATTAAAAATTATGTGGGTGCAGAAAACCCAGGTCAAGCACTGGTTATTCAAGAAATAACAAAGAATGGTCACACAGGTCAAATCAATTTTATAGATGGAGATTCTAAAAAAACTATTCCAAAGTTTTTTTCAGAAAACCCTGACTTATATTTTGATCTCATTACTGTTGATGGAGATCATTCATTATCAGGTGCAAAAAAAGATTTGAGAAATGTTAAAGATCGTCTAAAAATTGGAGGCATGCTCGTATTTGATGATATATCATCCCATGAACACCCCTATCTAAAAAGACTTTGGGAAAAAGAGATAAAATCAAAGAAAAATTTCCATACTTACGAATTTACAGACATAGGCCTTGGTGTAGCATTTGCAATTAGAAAATATTAAAATTTAATTACAAATTGATAGTGAAAAATAAAATTCTTCTCATAAGTCCAGACTATCCTCCTCCATTTATAGGAGGATCTCTTGTTTATATGCACACTCTTATTGAAGAGTCGCGACTTAATATGTCAATTATGACTGACTTGAAAAATAGAGTTAATACTGACAAAATTAGCTACTTAGAGTCAAAGTACATAACTAATTCTTCTAATCCAAGCACGCTAAATCTCATAGTAATGTATTTTTTTATTTTTATTAAGATACCAGAGATAATCGATCATGAAATAGTAATACTAAATATTAGTTCTGTAGGTAATGGTTTTTATGCATATTTTTTAAAAAAACTTGGGCTTAAAGTTGTCATAATGTCTTACGCCGAAGAAATTTCTATTTCTTTGAATAAAAAAGGTATTAGAGGAATAATTAAGCGCATGTTTATGAAAGGGTATACGCAAGCAAATATGATTGTTTCAGTTTCTAATTTTGCAAAAAATATGCTTATAACAAAAATTGGTATTAAAAATCCTATTAAAGTTATACCAACTCCTTTACATAGTTCAAAACAAAATACTGAAGATTATAATTATTCTAAAAAATTAGATAAAAATTTTGGAATTATTTCTGTTGGAAGACTAATAAAAAGAAAAGGATTTATATATTTACTAAAAACAATCAAAAAAACTGTTGAGGTAAATGATAACTTAAAACTAACTATTATTGGTGATGGTCCTGAATACAAATCAATAATAAATTATATTAGAAGTAATTCCTTAGAGCAATATGTTGATATTTTTAGAAATGTTTCTGATGAATTTTTAGTCAATGCTTATAAATCAAATGACATTTTTATCTTAGCAAATTTAATGCTAGATAATGGTGATTGCGAAGGTGCTCCAAATGTTTTAATAGAGGCTGCTTCTTATGGATTACCCTCAATAGCTGGTATTGAAGGTGGTACATCAGATGTAGTCGATGATAATTCTACTGGATTCTTAATTGATCCCAGAGATACAGATCTAATGTGTAATAAAATCTTAGAGTTAATAAACAACGCATCAAAATTAGACATAATGAGCAAAAATAGTATTTATAAAGCTAAGTTTCAACATTCAAAAGAATTAGCAGGTAAAAAATTTGCTGAATATATAGAGATGTTGTAACTATAAAATAATTCCTAAAATTAATAATATGATACGCTAATCTAAGTATGATTATTTATAGAAGAGAGATTGATGGGTTAAGAGCCATAGCAGTTTTATCTGTACTTTTATATCATGCAGGTTTTACTTTTTTTAGAGGTGGATATGTTGGTGTAGATATTTTTTTTGTAATAAGTGGTTATTTAATAACTTCTCTTATATTAAAGGAAAAAAATAATAATGAATTTTCATTACTTAACTTCTATGAGAGAAGAATAAGAAGAATTTTACCTGCTTTATTTTTTGTAACTCTAGTTACTGTACCATTTAGTTTTTTAATGATGCCCCCAGCATTACTAAAGGAATTTGCAAATAGTGTTATCTCAATTCCACTATTTTTATCAAATTTTTTATTTTGGAGTGAGGGTGGATATTTTGCAACTGCCGCTGAAGAAAAGCCATTGTTGCATACATGGAGCTTGGCTGTTGAAGAACAATACTATTTAATATTTCCAATTTTCGTAATGATTTTTTGGCGCTTTGGAAAGTTATTGTTAATAACCATAATAATAATTGTAACGCTACTTAGCATTTTACTAGCGCAATTTGGTGGAAATATTGATTTACAAAATGGAATAAGCTTAAGGAATGAATTAAAATGGATCTCAGTACCAGAGTATGCTTTTTATTTAACGCCGACTAGAGCATGGGAAATTCTTTTAGGTTCTTTAACGGCTTTTTATCTCTTTAATAAAAATATTAAACATAAAACTTCTTCCGAAGTATTTTCAATTTTAGGAATTATATTAATAATATATTCAATACTTACTTTTAGTGCCTCCACTCCATTTCCAAGTTTTTTCAGTTTAATTCCTACTATTGGAACGGTTCTTCTAATTATCTTTTCAATTAAAGGCACTATAACTAATAGCATTTTATCTTCAAAATATTTTGTTGGTATGGGTCTAATTTCATATAGTGTTTATCTCTGGCATCAACCTTTATTAGTTTATTTTAGATTATATGAGGTAAATGCTTTAGACAATTTATCCAAATTAATAATTATTTTTCTTTCAATATTTCTTGGATATTTAAGCTGGCGATATGTGGAGACACCATTTAGAGATAAAAAAATAATTAAAAGAAAAGCTACATTTTCACTAGCAATATTTTTTTCTGTTTTATTAGTATTTATAGGTATGATAATTATTTATAATGATGGTTTTAAGAATAGATTTACAGATTCTGAACTAGAAATTATTGAACCATCTAAATATAAATTATCTCAATGTAGTTTTGAAAATCCAATTAAAGAGTATCCAAATATTTTATTATGTACAGTTGGATCTAATAAATTAGATACTAAGCCAATTATTTTTTTAGGTGACTCGCATATGGACTCTCTAATAAATATAATTGATTTAGAGTTTCAAAAAAATAGTCTTTATGGATTCAAAATAATAAATAATTACTGTGAGCCAATGATTTACACTTACAGAGATAATTTGCTGAGTGAAAAAAATAGAAAAAAATGCTCAGATTCACACGATGCTCTCTTGAAATATTTACATTCAATTAAAGTTGAAGATATTTTTATTCTCTATAGATGGACCTTTAGATTATATCCAATAGAAAATTATATTTCTTCACTAACCTATGACAATGGTGAAGGAGGAATTGAATATGTAAAACATTATCGAGAATACTACGCTTTTGATGATAATAAATATACTTTAGACTATGAATCAAAAAAGAAGTCTATTAAGCGGTTAATTAAAGATTTTAATAATATTAAAATAAAAACTCACTTTTTATATCCAATACCTGAGTCCGGTTGGAATATGTCTAAATATAATATGAATAAAGTTATTAAAAATAAAGCAATTCCAAATCTTTTGTCAACTAGCTACGAAAAATATCTAATAAGAAATAGATATATATTGGAAATTTTTGATGAAATAAAAGAAAATGAGTTCATCTTTAAATTTAGATCTGATAAAATTTTTTGTGACAGTATTATACCTGGTAGATGCGTGGTTCAATTGAACGGTAAGCCACTTTACTATGACTCAGACCATCTAAGTGATGAAGGTGCAAGATTGATAATTAAACAAATCATTAGTCAATATATAAAATAGTGTTTACAATAATAAATTCTGAAGCTATTAAGTCTTTGTTTACTCTGTATATGTTGCTAAAAAATATCTTAAATTAAATTTATTAAAATGATTATATTGGGAATAAATGACGGTCACAATGGTTCCGCTAGCTTGTCAGAAAATGGCAAGATAGTATTTGCTCTTAGTGAAGAGAGAATTACGAGAATAAAAAATTTCTGGGGATACCCTTCAGAAACAATAAGCCATATTTTTAATAATGTAAAAAATAAATCCTCGATTGATTATTTTGGAATTTATAGAGACTCTGGTGGTGATTTTCTTGTATGGCGATGGGCAGAACCTAAGAAGGGGGATGGTTTTATTATCAAAAAATTTATAAAACCATTAATAAGAAGATTTGGTGGTAATTATATCAAATATCTATCATTAGTTGTATCAAAAAAAATGATGAAAAATTACTATGCAGATTTACTTGGTGTCAATGCTAGTAAAATTTTCTTAGTCAATCATCATATGTGCCATGCTGAATCAGCAATATTTAGCCTAGATAAAAGTAAAGATTGGTTAGTATTTACAGTGGATGCTGAAGGTGATCAAGAGAGTGGAGCAGTTTATAGATTTAAAGATAATATTGTTGAGAAACTAACTTCAATTCCAAGAGAGAGTAGCTTAGGCTACTTTTATACTTGGATAACTGAATTATTAGGAATGAAACCAAATCAGCATGAGTTTAAAGTTATGGGATTAGAGCCCTATGTAAGAAAAGATACAGAGCAATATGAGCGTGTTTATAGAAAAATTTCTGCGTTATTTTTTTTTGAAGATATTAATTATAAATCAAAAATTTCAATGGTTTCTAAAAAATACAAAAAATGGCTAAAAGTAAATTTATTTCAAGAAAGATTTGATAATATAGCAGCTGCAACTCAAAAAACATTTGAATTTGTAACTCAAAGATGGATAAAAAATTGGATTAAAAAAGAAGAGATTTATAATGTGGCTTTATCAGGTGGAAGCTTTATGAATGTAAAAGGTTGTCAAAAAATTTTAGAACTCGATGAGGTGGACGATGTTTATGTAATGCCCTCTTCTGGTGACGAGACAACAGTTTTAGGAGTATGTAATTACATTAATAGATTAAAAACTGGTAAAAATTTAGAAGAATTAGAGCATTTATACTATGGTATAGATTGGAGTAATGAACATTTAATTGAATGGTCGCAATCAATTAATACTGAATTTTATAATATTGATTATCTAGATGAATCAATAAATTCTAAAGTTGCTGAATTATTATCTCAGGGAAACGTTGTTGCAAGATTCGACGGTAGAGATGAATTTGGTGCCAGGGCATTAGGCAATAGATCTATATTAGCACATCCATCAAATTCTAAAACTATTGCTGAAATTAATAAATTAATTAAGGACAGAGATTTTTGGATGCCATTTACACCTTCTATACTTAAAGAAGACTCAGGAATTTATATCAATAATAATAAAAATATTTCAAGTCCATTTATGGCAATAACATTTGATTCTACAAAACAAGGAGAGAGAGATTTTAGTGCTGCAATTCACCCTTATGATAAAACTATGAGAATTCAGATGGTAACAAGTGAAACAAATATGAATTATTATAATTTATTAAAGAACTTCAAAGAATTAACTGGAATAAGTGGATTATTGAATACTTCATTTAACCTACATGGTGAACCTAATGTTCATACGCCAAGCGATGCTTTAAGAACCTTAGATAAGTCTGGTCTTAAATATTTAGCAATTGGTTCAGTATTAATAACTAAAAAATAATCATTAGAATGTATTTATTGATTTTAATTTTTTTATTAAGATTAATAATATATTAATCTAATTTGAATTATTGACAACTTATAGATGAGAAATAAATACTAAACAACTTTAAAATGAATCGAATTATCTAAGTGGTGAAGGTGAAAAATTGTTAGTTTAAAAAATCATTAGTAAAAATATAAGATAGTAAAAATTTATGATTGAAAACGAATTAAATAAATTTATGGAATTAGACGCCGAGCTTATGCTGAAAGATATAAAATTTAATGAGTGGGATGTGTGGCCAATAATTAGATATTCAGTTTCAGAATTAATACTTGCTGAAAAGAATTTTGCAGTAATTAATCATAAGAAAATTAATATAAATAAAAATAAAAATTTTTTTTATATTCTTAGAAGAATGACTGATTTAATAAAAAGTATATTTTCTTTTAAAAATATTTTTGGTACATCAGATATACTGTTAATAAATAATACTGATAAAGTTCTCCCAGACTCAAAAAGTGGTGAAACTCTAGTTATCTGGACTTTCAAAAAAGCATTAACAGAGAATTATAAGGTTACATTTGTTGATACTATGTCTACTTACAAAGGTGTTGGTAAAAACTTCATAAATATATCGGAGTTACTAAGATTACTTAGATATTTTTCTAATTATTTTATAAATAAAGTAAAATTTATTAATTTAATTAAGCCTACAATAAAAACAATAAAAAAAAATTATCAATACGATATTGGATGGTCTTTAAATCACATTTATATAAGTTTTATAAATCAAATTATTTTAGCAAAACTAATTGAAATAATAATATATTTCAAAAAGCCAAAGATTATCATCTATGATGACAATGGAACTTTACGTGCTGTTAATAAACTAGCATATCAAAAAAATATAAAAACAGTTGACTACCAGCATGCATTACTTTCTGAACACTCGATTATTTATAGACATAATGTTAATTGCCCTTACGCATCTTATAGACCGTTTTATTATATGTCTTGGGGAAGCTTTAATATTGAAAAATATAATAGTTTTTATAAATGTCTTCCAGTGGGGAATTTATATTTTGATAATATGGTATTGAGAAATACAGATATTAAAAAAGAAAAAGAAACGCTAACTATTATATCAGATGGAGAGCACACAAGAAAAGATTTGTCAAACCTTGCATTATCTTTAGCAGACGAATTTCCAAATTCAAAAATTTATTATAAACTTAGATTTGAGGAATATAAGAATTGGAAAAATTTATATACTAAAGATTTATCAAAATCAAAAAATATTGTTATGATTGATAGTAATGAAAATTCACTCTACTATTATTTAAAAAAATCAAACTATGTAATTGGTACAAACTCAACTGCACTAATAGAATCTATTCCATTAGCTAATGTTATAGTATTTAAAAGAGGCTGGCATTTTGAAATGAAACCTTTTATTCAATGCAACTTACTTCTCTCAGCTGGAAGTGTTGGCGAAATAATAAAAATGATCGAATCCAAGATTAGTTTAAATAATAATAATGCAGAGATTATCTTTAAGAAAAATTCATTAGAAAATATTAAATATGAAATTAAGAAAATAATAACTAGATAAAAAAATTTAATTATAATTAACTCACGGCTTCCTAGGTTTGATTCTGATCAAAATAAATATTTAAAAGAATTTCAATATAATCTTTTATAGAAAATACTTTAAGTTTTAATTAATTTGAAATATGTCTCTTGTATAGACTTTATCTAAAACTGGTCTTAATTCTTTAGAAAACCTATTGGCTACAATTAAATCAGACTTATTCATAAAAATTAATAGATCTTTAATAATTATTGATTCCATAAAGGAATTATCTTTCAGTTTAGGCTCATAAATAATTACCTCAACCCCTTTGGCTTTTAATCTTTTTATGATCCCTTGAACTGCACTATCTCTGATATTATCAGAACCTTCTTTCATTACTAACCTGTATATTCCAATGGTCCTGGCATTTTTTTTTAAGATTTGCTCTGATATAAAATCTTTTCTAGTTTCATTAGTTTCAACTATGGCTTGCATCAATTTATTCGGAACATCATCATAATTTTTCAATAATTGCTGCGTATCTTTAGGTAAACAATAGCCTCCATAGCCAAAAGATGGATTATTATAATAATTCCCAATTCTTGGGTCGTATCCAATACCTTTTATAACATTGGCAGTGTCTAAATTATGGATTTCACAATATGTATCTAATTCATTAAAATAAGATATGCGCATTGCAAGATAAGTATTAGAAAATAATTTTACAGCTTCTGCTTCAGAAGATTCTATTAATTCAATTGGAATATTTTTTATTTTTTCACTTATAACTTGCTTAAGCAAATTAGAAAAATCTTGGCCAATTTTACCCTTGTCACCGACTATAATTCTCGATGGATTAAGGTTATCATAAAGTGCTTTTCCTTCTCTTAAAAATTCTGGAGAAAATACAATATTTTTACTATCAAATTTTGTGTTAATTTTTTTTGTAAATCCCACTGGAACTGTAGATTTAATTATAATGGGGCAGTTAGGATTATATTCGATTGAGTTTTTTATAACACTCTCAACAGAACTTGTGTCAAATTCATTGGTTTCAATATCATAATTTGTTGGAACACAAACAATAATAAAACTTGAATTTTTATAAGCAAGTTCCTTATTTTTTGTAGCTACTAAATTTAATTTTTTGTTTTTAAAAAATTTTTCAATATCAACATCTTCAATGGGTAAAATTTTATTATTAATGTTATCAATTCTTGTTTGATCAATGTCTAGCGCAATAACTTCGTGAAATTGAGATAATAAAGTTGCCAAACTTAGGCCAACATATCCTGTTCCAACTACTGTAATTTTCATAATTTAAAGAATAAAGATGCATTATGGATTGTAAAGTGACATTTGTTTCACGTTTTGTAGACTTGGCAATGTCCTACTCTCCCATGCCTTAAGACATAGTACCATCGGCGCTGGAGCCCTTAACGTTCGAGTTC
>MDTF01012109.1_pt1 | contig 10061 bp, 9 predicted proteins | sample 811191 | NCBI WGS metagenome assembly MDTF01 (sample SAMN05326649, study PRJNA326480) | marine metagenome | isolation source: seawater | place: Southern Ocean | collected 2011 | reverse complement strand
GAAAATAACCCGTGCGGTATCAAAAATAGCATTGGGTCTGCAAGATAAATTTTATTTAGGGAATTTAGAAGCCAAACGTGATTGGGGTCATGCGAAGGACTATGTGCGTATGATGTGGATGATTCTACAAGCGGACCAACCTGAAGATTGGGTAATCGCCACAGGGGTAACTACTACAGTGCGTGACTTTGTGCGTCTAGCTTTTGGAGAAGTTGGAATAGCATTAGAATTCAAAGGAGAAGGAGTAGATGAGAAAGCATATGTTACAGCATGCAATCATAAAGATTTTCAATTGGAAATAGGTAAGGAAGTTTTATCTGTTGATCCGGCTTATTTTCGACCGACAGAAGTAGATTTGTTAATTGGAGATCCTTCAAAAGCGAAAAATAAATTAGGTTGGGTACCAGAACACAATTTAGCTTCTTTAGTAAAAGACATGATGCAAGGGGATGTTTCGTTAATGAAAAAAGATGTTGTCTTATTAGAAGCTGGCCATAAAATATTGAAACAAGCGGAGTAAAACTGAATTTCAATTAAAATTATAAGACTAAAATATAAGTTTAATAATTTTACTTATTTCTAATTAATTACAATCTAAAACAAACACTTTTAAATGAAAAAAATACTTATAACTGGAGGAGCAGGTTTTATAGGGTCGCACGTTGTAAGGCAGTTTATAAGAAATCACCAAGATTATCTTATTTATAATCTTGACACATTGACTTATGCAGGTAACCTTGAAAACTTGAAGGATATTGAAAACTTTGAAAACTATTTTTTTTTGAAAGGAGATATTACTGACGAAGCTTATATTAATAAGATTTTTGACGAGTATAGATTTGAAGCTGTTATTCATTTGGCAGCAGAATCTCATGTTGATCGCTCGATTAAAGATCCTTTAGCTTTTGCTAAAACTAATATTTTAGGAACAATGATTTTGTTAAATGCTTTTAAAAAGCATTGGCAAAATAATTGGGAAGGTAAACTATTCTACCATGTCAGTACAGATGAAGTTTATGGAACACTTGGAGAAACAGGTTTATTTACAGAGGCAACATCATACGATCCAAATTCTCCTTATTCAGCTTCAAAAGCAAGTTCTGATCATTTTGTGAGAGCCTATGGAGAAACCTATGGCTTGCCGTATGTTATTTCAAACTGTTCAAATAATTATGGAGCAAATCAATTTCCGGAAAAATTAATTCCCTTGTTTATTAACAATATTATTAAGAACAAATCATTACCAGTTTACGGTGATGGTAAATATACAAGAGATTGGCTCTATGTAATTGACCATGCTATAGCAATTGATTTAGTTTTTCATAAAGGGAAAAATAAAGAAACATATAATATAGGTGGATTTAACGAATGGAAAAATATTGATTTAATCAAATTATTGTGTGTCCAAATGGATGAAAAGTTAGGAAGAGAAAAAGGAGAAAGTGAAAAACTTATAAGTTATGTAAAAGATAGACCAGGACATGACTTGCGATACGCAATAGACGCTACTAAAATTCAAAAAGAATTAGGTTGGAAACCGTCTGTAACTTTTGAACAGGGGTTGTCCAAGACGATCGATTGGTATTTATCTAATTTGGTTTGGATGGAGCGAATTGTGAGTGGTGCCTACGAAGATTATTATACGAAACAATACCAATGATATGAAAGGAATTATATTAGCAGGAGGTTCGGGAACACGATTGCACCCACTTACTATTAGTGTTAGTAAGCAGTTGTTGCCTATTTATGACAAACCGATGATTTATTATCCATTATCTGTTTTAATGTTAGCCGGGATCAAAGAAATTTTAGTCATATCTACCCCTGTAGATCTTTCAAATTTTAAAAAATTGTTAGGGGATGGTTCTAAATTTGGAATCTCATTAGAGTATGCTGAGCAGCCTTCACCGGATGGTTTGGCGCAGGCATTTATTATAGGAGAAGAATTTATTGGAGGAGATGATGTTTGTTTGGTTTTAGGAGATAATATTTTTTATGGAGCAGGGCTTCAAAATATTTTAGCTGAGGCTGTTGAAACGGTAAAAACAGAAAAAAGAGCAGTTGTTTTTGGGAATTATGTGAATGATCCAGAACGATATGGTGTTGCCGAATTCGATACTAATAAAAATGTTTTGAGTTTGGAAGAGAAACCTGAAAGGCCAAAATCTAATTATGCTGTTGTAGGTTTGTATTTTTATCCAAAATCTGTTGTTAAAATAGCGAAAGAAGTAAAACCTTCTCGCAGAGGAGAGCTTGAAATAACTTCTGTAAATCAAGAATATTTAGTTAGAAAACAATTAAAAATGCAAATCTTAAGTAGAGGTTTTGCTTGGTTAGATACAGGAACACATGAGGCTTTAACTGAAGCTACAGAATTTGTAAAAGCAGTAGAAAAGAGAACAGGTTTAAAGATAGCTTGTTTGGAAGAGATTGCGGTAAACTTTAATTGGATATCGAAAACTGAACTTTTGAATAACATTGAAAGTTTTAAAGGAGATTATTATGATTACCTTAAAAAAATAATTAATTATTAAATTTTCACATTAATGATTCCAGTTACAAAACCTTTTTTACCACCTAAAGAAGATTACGATTTATTACTCCATGGTATATGGAAACGTCAGTGGCTTACAAATATGGGGCCTTTGGCGAGTGATCTAGAAATGAAATTAAAAGAACATTTAAACGTTAAACATTTATTATTTGTTACTAATGGCACTGTTGCATTACAATTAGCCATAAAAGCATTGGGGTTAACAGGTGAGATAATTACAACACCATTTACTTATGTTGCTACTACAAGTAGCTTGTTTTGGGAAGGTTGTAAACCTGTTTATGTTGATATTGATAAACATTCTTTAAATATTGACCCTACTAAAATTGAAGATGCGATCACTGAAAAAACAACAGCAATAGTGGCTACCCATGTTTACGGAAACCCTTGTGAAGTTGAAGCCATAAAAAAAATAGCAGATAAACATAATCTAAAGATAATTTACGATGCCGCACATGCTTTTGGAGTAAAAGTAGAGGGGAAATCAATTTTTGAATACGGAGACATCTCAACGTGTAGTACGCACGCCACAAAATTATTTCATACCAATGAAGGAGGGTTTGTGGTTACTAAGAATGCGGAATTATTAAAAATCATGGCATACATGCGCAATTTTGGACATGATGGGCCTGAGAAGTTTCAAGGTCTAGGTATCAATGGTAAAAATTCGGAGTTTCATGCAGCAATGGGATTAGCTAATTTACCTTATGTGAATGCTATAAATAACCAACGAAAAAAATTAACAGAACGCTATAACTTAAAATTAAAGGATTTTAAAGCAATGCTCCCTTTATGGCATAAAAAATCAGCTTCTAATTACAGTTATTATCCGGTAGTATTTGAAAGTGAAGATTTACTATTAAAATGTATAGACGCTCTAAAAGCGAAGGAAATATTTGGCAGACGTTATTTTTATCCATCATTGGCAACTAGTTTACCGTATATCCAAACAAAAGCTTTAGAAAATACAGATGACATAGCTAAACGTATATTTTGTTTGCCTCTATACTACAATTTAACTATTGAAGAGGTCGATTTAATTTGTCGTTTATTATTAAGAATTCAAAACAACTAAGTTATGTTAATTATTGGTGCTGTTGATTTTGTAAAATAAATTTTAGTCATAAGGGACCTGTAAAATATAGTTCTGTTGGTCGAAATGATGAAAATTCAGAATTTCACATTGCGATGAGTTAAGTCAATTTAAAACATATTAATGAAATTTCGGACAGAAGGAGGTTACTTTCGAACCATTATAATGCTAATTTGTCGAATTTACGTTAGCTTAATACCTTTAAATAAAAATAAGTTTACAATTTATTAAAAAAATAATAAAAATTAATTATTTATGAATATAGCAGTTACTGGAGTAGGTGGTGGACTTGGACAAAGTATTTTAAAATCATTACAAGACACTGATTATAATATTATATCACTTGATGGAGAGTATTTAGCAGCAGGGCTATATGCATCAAAAACTGCTTATATTATTCCTTACGCGAATAATGAAAATTATATACCCAGGCTTTTAGAAATATGTAAGGAAGAAAAAATATCATTATTATTTCCAGGCATGGATGCTGAGTTGATGCCTTTATCATTAAATAGGCATCTTTTTGAGAAAATTGGGACAACTATAATAGTTAGTAGACCAGAGGTAATAAATCTTTCAGATAATAAGCATCAAACTTATGAGCAACTTATAAAGGCTGGAATCAATGTTCCCACAACGTATTTAGCAGAAAAGTTCAATCCTAATAAAGATAGTTACCCGATAATCCTAAAGCAAAAAATAGGTGGTGCTAGATCAAAGAATATTTATATTATTAGAGATGAGAGAGATTGGAAGATTACTATTGATAAAATAGGTGAGAATATTTCTGATTATATAGCTATGGATTACATAGAGGGAGATGAGTATACATGCGGTACTGTTAATTTAAATGGTATATGTAAAGGAGTAATTGTTATGCGCAGAATCTTAAGAGATGGAGATACTTACAAGTGTTTTACCATCAAAAACGATATAATTGAAAATGAAGTTAGACGGCTAGTAAATACAATAAAGCCCTTCGGAGCATGCAATGTTCAATTACGGCTAAAAGATAATAAACCATATGTGTTTGAAATAAATGCTCGTTGTTCTGGAACAACAGGTGCGAGAACACTATCTGGTTTTAATGAACCCAAAATGATTGCTGATTTTTTACTTAAAGGCATTGAACCAAAATTCACAATTAAAGAGCAAACTATTCTGAGGTATTGGAAAGAAATCGTTTTGGATAATGATACAATTTCTAATATGGCAAACACTGGAGCTATATTGATTGAAAAGCCAGTTAAATTATGAAGATAGGTATTATAGGAGCAAATGGATTTGTAGGTAGAAACTTATGTCTTAAATATTTAAAACATGGCTGCATTGTTATAGCATTTTATCATAAAAATAAATCCTCTATTCCGAATCAATGTGAAAAAATTCATTATTCAAAATATATTGAATATCATTTAGATGTTTTAGTCATAGCTATTGGAGGGCATAGTTCGAGTTATGATCAATTCCTTGAACAAAATAGATTAATTGACAGTATTGTTCAAAATTCTAATTATGATAAGTTAGTCTTCATTTCTAGTACAGAAGTATATGGAGAATCTTCAAAAATAATTAATTTAAATAGTTGCTTTAATAATCCAGGATTATATGGGCAATCTAAAATTACACAAGAATTTCTTATTAAATCAAGGAATAACTACACTATAATAAGACCCACTTATCTTTATGGAAATGATATGAGTTCTAACTCCTTGATACCAATTTGGCTAAAAACTAAAAAGGAGAAAAATGAAATTTTGATATATGGAAATGGAAGTAGAAAACAGGATTATCTTCATATTGATGACTTAACTGAATTATGTTATCTGTCTTCACTTATGAGTAAGTTACCAAAAATAATATTAGCTGCAACAGGTCAATCTTATTCTAATTTAAAAATAGCAGAGGCTATTTGTTTTAAAAAAAATGATTGTAATATTCTTTTCTATGGTGAGGATAACAAATCATCATTCAATTATGATATTACGAGTACTTCTACAATAAATGACTTTCAACCAAAAAATAATATTATAGAATGGTTAAAAGCAAAGACTTAAGATGAAAATTTTAATTTACAGTGATGTCCATGGTAATCTTCCAGCATTTGAGAAAATGCTTGAAAAAGAAGGTTTATGTGATAAGTATATTTGCCTAGGTGACTTGGTGAATTACGGCCCCTGGAGTAACGAATGTGTTGATTTAGCAACATCATTACCAAATTCAATTTTAATAAAGGGAAATCACGAAGACGCATTTATTAAAGGGATATACCCAGGTAATAGTGAGTTAGTTAATCTATTTTTTAAAAAAACTCATCTTAATTTCACTAAGACTGAGGAAATAAGTAGTTTTATTGATAGCTTTTTGCTAGATACTTTTAATTGTTTGCACACTATTAATGATGTGTATATTTATCCGGATACAAAGATTGAATTAAATAATAATTTTATAATAGGTCATTCTCACCATCAATTTAGTTATTCTAAAAATGGTTTTAAATTATTTAATGCTGGTAGTGTTGGGCAAAATAGAAAATTTATAAACGAAATAAATTATTTAGTTTACAATACAGAAACGAAGTCTATATCAATGAGGTCGATTTTATATGATATTGAACCTTTGATAAGTCAAATGAAAAAAGAAAATTATCCAAAAATTTGTATAGATTATTATTTGGAAAAAGAAAGAAAAATTATATAATTTCATAAATAGATGTTAATTGAAATACTTTAAGAACAGACAGCACCTTTTAAATTCATTCAGTCTTGGAATAAAATTCGTATTAGTCACAGTATTTAATTTGTTATTTACAAAGTACGCATTAAAGTATTTAGGTTACTCAAACTACGGTTATTTTGTGTCAGTTTCTAGCTTTATATTAGTTTTGCAATTTTTGAATACAGTAATAATTTCAGTTTCAACAAGATATCTTACTGTGGCTTTTGTGGGTAAAGACTATAAAAAAATTAAAAAGGAATTCTCAAGTTCATTCGATTTACACATTTTAATTGGAGTTCTATTTATTTTAATGGGATTTGTCTTTTCAAACCATCTTTTAGATATTAAAAATGAAATTAATGGTAAAAACCTAGATGCATTATATTTCTTATTTTGGTCAGGACTCTTTAGTGGTTTTTTGAACATAGTTTCAACTCCTTTTCAAGCCTTACTTATAGCTAATGAAGATTTTTTTAAAAAATCTTTAATTGAAATTACTCATTCCGCTTTAAAGTTTCTTGCTATAATTTTAGTATCTATTTCATCCGACCCTTTTTCTATTCTATGCTATATATTTCCATTTGTTTCTGCAATAGCTTCTGTTTTATTTATTTTTATTGTTTTAGTATATTATAAGAAACAGCTTTTTATAAATTTTTTATTTAATAAAAAAATTCTATTAGAAAGATTTAAGTTTGGGTTTTGGATCTCTTTTGGTGCTTTAAATTTTCTTCTTAAAAGTCAATTATTAGTGCTTTTAGCGTATTTTTTATTTGGACCAATAAACGGGGCCATTACTTCAATAGCTAGTCAAATATTTTTTTCAGTATGGAGTATAGTAGGTATCTACAATCAAGCTATTCAGCCAGGATTAACAAAAATGTTTGTTAGAGGAAAAAACACTCAAGTATTGAATATGATGAATTCAAACTATAGAAGTTTATTACTTTTGTCTTTTTTTGTTTTATTTGGGTTTGAATTGTTTGGAGATTATGTTCTTGAATTATGGCTCGGAATCGATTATCCAAGAAGTCTGATATTAATATCGGAATTATTAATTATATCGGTTGTGTTTGAATGTCTAAGCTTTTCAATTCATACGATAGTAAATGCGAAAGGTCAAATTAAACGATATCAATTAATGCTCAGCTTGCCACTTGTTGCAATATTTTTAATTTGTATTCAATTAGGAGCAAACATAGAATACTTCTATTTTAGCATTGCAATAAATAGTGTTCTTATTTCTTTTTTATCGCTTAATCATATGAGATTATTTTTCAATTTTTCAATTTCCCAATACTTATCGCTTGGAAAAGATGAAATTATTTTTTTATTATTTTGCTCATTAATATTAATTTTTCATCGTTTTATCTATGAGATAAATTTTATATACAGTTTTTTTTCTATTTTAATTCTATCAATATATTTAATGAAAATTTTAATAAAAAGTTCTAATAATCTAAGCGTAATGTTAAAAAATAATGATTGATTATTCACCCATAATTATACCAGTTTATGACAGACTTGATCATCTCAAATCTTGTTTATCTGCTTTAGCTGTTAATCCATTAGCAATTCATTCAGAACTATTTATTTATATGGATCATCCTAAAGACGAACTAACTATGCATATTCAGGATAAAATTCATGACTGTATTATGACATTTTTAGCTAGCTTTAAAAATCTTCAAATTATTAGAAGGAATACTAATTTAGGTCCAAAAGAAAACATATTAAGTGCTATTAAAAGCACACTGATGGAGAATGAAAATTTGATTTTTATTGAAGACGACTGTATTGTTCATAATTCTTTTTTAAAGTTTATGAATAGTTCTCTTTATAAGTTTAAAAATGATAAAAAGGTAACAGGGGTTTCAGGTTACTTGTTTCCATCTGAAATTATACAGTCAAGTACTCAAACAGAAAATATCGATTATACGCTATTACCCTATTGCTCTGGTTTTGGTATGGGGCTTTGGAAGAGTAAATTTTTTTATCCAGAAATTTCATGGAAACAATTAATTAGATATGCAAGGAATAAAAGTTTTATTGAAAAAATAAATCATTTTTCAAGTAGGCATTATTATGTGATTTTAAAAGATATAATTATGCGAAATGATAGATGGGGTGATTTTTGCACTATGCTTAATAACATAGAGCTAGATAATTACTGGGTTTTTCCTACCCAGACGCTTGTTAAAAATAATGGTGCAGACGGAAGCGGAGTTCATCAGGGTAAATTTAATGCTTCTAAATTTTTCAACCAAATGCTGCCTTTATCAAATGATTTATCTTTTAATTTTGAGATTCAATCTGCCGAAACTAATAATTATAGGAAATCTATAAAAAAATACTTTTTTTTAGGTTTAAAAGCGCGTTTGTTATTTCCAATTTTTAAGTTTTATTTTTTACTAAAATATGGACAAAAAAAATAATTATCTTTTTATAAATCATACGAGTCTTATAGGAGGTGCTTCTAAAAGTGGTACTTTTATTTTAGAGGCGTTAAATAAAAATGGAATTAAGCCAAATATCATATATCGTTCTGGCGAAAATGGTTCGTTTGTGAAATTCATGGAAGAAAGAGGGATTCGTTACAATAAACTTATTGATTTTAAACACTTCCCTCATCCATTATATCATTTTAATGGCAATTATCACAAGGTTTATTCTTTAAAATTTTTAAAAAGCTTATTTTTTATACTTCTATCAATATGGCCTTTAATTAGTTCTATAAGGCGTTTAAAGCCTAGGGTAGTCATAATTAATTCATTAACAGTATCATGGATTGCAATTCTCATTAAAATAATAAACACTAATATTAAAGTAGTATGTTGGGTAAGAGAGACTATACCAAATGAAGGAAAAGGTTTTAGGAATTTTATAATTAAAAATATTTTGAAATATTTTTCAGATAAAATAATTTTTATATCAAAATTTGACCTCAAACAATATCCAATAGCGCCCCATAAATTGAAATTAATTTATAATCCTGAAAGAGATTACGAAAACTCAATACTAGACCAAGGACAAAAAAAGTTCACATTTTTATTTTTAGGAGGAATAAATGAACTTAAGGGGACAGAATTATTTTTAAAGGCATTTTTATTTTGCCTTCGTAACTCCGATGTTAAATCAAGAATCATTCTAGCAGGATTAAGTATTTATAAGCCTAGTCAAAAATATTCCAAATACGAATTAAGATGTTTAGACTTGATATCAAAAATTAATATTGAATTTCCAAGTTGTATTGAAATGATTGAGACTATAAGTGATATAAATAGACTATATAGAGAAGCGTCAATAGTGATTTTTTGTCCAAATGAGATTCATCAATCTAGACTTATATTTGAATCAGCGATCAACTATAAACCAATTATTGTACCTAATAAAAAAAATATAGAAGAGCACTTGTTTAAGAATGTGGTTTTAACCTACGAAGAAAATAATTTTAAATCTTTAGCTTCAGTTATGACTAAATTAGTCAATAGGGAATTAGAGATAGATGAGATCTCTTTATTAGAGCATAAAGAATTTACCCTTAGTAAACATTCTTTTGGTGTCTTTCAAAAAAAAATAAATCAATTAATACAGGAAGTTGAAAATTAATAATACTTTTATTTTAAGTCGATTCTTTTTACTTAACATCTTATTGCTAGCTTTAGGTGTTTTATTTTTTTATATAAATGAAATACT
>MDTF01014235.1_pt1 | contig 10062 bp, 7 predicted proteins | sample 811191 | NCBI WGS metagenome assembly MDTF01 (sample SAMN05326649, study PRJNA326480) | marine metagenome | isolation source: seawater | place: Southern Ocean | collected 2011 | reverse complement strand
ATGTAAAATGGAATTTCCAGAAATACTTAATAGGTAAAGATGGGAAAGTTGTTGCTAAATTTGCGCCAGGTGATGAACCTATGAGTGAAACACTTACCGAAGCTATTGAAGCCGAATTATAGTTTTTCAAATTTTACATGATGAAATCCAATCTTCAGTTCGATCATGAGATGCTGCAAAATGCCATCTCAGAAATCGATGAATATGCAATTATTTTACTCAACCCAGAGGGTGACATTATTGAGTGGAACACTGGTGCCGAACAAATTAAAGGCTATTCAGCTGATGAAATCATTGGTAAAAACTTCAAGAAGTTCTACACCCTTAGTGATATAAATTTGAAAAAACCAGATGTTTTGTTGCAACAAGCTAAAACATTTGGTAAAGCAAATGATGAGGGTTGGCGAATCAAGAAAGATGGAACAACTTTTTGGGCAAGTGTTGTTATTACTGCCGTACACAACGATTCTGGACGTTTAATTGGATATAGTAAAGTGACCCGAGATTTAACCCTGAAAAAACAATACGAAGACCACCTTAACAGAATAAACAATGCTATTTCAGATGTAAGCGATTATGCCATTATCTTGCTAAACAAGGATGGAATAATCCAAAACTGGAATAAAGGTGCTCAAAACATAAAAGGATACGAAGCAGATGAAATAATCGGTAAGAGCTTTACCCAATTTTATCTTGATGAAGATATCTCCTCAAATAAGCCCTTTCAATTACTCAACGAAGCTGTAATAAATGGGAAGGCTCAGGATGAAGGCCTCAGGAAACGAAAAGATGGTTCTACTTTTTGGGCACATGTTACTATATATCCGGTCAAAAACTTAGAAGGTGAAATGACTGGTTTCAGTAAGGTAACCCGAGATTTGACAGAGAGAAAAAATGCTGAAAATGAACGTTTAAAATACATTTCAGAAATAGAAAACAAGAATAGTGAATTGGAGCAATTTGCTTACATCGCATCTCACGATTTACAAGAACCACTTAGAACTATTTCTAGTTTAACAAGTCTCCTTTCTCTTTCCTACAAAGATTGTATCGATCAAGAAGGTGTCCAGATGATGGAATACCTACAAGATGCTAGCTCTAGAATGACTGGTCTTATTACTGGTTTATTAGAATATAGTAGAATTGGTAAAGACCGCTCATTTAGTAAGGTAAGTACATCAGAAGTGGTAAACGAAGTTCTTACTGACCTTAATTCAATGGTTCAAGATCAAAAAGCTGAAATTGTCATCAACCGTTTACCAGAAATTATTGCATCTGAATTAGAAATCAGACAGTTATTTCAAAACTTGATATCCAATGGTGTTAAATTTCATAAACCAGACTCAACTCCAAAAGTTGAAATTTCTGCTACCGAAAATGAATCTGAGTGGGTATTTGAAGTGAAAGACAATGGTATCGGTATTTCTGAAGAAGATCAAGAGTCTATTTTTATGATCTACAAACGCCTACATCCAAGAGAAAAGTTTGAAGGAACGGGTATTGGCTTAGCACATTGCAAGAAAATAACTGAGGTTCATCAAGGCCAAATCTGGATAAAATCAGAACCCAACAAAGGCTCTTCTTTCTTTTTTAGCATCAAGAAGGGATTGAATATAAAGAGTTAACAACTCCTACTTTCAATCAGAAATAGAATACAAAAGAACATAATCTGTTCTATACTTAATACTAGAGTTTATGGGTAAACTACACAGGCTATCCCAGTTCATTTTATGATCGCTGTATGCCAAATATAGTGGTGATAAAATACTATCCTTATTATTAGACAACGTGAATTTTGGCAGGGCATTTTTGTTACTGCAAACGGTATCTAGATCAATTTTAGGATGAGCTGTATTCCACATAAGTGGAAAATAATCTTGAGCTGCTTCATAATTATCAAGTAAAATCAACGGTTTTAATGCACCCACATAATTTGAGGCATGACCAGACTCCCATGTATCTGCATAAGACACAGGGAATATAACCGAGTATTCATCTACTACTTCAGTAACTGAATACAATTCTGAAATCATTCTCTGAAACGGCTGTTCGTACTTGTATATGATAAGCAGTAATTTAAAGTGTAAATAGATGAAAACGATAGGTAATAATACCTTTATTACCTTTGGGAAAGCAGTACTTGATACGAATATCAAAACGAATAATAGCAGATACCATTGATGCCTGTTGGATAAAAAACTAGCATATCCCATACTATCTGGCATGGAATAATAAAAAACAGTCAACAAAGCTATTAGCACTATAAATATCAACGACTTGTATGAATCTGCTCCAGACTTAAAATAAGAATATACTGCGTATACAAAAGCCAACAGTACAATAACTGCAATCCTGCTCGTGTGTTTACTTTCATCTCCATGATGAATTGAAATGATGGAGGAGAAATCTATCAACTTTCTGGTAAGTTCAGCTATAGACAAGAATTGTTCGCCATAGCTAGGGTGTTTTAGATAAAACAAAACAAATAGAGCCACTCCAGGTGATAGCGATAGTATGGCTTTGAAAACATTGGCAACAATATATTTTTGGTTACTACCCTTCTTTCTATTTAATAGCTGAGGCAATATCTCCCTCTCGAAAAACGAGACTCCAAAAACAATAGAGGCAAGTACAAAAACATATAAATGAGTGTAAAACAATAAGATCAAGAACAATGTATTGAGAATAAAAAATCGATTATTCAGTTTCTCAGATTTGAAAAGGAAAATCAAATAAGACAAAAAGAAAATCACCCCTATCGAAAAGTTGTAGAAGCCATTTTGCAAAGCATTACTAAAAGATAGAGGGAAAAGTAAAAGAGCCCAAAATAATCCATCAAACTTCAACACCCTCAGTAGTTTGTAAAACAAAAAAGGTGGTATTAAAACGTTTACAAGAATAAATACCTTGTTTGCTAGTGATGGAGAGAAAATTGAATTGAAAAACTGAATAATAAGATAACTCGTATAGTTTGGGATTACAGAACGGTTAATTACAAACCAATTATCAACCAAGTCATCGCCAAGTAAAAGTCGTTGTATTAAATCTGCATTGTATAAATGAGCCGGACCATCTAATGTATGGTAGTGGTCAAGAGAAAAGACCAATACGATAGACAAGATAGCCATCACTATGAAATAGACCTGATTCGATATTTTCGAAAAGAAGTTAAACTTTTCAATCAGTTTATGTAACATCCATTGATGGTTTGGCCGAAAGTAATTGAAACTAATTTGTGAAGCAAAGTTCGATTACAATATTGCCCTATCCACTTTACTCGCTAGTGAATTTACCTCTTCACTATACTTTATGATACTCTTGTCAATAAAAACAAACATTTATGCGCTATATTTGTTTGTTCGTTTTGAACAGCTGTTTAAAGTCGCCAAGATTACAGTTATTAGGGAGGTTGTATGAATTTTTCAGAAATTATTAATCCATCTTGTATCATTTTTGGTAGATGACGATGAAGCGACTAATTTCATAAACCAGCACATCATTAGAAGGGCTGGAATGAAGGTTCCAATTCTGTCATTTACAAATCCGCAATCTGCATTGGAACACATCCAATCAACTCCATTAAACGCTGAAAATGAAGGGCTAATTCTATTAGACATTAACATGCCTAAAATGAATGGTTGGGAATTTTTAGAGGCATACAGAGGTTTTGATAATCAAAACAAAAAATATCGAATTTCTATGCTTAGCTCTAGTGTTAATCCTGATGATAAAAATAAAGGTGAGCAACATCAAGAAATTAGCCAATATTTAAGTAAGCCACTAACTGTTAACGCAATAAATGATCTAGTAAAAACAATATTTTAAATCTATGTTTTAAAATATTGGCTCGAGGTTTACGCATTCTTTATATCTTTCGGGAGCCTAAATCTTAAATCAAACCCCGTGAGTAAACTAAACCTTGCTGTAATAAGTTTAGTATTGTCAACTGCTTTATTTCCATTTAAAGCCGTAGCACAATCAAAATCATCAACTCTTGACATCTTAGTTGAAGCCTATGAAGGCGATAAAAAAGTAAAAGATGTTGAGTATTCCCTTTCAAAAGATGGAACTAACATAATCCAGCTAACTTCTAAAAGAGGAGAGTTTGGATTTGTAATTAAGCCCTCTGATGGTGAGCTAACTCTTGCCATTTCAAAAGAAGGGTACATTACCAAAAAAATTCATTTCGATTCTCAATCCTATCCCTTTAACACGGAATATGAATCTCAGGAAATAATCATTGAGTGTATTCCTGTTAGCGAGAATATGGATGAGATGGTGTATGCAGGTACATTAAAATTTGATCCTCTTTCAAATTCTTACTCGGTAAATAAAACCGACACCATGAATGCTCGTATTGTTGCGTCACTTGATCAGCAAACCGCTAAGCTTGACAAAGTGTATGACAAAGCCGTTCACAATGGTGATGGACTAATGCAAATAGAAGAATACGAGTATGCTCAAGGTTATTATGAAATAGCTCTAGTTACCAGACCTGAAGATACCTACGCTACAGATCAGCTGGAGAAAGCCAAAGAAATGGCTGAAGAAGAAAAAAACAAACCAGTTTTAATAGCTTCAACTAATCCTAATCCATTAACAGAAACTGAAAAGGAAGAGAAAGCAGCTGGAAACCCAGAATCAAACAACGCTGACGTTGCTACTGAAATAGCTCCAAAACCTAAAGCTGAAAATAAAGCTCCATCTGGAGATTACTACTCGGTTCAGCTAGGTGCATTTGTTGACTGGTATGATGAAAGTGTTTTTGCAAACGTATCTGACTTGATTGTTGTTCAGGGAAGCGATTACAAAAGATGCATTGCAGGAAAATTTGATTCTCGTGAAGATGCTATTTCAAGAATGAATGAATTGAAAGGCACTGGCTTCAATGATGCATTCATTATTACCATGAAAGGTAACGAACGCATCGGATTCTAATTCCTTAGATTTTACGAAACATATAAAAACAAAAAAGCTCGGTACTAATCTTCCCGAGCTTTTTTGCCTTAAACCTTCTACCCCTTTTTGGTGAAACTAAAGTAGTTTAAAACCAACAGCATTATTGATATAAAATGACTCTAAGGGTATAAAGTGACCTATAGAGGGTATGAAATACAAGGGCTCCCAATAATTGAAGGAAAAATGCATCAAGCGCCAAATTATCAGGCATAAAAAAAGCCAGTATAAAACTGGCTTCGTATTCTGTCTATTTCAAGTTTGAACTTAAATCAAATTCAAACGATCAATCAATTCATCTTTGTATGTTCTACTGAATGGAACTTCACGAGATTTCAAAACAACCACATTTTCATTTAACTGAATAGATTGAATGTAATCTGTATTAACTACAAAGTTTCTGTGTACACGAATAAAATTATTCTCAGGCAATTTCGCTAAAAAGTCTTTCAAAGCAATTTTAACGTGAATTTCTCTGTCTTCTAACAAAATAGAGCAATACTTCTCTTCTACCTCAATAAGCTCAATTTTGTGCGTTTCTACCCTTTTTAACTTATTCCCTATTCGCACAAAAAAGCTATGTGGTTTGGTTACCGGCCAGCTCGTGTTTAATTCGTTATTCGTAAACTGCTTGCGTAAGTTTCTAACCGACTGCTCAATACTTAAACGTAAAAGATCTTTTTCAAGTGGTTTGTATAAACAAAGTCCACTGCCTTCAGCCTTAATTAAGTTGTAACCTTCAGCATCATTCTTACCAGTAGTAAAAATAATAGGCACATCTTTAATTGCTTTTATCTCGCGAGCGAGATTTAATCCATCCTTTTGGTTTTGTAGATGTAAATCTAACAATACCAAGTCGGGGGTTCTCATTTTAAATGATTCGATAGCTTCAGGAACTTCCGAAACTATATCAGTTAGTTGAAAATCAAGCGACCGAGCTAGGTTTTTGATGTTTGCTTGGTAGATTGATTCGTCTTCAACAGCGAGTACAGACAGATCTTTCATAGCTTAAAAATGGGTAGAAATGAATAATTTAATTCGTTTTACTAAATTATGGTTTAGCATACTGGGATTATTCTCTAACAACCAAAGGTTTTACCCAAAACATTGTTAATATCACACCGTTTTCTTTAACTAATTGATATTTTGTGCTTTACGCAATTATAATTGTTTATAATTTACAGGATTTGCCAAAGAATATTTGCTTAAACACTTCAAACTTCACCTTACTCTCAAGTTTTCAACACTTTACATATTTAGGTCAGATGTATTTTATTATACACTAAATTTGCAGTCGCAAAATTTAATGGGGGATTAGCTCAGTTGGCTAGAGCGTTTGACTGGCAGTCAAAAGGTCAGCGGTTCGACTCCGCTATTCTCCACTAAATATTTCAAAGCCTGGTTTCACTGGGCTTTTGTATTTTATAATGACTTCAATTGCTTTTCCCTTCCTTTGCACCAACAACAATGGCCCCGTAGTTCAATGGATAGAATGAAAGTTTCCTAAACTTTAGATCCAAGTTCGATTCTTGGCGGGGCTACAATGATTCAAATTTGCAAAGTATATTATTGGATATTATTCGTGACACAGAATTCATTTAATGATTTCAAAGCTTTAAAGCCATCCGATAATAATAGTTGTTCATGTGATTTTGCAAAGTTGATAATTAGAGGTAAGTGCTCGTAAAATAGATTGCCCAAGGAAATTATTTTTAATTGAGTTGCGCCATCTGCAATTTCAAGTGTGTCGCTAATACAATCCACCTCATCACCTAGCAAGTTTGCAACTTGGTTGAAAGGCTCCGAAATGAAATTTACTGCAGCTTCAATTTCTTGTGGATTGGTTAGGTTAGGAAGATAATAGTTAGGTACATTAACTCTTGGTAGGCTAATAATTTCTGAAAAACTTAAGCGAGGAGCGTTCGTAAAGTTATTTCGTATTTCTGAAATATTCGGCAAAGCTTTAACCGTAAGCTTATTAAGATCACAAATGAATTTATTCCAATTTCGGTTTTTTTGGTTTCCTCCACGGTAAAAATCATGACCCCATTCGTTCATAGAAACAATACCATGTCGTCCAGCAATAACTAGTAGGCTTTCGTTTGGTTGTAAAGTAGTTTCAATAAGATCAACTCTGATATTTTCGAATGAAAATTGGGAATCAAAACTTTCATTTCGTTCACCTATAAGGGTAGAAAACCTGTCTTCAAATGGAATATCCTTTCCATTGAATTGTACTTTATTAATTCTCCTAGAAAGATTAGCATCTATCATCTCAGGATTTAGGTAGTTTGGTAGGTTTTCGTTTAATGCAAATTGAAATTCTTGCGTTTGTAATATTTGATGAATTGTCTGAATCATGATGTTTTATTTTAGTTGAGAAATAAATTGAAGTTGTTCACTAGTTATACTAAGATTTGACTTAAGGTGATTAGCAATTTCAAAAAGGGTCTTTTCATGTTGGCGAATTATTTTATCTGATACTGATCTCGCCTCTTCGATTAATCTTAAAATCTGTTTCTCGCGATTCATCTTAATAATCTCAAAAAGATCAGATGAAAATGGGAATTGGTTATGCCAATTGCTAAACGTTTCCGCATATTTCGAAGCTAATTCATGGCATACATAAGAATCATCTGAACTACTAATAGATGTTGTTATTCCAAAGACTAATTCTTCTGAAGTAATACCACTAGATTGAATAATCAAGGAATCAAATAAGCCTTGATTATCATCTTCATCTATTAATGGTTGACTAAAATGACCATGATAGTTAGAACCATGATATTTCAATCGTACACTGATCGGTTGTTTTTTAAGAATGAAATGAGTTAAAACCTTACCTGCGATGTGAAATGACGCAAGTACAAGTTTATTCTGGGTTTGTCGTGATTGTGTTTTAGGAGTTTGATAAGCAGGAACAGCTAATACTTCATTCCCTGATTTTGTAATCAACTTGACCATGCCATGAACATAGCACCATAGAATTGGTTCATCAACCTTAATGTTTTGCGATATAAGCTTACTCAATAGCCGTGTGAACAGAGTTTCACTTTCATAAATTAAAGGCCTTGCTCCGTACTTCCAAATGTTTTGATCGAGTAAAAAATCGATTAATGTATCATCTAGTTTTGAACGAATTTTATGTGCAAAGGCTAAGGATGTAAATTCTAGAAATCTATTAACTACAATCTTCTTTCCTTGATCTCTATTTAAGTAAGGAAAAATAACAATATTAGAGCTTAGCCTTGATAGCATGGCATCTGAAAATATTTTGGAAAGATCTGCTCTTACTCCTTCAGATGAGAATTCAAGGTTTGTAAAAAATTCAGATGATGTGTATTCTGAAAACTCTTCGGTTCTAAAGCACTCGGAATTTAAAGTTCCGATTATAAAAAGATTATTTAATGAGATATGATTTTGATTCTTTGCTGCGCGAATAACATGCTCTAGAAATCCCAAGTACTGATGAAAGTCCATCTCACAGATTGCACGATATAGCTGTGAAATCGTTTTAATGCCTTGCATACTTCCAAGTGGTAAACTTGTATTTCTAATAATGGTAATGATGTCATCCAAGTAACCATTTGGAATAATGGATACTTCTTCGTTTTCCATGTCCTTTAAGAATCTTATGCGAGATGTAACACTTAATCCGGCTGTTTCCAATACTTCTTCATATATATCCTTTCCCTCTACTATTGCGCCCTTATTTACTTTAATGACATCCCTTAGTTCACTTAATTCTAAATGCAATTGAATAAGTTCTTGAACTATTTTATCGCGTATTAATGAACCGCTAGTAAGCTTCCCCTCAAATATTTGACTTAGTGAAGTTCCCACTTGATGATGCATAGACATTGAATTCTGAAGCTCTTCAAGTATAAGAAAGCAAGGTTCACCTTCATTGTGTTGAACAAACTCTGCAATATCTGAAGCAAGACAAAAGGAGTTGGCCATTTCATCACCTAGCGATAGAGTCATTACCCTGTTTTCATCAACCAATTTAGTTGCAATTACTCGTGCAAGAAGACTTTTACCTACTCCCGGTGGTCCTGCCAGCAAGGCATAGTTCATTGCCTTGCTCTTAATTTTATGACCGAAAAGAAACCATGGTTCAATTGCTTCAATCAATTGTGAAGTTTGTTTTTCAAGTCCGTAAAATTTATTGGACGCTATTAAAGCGTCTTTTAGTACTTCAATTTTATTGTTCATGATAAAAATATTTGGGCAAAACAGTAGCTGGTCCCTTAATGGAACTGTGATGTTTTTGAATGAAATATTAGTTTGCTATAAGGCTTAGAAAGCAGTGTTAGTTTATTCCGTGATTGTGCGAAATCAGTTGCAGCAATTTTTGAAATTCTTCTTTTTCAGTAAATTGTGTTAAAGGAAATTTAGGTTGTCCAAAATCAAAAGGATAAGGGTTTGGATGAACAAGTGTTTTTGTTTTTGCTTTTTCTATTTTAGGAAGACTAAACTTCAATAAAGCCATTTCCATGTTCTCCTTTGAGTCAAAACCAACTATAGGTGAGATTTTAAGAACGTCTCGATATGTGATCATAAACGCATGAAGATTAGCAGCGCCTATCTCTTCGGATAAAACATTGATACTCAAATACGATTTTGTTGATCTCAGGATCGCTTTATCAAGTGTAATTTGACCTGCTTTAGAGTGGTTGAGTTTTTTGCCTTTGAAATACTTCGTTGTTTCATCTAGTATAAACTTGATCGTGTGATCAAAATTCGGTGGTAACTGGTCTTTGAATCTTTGACCAAATGCTCCCAGGTCTGGTAGTATATCCTCTTTTGCTAACGCGTTTTCATTTTCAATGAAATATGTTAATTGCCTTTTCGATTCAAATAGGTATTTATTATCGCTATAGTTCAATAAGTCAATTACATCTTTGACCGAGAGAGCTTGACGTCCATTAATAATCTTTGAGGTCTTGGCTTCAGACCAGCCTATCTCAGTGATTAATTCGTTTCTTTCGTCTCGAATTAATTTAATTAACTTCGTATTGAAGCTATCATAATCTAATTTCAAATTTTCAGACATAGTAATTGGCTTAAATTTTCTTTTGCGAATATAGATATTAAAAAATTTCT
>MDTF01005714.1_pt1 | contig 10062 bp, 8 predicted proteins | sample 811191 | NCBI WGS metagenome assembly MDTF01 (sample SAMN05326649, study PRJNA326480) | marine metagenome | isolation source: seawater | place: Southern Ocean | collected 2011 | reverse complement strand
ATCCAGCTCAAATAGTGAGATATCTAAACGTTAATTAAAATGAACGTTATTAGATTGGCATTATTGGCTCTAAATTATATATAGAGTTCTGAACACTTGGTTTTGTAATCAGCAGTCTCATATTAAATAACTAAGGAGTACTTAATGACAATTAAAGGTGGAATTACAGCAGTCATCCCAGTAAAAAAAAATAGTTCGAGATTAAAAAATAAAAACATACTTCCATTTGGTAATTCCACTTTACTAGAGCATAAAATAGGGCAATTGCAGAGTGTTAACGGAATAAATCGAATTTTAGTTTCATCGGACTCAGATGAAATGTTAGATAAAGCGCATGATATGGGCGTTGACGCGTTGAAAAGACCGGATAATTTGGCTGATGAGTCTAGGCCGTTGACTGAGTTCTTTAATTACATAGCTAGTCTCATTAAAGATGAGCATATGATGTGGTCGTGCTGTACGTCACCTTTATTTGGCTCTGTTCAAATGGGGTGTGCAATCGAGAAGTATTTTGAGGTTTTAGAGCTAGGGGCGGACTCATTAATTACTGTAACACCATTCCAGCATTATTTGATGGATGAGTCGGGTCCTCTGAATTATGCGTTACCTATGTCAGGAGCGTTGCATTCAAACTCACAGGATTTACCTATATTGCACGCATTTACAAACGGTATATTGCTAGCTCCTCTTAATAGTGTTAAATCTTGGGAATATAATTATGGGCCTAAGGCATATCGATTTGAGGTTTCTCAAGATTCCGCAATTGATATAGATACTTACTATGATTACGTCGCTGCAAAAGCCTGGTATGAAATAAGTCCTGAGAAATATGTTTAGACTAATTCCGCATTTTTTAAAATCAACATGGGAACGCCAAATATGAATGTAGTAATTCTAGCTGCTGATGGAAAAGACGTGGCCGATGGAGAAACCTCTCCTCGTTGTTTATCACAATATATTGGCAATGTGACGCTAATAGAAAGACAACTTAGGGTGCTTTCTTTATATGGCATAAAGCGGAAAGAGGTTTGTGTTGTAATAGGTACTCAAGGTGTTTGGGAGAATGAGCAACATGCGCTAAATATTAGAAAGTTAGGGTGCAAAGTAGTTGAGAATCATATAAATATAACTACATGGAGTTCATATTCTTTGCTACTGGGATTTAAAGAGATTTCCGATTCTGAACCATGTCTAGTTATAAGTGGTGATCTGAACTTTGATACTAAGCATTTAGATACTATTATTCATGGTGCGGGCACTAATAAATGTCTTGTTAGGCAGGCTCTATCTGTTGGGGAGAAGGGTACGTTAGTCAGTTGTGACGGAGAGCTATTGACTGATGTTGGATCAAAGGTAAGAGCATCGGTATTTCCTTGGTCAGTCTTTTGTGGTATGGCGCTCGTTGGTGAAGAGTTAATTAACCTGTTTAATAAAGCCGGCGGTAAGGACAAGACTATATCTTATATCTCCTTGCTTAATGAGGCTAAGTCTAATCAAAAAATTATTTGTATCGATTACGTGAACCCAAAAACGGTGGCTCATAGTTATAGCTCGATAGCAAAGGACCTTACTGGAGGATCGTTTGCCAGTCTCCGAAAGCGAAACTTGATTAGAAAATATTCGGATGAAAAGGGCGCCGATAAATTATTGGATGAAATTAATTGGTTGATGGCTTTGCCGTCAGAGTTAAAAGAAATGTTTCCGGTAGTAGTCGATCATTGTGTGATGCCACCAGAAATTTGGTTTGATATGCCTTTTTATGACGCTCCAAACATTAGGAAAAACATTTTAAGTGGTAATTTCGATTCAAGCGAAGCGGTGCAAATAACAGAGAGCTTGTTAGACTTCGTATTCAGCAATCTTTACACGCGGATTGTTTCAGAAACCCCTGAAAATTGGGTCATGAATAAACATATAGCAAGAGTAAAAGATAGGTTACTCCAGACTGCCGAAGAAGCTCCGTTGTTCCGTTCGGTATTAAGTGCCAAATGTATTGTAATTAATGGTGAGCGGTATCAAAACCTTGCGCCTCTTTTCTTTAAATTAAAGAATAGTGCCACGCTTATAGATCTAGTTACGCCTGATAAAATGAGAATGATTCATGGAGATCTCCACTTTCAAAACATCTTACTGACAGGAGGGAATGAACATTTTCCTTTCACACTAGCCGATCCCAGAGGGGAGCTAAATGGATCAGATATTTATTATGATCTAGGAAAGTTATGGCATAGTTTTAATGGGATGTATGATCTTGTGCATACCGATCAATACTCTTTAGAATCTGTCGAAAAAAATGGGGATGAGCTTAATGTTGATCTACATCTTGGCACCAGACAGATTTTGGATACATACAATGAAATTCATGATGCTATACACAAAAGTGTTTCAAAGTATAAGTTGATTTCGGAGGACAAATACTGGCTTTTGAAAATAAAATTCAATGAGGTTATGCATTTTTCTAGCGTGGTGCCGTTTCATCTTTTTAATGATGGGCGAGAACATAGAGGGCTGGTTCTTTATTTTGTAGCTGTTAGATTGATAAATGAATTTGTATTGGAGCTCGAAAAATCATTTGTTGTCGATGATATAGTAGACCATGAGAAAGCTGCGGCTGATCTAAATGAATTTAACAAAGTATTAGCGTCGCATTAAACTTTCAATTTCGAATACGATTAGAGGCTGTAATATGAGTTTAAAGATTTTGGATTGTACCTTGAGAGATGGAGCTCATGTCAATCAAGGTAGGTTTGGGCTAGCTGCCATAAAAAATGTCATTCAATCTTTAGAGTTGGCAAAGATTGACATAATAGAAATTGGATTTCTTCAGGATGTCGTATACGACGAAGACGTAGTCTTTTTTGATAGTATAACTAGAGCGGAGTCACTTATAGCGTCGTGTGATTTAGATGGTACCGCTGATATCTCTCTTATGGTGCGACCTGATCGATGTAGTATTGAAAGGTTAGACTCAGTCGCTTCCATCGTTAATACTATACGATTCGCATTTTATGCTGAAGATTTTGATAAAGTACCTGCCTATTTTAATCATGCCCGCGACCTTGGATACAAGTGTTTTCTGAATCCGGTAGCAGTAACAACTTATAGTCATGTGCAGATTAAGAATCTGTTGGCTTCTTGCCGTGAGCTTAAGCCAGATGGAATATCTATAGTCGATACTTTCGGCGGCGCCACACTCGACTCTTTTAGGGAGTTGGTCGATATTTTTGATGGTAGTCTCTCTGATAAATCATATCTCGGTATACATTTACACGAGAATTTGAGTTTGAGTTTTGGGCTTATACAAGACTACCTTAAGGTGCATTTTGGTCGGCGAGATACGATTGTTGATTGCTCACTATTAGGTATGGGAAGAATACCGGGAAATACTCCTACAGAGTTAGTTGTAGATCTATTTAATAGGACTTACGAAGGTTCTTATGAGATTCAACCAATAATGAATGCTATAAACAACGTGATCAACACAGAAATGATTAAGCGTCCTTGGGGTTATTCACCTGAATACATGCTTTCTGGTTCTTTAAATGTGCATCGGTCATATGCGGAGTTTTTTGTTGAGCACAGGAGTTTAGATCTTAAATCATGTGCTATTTTAATGAAGATTATTGCATCCGACGACAGAGGTGCTAGATATGACGAGGCTTACGCCATTAGTCTATTAGAAAAACTTTGATATGAAACGGTTTTGTGAATATGACACTGTTATATTTGACTGCGATGGCGTGCTTTTCGATTCTAACTTCTTTAAAGAAAGTGCCTTTTTGAGTATCGCGCAGAGGTATGGGGACGACGCAGTAGTTTCAATTAATAAAATTTTAACTGATTATGCTGGCTCTTCAAGATATGTTCTTTTCGAAAAATTTATTCATACACTTTCCGGCATTACGTTAGAGCTTCCATCTATAAATGCGCTCTTAGATGATTTTTCTGAAATTTGTTTGAAAAACTACAGAACTTGTATCAGAACAAATGCGCTTGCTAAATTATCCCTTTTGGACACAGCTAATTGGCTTGTCGTGTCTTCCAGTGATGAGAATGAGCTAAGAGTTGTAATGGATGATTTAGATCTGGCAGGCAACTTCTCTGGGGGTATTTATGGTAGCCCCAACTCAAAATTTGAAATTATTAATCGTGAAATCGCTAATGGAGTGATTAAGAAAAATGTTTTGTATTTTGGAGATGGTAAAATAGATATTGAGGTATGTGATAACTTTGGGTTTGATCTTATTTTTGTTGCTGACTGGACCGCAATGGAAGGTTATAAGCATATTTGTTCACAAAAGGGTATCCAAACTGTGCCAAGTTTAGATGATTATTATGCTACTCAAATGAGCTTTAATTGATGGATATTATAAAATTCTTGGACGTACGTAAAAACAATTCCGTTCATCGTGATGAATTAATTTCAACGTTTATCAAGGTCTTGGATTCAGGAGATTTGATAGGTGGGCCTAATTGCAAAGAATTTGAAGCTGAATTTGCAAATTATTGTGACGCTGACTTCTGTGTAGGTGTTGGTAATGGGTTTGATGGGTTGTCTCTAGTTTTACGATGTTGGATTGAGTTAGGGGTGGTTTCACCTGGAGATGAAGTCATTGTTCCTGCAAATACATTCTTTGCGAGTGCTTTAGCTATCGTTGAAAACGGTCTCGTGCCCGTGCTAGTAGCCCCTAGAAAAGACACATACAACATCAGTATAGAATCGTTGGAAGAAGCTATTAGCCCATTAACTAAAATAATAATGCCGGTACATTTATATGGTCAAGCGGCAGATATGCCTAGTATTAAAATTTTCGCAGACGAGCATGGCCTTTTAGTATTAGAGGATGCTGCGCAAGCTCACGGTGCTAAAATCTCAGGTAAGAGTGTTGGTTCGTGGGGTGATGCGGCATCGTTTAGTTTTTATCCTGGGAAAAACCTTGGTGCTCTGGGCGATGGAGGCGCTGTTACAACTAATGATAAGCAGCTTGCCACAATGGTCAGAGCAATGGGTAATTATGGTAGCAAAACTAAATATAACCATATTTATTGTGGGGTAAATAGTCGTCTTGATGAGTTACAGGCAGGTTTTTTGAGAGTTAAACTAAAACAATTAAATGAAACGAACAATGCTAGACGTAGTCTTGCAAAGTTTTACCTAGATAATATTGATAATCCGTTAGTTAAATTGCCTAGCCTAGAATTAGATGAAAACCACGTCTTCCATTTATTTGTTCTGTATACTGACTTTAGACACGAACTACAAAGTCACTTAGCTTCGAGAGGGGTAGATACGGTTATCCACTACCCAATAGCACTAAGTGACCAGCGAGCTTTTGCAGATTCTGACATGCGTGTTTTATGCGATTATTCAAACTCGGCTAACAATATACTCAGCATCCCCATGGATCCATCTCTTTCTAAAAGCTCGGCTGCCCGGGTAGTTAATGCAGTCAATTCTTTTAAGATAATTTAAAGAGTTCTAAAACTGATATGAAGAAAATATTTTCATTGTTTGCTAGTTCGCGTAAAAATCTTCTTTTTCAGTTTTTGGTTCTTACCGTGGTAATAGCGCTGTTGGATATCGGCGGCGTCTATATTCTTGGATCCTCGATTTCGGCGATTTTTTCTTCAGATTTTGATAGTTCGAATGGTGTGATAGTTTTGAGCTCTGTGTCTCTTAGTTATAAATTAATAGCTGTAATATTTTTCTTGAGAATGGTTTCTATCGCTTTTTGCAACTTTTTGTTAGGTAGGAGTATTTTTAAAATTGCTGAGGGATATAGCAGTCGTATTTTTGAAAAATCGATTGTCAATTCTCGTTATCGACAACACACCTCAACGGAAGACAAGTCAGCTGTGATAGCTGTAGATACTAATGTAATCCTCAACACATTTTTAATTCCCCTATGTAGGCTAGTCACGGAAATTTTAGTTATAGCTGGCGTTTTTGTGGTGCTAGCAAGTACTAATTTACAAATGACGTTGGTTGCAACGGTAATAACCATTTTAACTGTAATCGGAATGCAGAAATCACTTGGTTATATTTCGGCTAGGCTTGGATTGTTGAGGCAGATGGCTGAAAAAAACCGGATTGAAGCGATACAAAGAGCAGCGAATTTTCAGTTACTAATTGATGTATATAGTCTAAAACGTTGGTTGAATAGTGTCTTTCACCTAGCTAACGCACGGGTTACAGATACAGGGGCAAAGCAATTTTTTATTATGAGTTTGCCAAAATACTTTTATGAGACCTTTTTTATCGTATGTTTGTTAGCCTTTTTGACCTTGTCTAGCGCCGATTTAAGCAGTAGTTATTTAGTTGTCATTTTAGTAGCAAGATTAATGCCTGCATTGAACGGGTTGTCAACTTGTTGGGCAAGCTTTAGCACTAGTATCGCCGCGAGCAATAAAATCAGTGATATTTTAGAAGCTACACCGAATTATACTACGCCTTCATCATCGTACGACAAAGAAATTATTGAAGACAAGACTTATTTTAATCAGGGCTCAAACGATTTTAAAGCTCAAATTAAATGGTCGAAGAACGGCTCGACTCTATCAGATTTTCCACCTTCCAACCCCTTTTCTTGGGATATTTCATTGACTCTTACCAAAGGAGATATTGTTTCTATTGCTGGCCCCAGCGGGGTCGGGAAATCAACTTTATTGAGGTCTATTATTGGTCAGTCCTCAAAGCCTAATTCTGTAAAGTTTAATGATATAAATTATTCTAGTATGGATAAAGAATGGTTGAAGGAATTTGCTTACGTTCCACAAGAGTCGTTTATTTATGTAGGAACAGTACGTGATAATATATTGCTAGGTCGTGAGTTGGATGAAGCCTTAATGCAAAGATCGATCTCTGATTCAAAGCTATTTGATTTGAGTGATATCTCTAGAGATTTGAGTTTAGATTCGTACCTTTCTCCTGTGGGTTCTTCTTTGTCTGGAGGTCAACTACAGCGCCTCGCACTTGCTAGAGCGCTCTATAGCGACGCTAGTATTCTATTGTTAGATGAGTTCACCAGCGCTCTCGACGAGGAAACTGAGAATCTTATAATAGCTACTATAAAGGATCTCTCGAGTAATTTAGCTGTTGTGGGAGTTAGTCATCGACCTGCATTTAGCTCGATATCTAATAAATCTATTGGTTTCAAGAAAGGAATGCCTGAATGGAAATAAGGTATCTTGCCGTTTTAGGATTTGGTTGCTCTGGTAATACCGCAGTGGCTGATTCCCTCCTAGAATCGGAAATATTTGATTCTTTTTCTGACTATGAAGAGATTGATGACTTGCGTAATAGCAATGGGTTGGTTGCTATTTATGAGGCGTATTCAGAGAATAGATTTAACAGTGGTTTTATCACTCATAAAATATTTATGGCTTTGTTAAGGTTCGTTAGATGCATTTTTTGGCTATTTAGACATCATTTTTTAAGCAAACCTGTGGGTAATTACAAAAATAAATTTCGGAATTTTTTAAAGACTAACAGGTCTAACTGGTTGTTTGTAAAAACACTTTTCTGGTTTTACCGAAATAAAAGAAAACTAAATACCACTAAAATCGTTCGCTTTTATCTGGAGTCTTTAAAAAATGAATGCTGCCTCAATGAGGATCAAATATTTTTAGTGAATAATGCCTCCTTCCCTGAGTTTCTGTCAAACGAAGTGTTACTTGCTTTTCCAGATAATCTTAAAATGATCTTTTCTATAAGAGATGCTTATGATTCGTTCTGCGATATAGAATTAAATGAAGCTCATTTTCATCCCGGGTCTCTAGGGCATGAATTTATTCTTGGCAGAGACAAAGGCGGTTTGTTGCGACGAGCTAATTTTATTAATGTTCTAAAGCACAGAGTTGAGCAAGTTTCCCTGCTAATTGACCTGCATCCATCGAGGATTTTTATTGTCTCATTTGAGAAAATGGTTACGGATCATTTTACTATTAGGGGTTTAATGCTTAATTTTTGTGGCGTTTCTGAATCAGTGTTTACAAGTCAACAAAACCTATCAAGATGTCGCTCTTTTTCCCCGGAAAAGTCAGCTAGAAACATTAGAAGTCAGAGCGATAAATTGAATATACTAAAAGAATATGGTTATACCTCAGATATGTTAAGTATGTTAGATGGGTTAAATGAACTGTATAAACAATTAGAATCCAAAAGCCTTCGAGCTCTAGGAAATATAGGGGATCGCCCACTTGTATAAGTTTTCAATTCCTACGCAATTTCCTTCTGATTTGGTTAACATTAATAAATTAATGACATCTAACGAATCTTATAGTTCAGATGGCTTATTCTATTCTGAGTGCCAAGAGCATTTGAGATTGGAGACTAATTCTCTGGCTGCATTTATTACACCTTCTGGTACATCTGCCCTTGAAATGATGGCTCAAATAATTGAATTTGAGCCTGGCGACGAGGTGATTTTACCTTCATACACATTTAGTAGTACTGCAATGGCGTTCCTAAATGCGGGGGCAAAATTGGTTTTTGTAGATGTTACTCTCAATGATGGATGTATATCTACGTCTGATGTAATCAGTAATATTACAGAGAACACCAAAGCGATTTTAGCTGTGTCATATGGAGGTAGGCTTGAAAATCAAACTGAGTTATACGAATTGGCTAAAAAAACTGGCATTTTGTACCTGGAAGACAATGCCCAATCGATTGGAATGATTGGAATTGGTAAAGGAATTGAACCAATTTCCGCCATGTCATGTATCAGTTTTCATTCAACCAAAAATATTAATGCAGGTGGAGAAGGTGGTGCATTGCTCATAAATGATAGCTCTTTGTTGGAGAAAGCATGGAATATTCGAGATAAAGGGACCAATAGGCAAAATTTTCTTTCTGGAGAAGTTTCTAAGTACCAATGGACCTCTAAAGGGGGCAGTCACATATTGGGCGAATCTGGATGTGCAATTCTTGCTTCTCAGCTTCAGTCGGTTAATGAAGTCAATTTGCAACGACAGACCATTATGATGCAATATAAAATCTACTTGCCATCAAATTTCGATAAATATGGCTCGTTCATGTTTGAAGTTGGCTCTAAAACTAACGGGCATATATCTGCTGTGATATTAGAAAATAGTGACATTAGGAATTCTGTTATCCAAAGATTGAAAAGTATGGGTATATCAGCAGTGAGTCATTATGAGCCGCTGCATTCGTCTCCAGCTGCTGTGAGGTACGATTGCAGAATTAGTGAGTCTGGATGTATCGTCTCAACAAAATTGTCAAAGAGTATTATTCGGTTGCCGGTGTACTTAGGTTTACTCGAGGATGATGTTAAGGAAATATCTGACAAGTTAGTTGATTCATTAATCTCCGCACAGAAGCTAGTATGAATGCTTTTCTTGCTACTGTTGCTATATTTTTTATGCCATTCTATTTGGCATGTATCAGGACTGTTAGTACTGGCCTTTTTTCAGCGAATGCTTCTAAACTAATTGTTATTTTTCACATTGTTCCAATTGTCTTTGGAGTTGTGGGTGTCGGTTTTTTTAACTTTGATTTATGGATGGGGTTAGAGAGTCACCTAACGGCGTCAATGCGAGTTATCGTAGCAATACAATCAATTGTTGCAATTTACTTAATGCTTTTTTTCATATGGTTGTATAGAAATAAGTTCAGGCGCCTGGACCAAAGTCCTGCAACACAAATTCGCAAACGTTCTTGGAGAAAAATTCAGAAGCTTCCATTATTTTTGGTTATGGTCGCATTGTTTCTTTATGCGTTTGAATTAGTTAGGTTACCTGTGATTCCGATAATCGTAGCTATTACGGAGGGTCCTGTAGCTGGGGCGATCGCTAGAGGCGCAGTGATCGATTATCAAATTAGTAACGGATTACCAGGTTTTGGATATATTTTGTATTTTGCACCAATGATTATTCTTATATGGCTATATACTCAATACATCGTGGGTAATATTAAATTTTTGTTTTTGTTTTATGCTTTTCTCTACATCGGATTTAACTCTATTTTCTTGGCGAAGTCTGCGTTTGTAGCTCCCGGACTGATGTTAATGTGGGTACGATATACAGATAAAAAGATAGTGT
>MDTF01001472.1_pt1 | contig 10062 bp, 7 predicted proteins | sample 811191 | NCBI WGS metagenome assembly MDTF01 (sample SAMN05326649, study PRJNA326480) | marine metagenome | isolation source: seawater | place: Southern Ocean | collected 2011 | reverse complement strand
TATTTAATAAAAATTCTTCAATATTATGGGAATCATCTAAATTTTCAGGAATAGTGTGGATCATATTCGTAATTGGATTGACTGAAACTGGCATTTAACGCCCCTCTTTGTAATAATCAAAATTATTAAATAATGCTATGTCAAGCATGGCTAATTTAAATTTCTTAAATGCCAAGTTCTTGAATAGCATCAATATATATTTGACAAACTATCTCTTGATCAAACTCGTTTTCAACTTTTTGGCGCCCTTTTCCTCCCATTTCCTCTCGTTCTTTTTGAGAGAGCACCGCCATATCTATCATTTTCTTCTCTAGGTCTAAAGGGCTTTTTAACTTACAAAGAAATCCATTTACTCCATGATCGACAATCTCTCTACAGCCTGTAACGTTGGTTGTAATGATAGGTCTACCCATGGCAGCTGCTTCCAACAAGACACGGGATGTACCCTCACGATAGGATGGTAATACCACACAACTTGCTTTTTCAATGAAAGCACCAACACAATCAGTTTCTCCCAAATATTGAACAACGCCCTCTTTTACCCAATTTTCCATTTGAGTTTTGGAGATTGCCGTGCGGTTTTCAACCCCTAACGGCCCCAACAATTGAAACTCAACATTGGTAGTTTTAGTTTTTACTACTCTGGCTGCATCAACAAACTCACCCACCCCCTTATCCCACAGCATTCGTCCAATTAACAAAAAAGTTATTTTGTTTGCCAAAGGCAAATCAACTGGCGAAAACTTATCCAAATCCACACCAGATCCTGGGGTCAAACGACAAACTTTTGCATCAACAAGCTTCTGACTAACAAAGAGATCTTTATCATCAATATTTTGGAAAAATACTAGCGAAACTGAAGATAAGGCGAATCTATATAGAACTTTAGCAACTTTAGTAATCCAATTATTAGCAATAAACGCTGTCCCAAGGCCGGTAATCATCGCTATCGATTTGACGTTAACTAATCGCGCGGCAATAGATCCGTAAATCACCGGTTTTATAGTGAACAACATTACCAAGTCTGGTTTTGAGAGTGCCAAAGTTTTTAAATAATCAAGAAATGTAAAAAAGTCAACAAATGGATTGATACCTTTTCTAGAGATAAACAACGGTTTTATTTCGTCTACTTCCTCGCCAATTATAAGCTCATAGCCATCGAACTGTGTTAGAACAATAACGTGATATCCATCAGCTTTGAGTCTTCTAATAATAGGCATTCGAAAGTTGAATATCGTCCAAGCATAATTTGAACAAACGACGACTGTCTTATTTTTTGGCTTGTCCAGAGGTAAAACTCCTAAACTACTTGGCTTGGCTTTTAACAATCTATGAGCGCTCTAGCTCATGCTGACCTAGTATTAAAAATTACCTAGCTATCTTCATACTAAAATAATAGTAATAACACACGTCAGAACTTGCTAAGGTCGTTAATATACCAGGGTATTGCTTTGGCAATTCCTTCAACAAATCTATACTGCGGAGAGTAACCCAATTTATTGGAAATTTTAGTGACATCAGCCTGAGAGTGCCTAACATCACCGTCACGGAAATCTTGATATGTCGGCTGCCTAATATAATTCTTACCGTTTACTGCTAATGACGATTGCAAGCTTTTAAAAAGTTCATTTAGTGTAGTGCGATCGCCGACAGCTACATTATATGTTTCATTCTTTGCGCTATTTTGCGCGGTAGCTGCCAGAATATTGGCTTGCACTGCATTTTCAATAAAACAGAAATCTCGGCTTGTTTCGCCATCTCCATTTATAAATACTTCCTTACCGTGCAGCATTGCCGAAGCCCACTTAGGTATCACTGCCGCATATGCTCCATTAGGATCCTGGCGTTTTCCAAAAACATTGAAATAGCGTAAGCCAATAGCTTTGAAACCATAAACTCTATCAAATACTTCAGCATACAGTTCGTTTACATATTTAGTTAGCGCATAAGGTGACAAAGGCTTACCGATATTGTCTTCTAATTTGGGTAAAGCCAAGTTATCTCCATAGGTAGAACTGCTAGCGGCATAAGTAAAACTGCTCACCTTGGCATCCCTTGCCGAGATCAACATATTCAGAAATCCACTAATATTGGTATCATTAGTGGCAATGGGATCAACAATTGAACGCGGTACAGATCCCAATGCAGCCTGATGCAGGACGTAATCCACTCCATCACAAACTTTTTTACAAACATCTAAGTTACAAATATCTCCCTCAACAAATGAGAACTGAGACCACTCTCCCGGGGTCACTAGCCCTTGAACCTCATCCAGATTGTACTGATGGCCGGTGGCGAAATTATCCAGACCCACCACCCTTTGATTCAGCTTTAGTAGGTGCTCCAACAGATTAGACCCAATAAATCCGGCCACACCAGTTATTAACCATATTTTAGGATTAGCTTCGAGATGCCTTCTTAGTATGTCGTATTTCATAGCCTGAATTTTCATAACCGGATAACTCTCTCATTTTTTTCCAGCAAGTATTTTAAATCATAAACTACATGACGAGGTTTTAAGTAACGGCTAATACCTTTATAACCCATACTTTTGAATGCAGTATGACCCACAGCAATAATTGCTGCATCGTAATCACCAATGCGAGGTTTATCGCTAATCTCAATCCCATAGAGCACTTTAGCTTCATCTTTGTCTATCCATGGATCATAAACATCAACATCAAGAGAATAATCTCTAAGCTCCCTAAACACATCAAACACCTTAGTATTACGGATATCAGGGCAATCTTCTTTAAAACTAAAACCCATAATCAGGACTCTCGCCTGACTCATATCGATTGTTCTCCGACACATATGCTTGACCAGGTTTTGTGCTACATAAGCCCCCATACCATCATTAATTTTCCTACCAGCAAGAATAATCTCAGGATTGTAACCTAATGTCTGTGCTTTATAAGTCAAATAGTATGGATCAACTCCAATGCAATGCCCTCCTACTAGCCCAGGTCTAAATGGGAGAAAATTCCATTTAGACCCAGCGGCTTCCAAAACCTCTTCAGTATCTATTTTTAAAGTTTCAAAGATTATCGCTAACTCATTGATTAACGCAATATTTATATCCCTTTGGGTATTCTCGATCACCTTAGCTGCCTCGGCCACCATAATGGAAGAGGCTTTAAAAGTTCCTGCTTTTATAATTGATTGGTACAACTCATCCACGATATCAGCTACCGCACTTGTTGAACCCGATGTGACCTTAACTATATCGGTAACTCTATGGGTTTTGTCGCCGGGATTTATACGTTCGGGACTATAGCCCACAAAGAAATCAGAGTTGAACTTAAGTCCCGAGTGTGCCTCGAGAACGGGTACACACACTTCCTCCGTGGCACCAGGGTAAACTGTCGATTCATAGATAACAATATCACCTTTTGACAAAACTGATGCAATTGTTTTGCTTGCCTCAACTAAGGGTCTAACATCTGGTTGTTTGGCTAATGTAACCGGAGTAGGCACTGTAACAATGAAGCAGTTACAACATGCAAGAGTCTCCACGTCAGCTGAAAAATCAAGTAGTGATACATTTTTTAACTCTTCCTCTGTTACCTCTAATGTGGAGTCCACGCCAAGCTTTAAATCACTTATTCGTTTAAGATTAGTATCAAATCCAATTACTCGACGCTGTTTAGCGAATTCAACCGCCAGAGGTAGCCCCACATAGCCTAATCCGATAATTGCTACTTTTAAATCATTCTCATTAGTCATAAGTTCATCTTTCCAATTTTTGGATAAGTATCAGCATTTTTCTACTAAAAGATCAGCCTTTACCATTTTTATAAGGTCATAAGCTAAGCACAGCTAGTATTAATCTGATCAATTTTTTCTTTGCCAATATATCTAATCCGATCAGTCTTAGTGTTTAAATATTGAATAACGTCTAAATAATATAAAGTCTTTCCATTTTCAGTGTTGAAGGAAAGGTCATCGATAACTACTAGAGATCCTTCCTTCAAACGCATAAAACGTTCAAAATTTTGAATTTTTCTTGACGCGGAAGGGACGAGAGCAAGCCTACTAGGACTAAAGTACCCCACGTGACGAATCAAGTAGATGTATGTCATCGGCCAAAGAGACCAATGTCGTGCGCTTAAAAAGTACACTTCCGAGGAAATTCTCCGATTTCGTACACGAGCGTAAGTCATCATGTTATCGAAGCATGGAATAAAAGAAATTCGCCAAGCCTCGGTAAAAAATCTATACAACCAAGAACCGTTCACCGTAGAAAGCGTCGGCCAAGTATCACAAAGAGTGTTGTCTATATCAAAAATATAAGTTTTAAGCATAAAAACTCTAAAATATGTTTAGGGGTTAAAGTTCAGAACGGACCAGAAGTGTCTCATACCAGAAGTTCAAGAGCAGAAGTGAACTGTCTCATTACGGCCTCACCTCCCAACGTCACTCTTAAATATCCCTCCAAGTTTGTTACCTCAGTACGATTTCTTATAAATATATTCTGACTTATTAACCCCTGCTCAACCTCGAACGGCTTCGCTACCTTAAAAAGTATAAAATTACCGGCACCAGCAAGATATGGAATATTATGCTTCGTGAAGAACGAGATGATCAGCGCCCGGCCAAGCTTGACGTCTTCTAGGTAATCAAGCATATACTGTGGGTGGTTTACAGCAAGTGTCCCCATTATCTGAGCAAAGACGTCAACCTCTTTGTTATCTTTCGAAAACCCGATTTTGACTGCTAAATCCTTTGAAGCGAGGCTATAACCTAATCTAATCCCGGCAAGACCGAACGCCTTAGAGAAAGTACGCAGAACAATTACATTTAATGGAATCCCAGTTACTTTGAGTGGATTTGTACCAAACTCTACATAAGCTTCATCAATAACAAAACAAGTCCTGGAGAATCTCCTAGCCAAGTCAAACAACAACTCACGTTGGAACTCAACTCCAGTGGGATTATTTGGGTTCGTGAAAAATATTAACTTGGGTGTTTCTCGCTCGATATATTCAGAAAAGCTCGGTAGATCTATTATAAATGGGTACTCTAGCTGGTAGGTCTTAATATTCTTGGTGTATCTAGATGCTATTGCCCTGTAGTTACCATAGGTGGGTTCTATTGTAATAACTGTATCACTGTCTTCTAAAAACAAACGGCTAATAGTGGCTATACCAGCGTCTGAGCCATTAAAAACTGTAATACATTCTTCATCAATCTCTAACCACTTGCCTATGGCCCTCTTGAGTGTTGAGGCTTGAAGGTCTGGGTAGTAATTAAGAGGAATGTTACCTAACTCTTCTAAAGCCATCGCTTTTAAGGTCGGAGGAAAATCAATAGTCGATTCGTTCCAATCTAACTTAAGTAAGTTGTCGCTATTTATCTTATTCTGTGATTCAGAAATTTCCGCGTAAGGGCGGTAAGAATCGTATGTGCTCCTTAATGATGGTAATTCATCTAGCGTTAGCATTATTGGTTTTTTGCCATTCGGCAATAAAACAAAAGGTTCGGCCGAGCAAACAAACGAAACGTCAAAAAACCGAGCATTTAACACTTTCAAAAAAGATAATTGATCAAACATACCATTAGTAATGCATCTTATTTCGACTTGATTCGAGCCTGAATAATGGATGATCTGGTATTCTATAACAGATTTTTTACCATCAATTTGCTCTATAAGCATATTCAAATCTGGATGGGTAAGTACTCTATTTGAGGGTAAGACAATTCGATCACTAAGACGACCGATTATTTTTGTAATGACAGTTGTATGCTTGCCACAAGCACACGGAGATTTCGGACTTTCGATCTCCACCACATCTCCCATTTGGTAATTCACAAAAGGCATCACATCTGAATCAAACGCAGTTAATACTGCTAATCCATCACTATTAATTTTAATATCACAAGATCTCATATTTAAATGCATAGTTCCGTGAGCGCATTCAGAAGCCATGTGGCATTCAGCCGATCCATAAACCATGGCAACGGGGCATTTAAATACCCGCTGCAGAACTTCGCGCTGAGTAGCACTAATACCTTCAGCATTTGGATGAACTAGCTTGGGTACCCAGTTAAGTTGTATTTCCTCATTCTCAATAAAATGCGCTATTCTCAGCAGAGCAGACGAGAAACCATGGATGTAAATTGGTCTTACCGTTTCAAAAAAATGAATAAATTCTTGGAAGTTCTCATCCGTGACCATGTCAGTAGCAATAAACTTATGCATCCCTGTGATTCTTGGCCAGATCCAGGTTTTTAATCTGTCAATTATAGAAAGTTGAGCCTTCCGCGCGCCACCCACGTAGATGTTACGGTCAAATCTACTGATACCAAACTGAGTAAAAAAACGATAGAAAGAAATCTGACTATTTAAAAAAGCACCAGGAGAACGTGTAATCTTTAAGGACACACCGCTTGAGCCAGAGGTATATGCAGATTTACGCCAAAACCCTTGCCGTACACCCCAACTATCAACTGAACGATAAAAATCCTTGGTAATTGGATCGTTAACTTTTTGCTTCCCATTTTTATCTACGAGCTTGACAGATGAGAACTCAGGGTAGCTAGACGCCAATTTAATCATGTTTCTACACAACATCTCCTGAGCGGCATACTGTTTCTCAAAATCACTCTCAATATCATGAAATGTCAAAGAATTATCCATCAGGCAAGCATTAAATGTCCTTTTGACAACGAACAAAAAATATAAATTATATAACTGCTTCAAGCTAAATAAGGGTATTAATTGTTTAAACATAAACTATCCAGTTAACGATATATAAAGCCACGTTAGCACTCAACACACAAGTGATCAGAAAACAACTCAAAATAATTAATTAAACCAACATAAAAAAGAAGATTAGTTAGCAATAAAAGGTTTGGGGTCTTTAATGCCATTAACGCTGTAACAAACATCATCAAGAAACCAGATATTCTTTCCCTTCTTGGCATAGCAGTATTAAAAAGGAGTCGTAATGAAAGTAGTAGATAAAACACCACCGACGCAAGAAACAAAGAAAACCCAAAGATGCCATAACGGAAAAGCACGATTGTGACACCCCAACTTCTAGGGTGAAATTCATCCAATGTACTTCCAAAAAGACTGAGCCCACCGGCTAAACTCTCAGTCAACCTCGCACCGAAATAATAATCAAACTGGCCGACTTTATCGAGTGGCAAAAGACTTAACACCCACGGGAAGAAAGGCGCATAAAAAACTAAAAGCAAAACAAGTACTACGGTACTACATGTTAAATTTTTTATTGAAACAAATCTACTTATGCTTGCAAGTAATATAACGGTTAAGGACAACAGCAAAACGATTATGGTGTATGTCGAGACCACCAAAGCAAGACTGATTAGTAAACTTAAAAATATAAAATATCGTCCTGTCATCCCCCTATCCATCGCAGCAAAGAACAAGGGAGCACTCAAGTATGCAAAAACATAACTCGGTTCAGTAAAGAAAGCCGGAATGATCGTTAGACCAACCTCTGGGCTCATCAGCAGAGATCCGATATGGAATAACAGGCTATACTCGAAATCGCCCATCTCATGCCGCGATAGTATCGGATTATCTGCACTGAGACCTATACTCGTGACTATCCAGTCAGTTTGAAGACTCGGAAACATTACATACAACATATAAGTAAAAGTACAACAAGCACAAATTACTGCGCAAACCATGCAATAACATCTAATTACGGATAAGTACGCACGTCCTCTAACAAGAAACAAAAAAACTAAAATAACAGTGATTATAATTAAATCTCTAACAGGGCTGACGCTACCAGTCTTAAAAATCGTTAGGATTATAGAAAAAATTATACCGATATTTATAAAATAAAAGCTATTTATTGGTAACTTGTATTTTACATATAACCTGTTATTTTTCAGACAAAAAGCAACTATAACTAGTGCAGCTGCCATAACAGCATATGAAAAATGACGATTTCCAATAAACAATTGAAAGAGAAATGGAGACGCAGGGTACGTCAACAGGATCAAAATTAGACTTGCTAACACTGCTGTCATAAAAAGCCGAATATGCCGGTCGCCGAGTGTCAACTATATATACCGATTTGAAATTTTATGTACCGCAGTAAACACATAAGGAGAGCACTTTAAAGTCCAATAAAGACATCTCAATCTTAAACTTACGGAGCCTGCTTGCTTAAGAGAATCTAAGGCCTTAGTGGTCTCGCCATCGCGTAGCTGCGCTCTTGCTATGTAATAGCTTATCTTAGCTTCGAAAAAGTTAATCTCTTCGCGATAACTAGTCAAAAAACCATCAATATTTTCTTTAAACTGATTAATAATGTAGCTGGCCTCAATCGGGTATAGACTCAGCTTCGTTACGCTATCCTGATTAGCATGGGAGCGATAGCCCGCGGTAACTTTTGATTGATACTGCGCCTTATATTTATGCAAGATCATCATGAAAAAGTAAAACTCCTCAGCCAAATGCAGAGAGGGATCAAACTCTAAATTCAACTCTGCCAAGACAGACCTTCTTACAATAACTGTTTGCATATTGGCTGGATACCCCCGTAAAAAACGAGAAAAAACGTGTCCCGAAGGTCTCGGTAACCAATATTTTCCCCTGAGGGTATTAATTGAATCGTTAGGGTTCCCGGTAAGAACAGTAAAGTTACTATATACAAAAGCGACATCATTTTGAGTTTCAAGAATTTGCACCTGTGATTGAAGCTTGTCTTTCTCCCACAAATCGTCTGAATCCAGAAAAGCTATATATTTTCCTGAACACAGAGAAAGGCCCATATTCCTGGCAGCACCTAAGGGCTCGTTGTGGACATTCCGCTTATACTTAATCCTCTTTTCACTCGAAAAACTTTCTAAGATCTCGGGGGTCTTATCATCTGACGCATTGTCTATAAAAATCAGCTCCCAATTTTTGTAGCTTTGATTTAAAACAGACTGTATGGCAAGCGTTACGAACTCTTCTCCATTAAAACAGTTCATTAGTACACTTACTAAATTGCTTTCATTATTTTCAGAACTACCCATTGGCTTTGCCACTTTCCAGTATCCCAATAAGTTCTTGGCAAATATATGTAATCGTTTCTTGATCAAGATCAGCATGCATGGGCAAGCTTAAAATTTGGGTGTGGACTCGCTCAGTTACAGGTAGCGCTCCTTTACTGTATTGAGAGTAAAAGGTTAGCAAGTGGTTTGGCTGGTAGTGAGCTCCAACTTGAACATTTTTTAATAACAACTCCGCCTTTACAACCTCTCTATCGATATTCGGAGCCAAAATAATTGGAAAAATATGCGGCACCACACAATCATAATCATTAGCTATCAGCGTTACCTGCTCAACCTTGTTAAGTAATGAGCTATAAAGCTTTCCGAAATTTTTACGTAACGACATAAAATCTGAAAATCGTTTTAGCTGTACGATTCCTATGGCGGCCATTATGTCGCTCATATGGTATCGCCAGCCTTGGGCACTCACATCAAACGTCCAACTTCTTTCACCAGAATATCGTTTTTCGGTATCGTTTTCGACACCCAGCAACCTAGCATCTCGTACCTTTTTTAGTACTTCTAAATCACTAGTCACAATACAGCCCCCCTCTCCAGCTGTAATATTCTTGATGCCATCAAAACTAAAACAAACAATATCACCGAAAGCTCCAACATTCGTATTATTGTGAGTTGTTCCAAATGCATGTGCAGCGTCCTCAACAACTCGAAGGTTATACTTAGACGCTAACTCATATACTTTTTCTATTTCGCCTAAGCCACCGCCGTAGTGAACTGGCATAATGGCACGTGTATTCGATGTAATTTTAGTCTCTGCATCTTGGGGGCTAATTGTTAGGGTTTCTGGCAGAACATCGCAGGCTACGGGTATAGCTCCGGTCGCTGAAATAGCCTGAAAACTCGCTACATAGGTCAACGAAGGAACCAACACTTCATCTCCGACTCCCACTCCAATTGCTTGAAGAGCTAAATGAATTGCCGCCGTGCCAGTTGCAACACAAACGGCTGGACGATGCAGAAATTCTGACAGCTCCGATTCAAACTTCTGAACATTGACACCCATTCCTAAAAACTCACTGT
>MDTF01014095.1_pt1 | contig 10065 bp, 7 predicted proteins | sample 811191 | NCBI WGS metagenome assembly MDTF01 (sample SAMN05326649, study PRJNA326480) | marine metagenome | isolation source: seawater | place: Southern Ocean | collected 2011 | reverse complement strand
TGAGCTACACCCCCACAAATTAATGGTGGGCGGTAAAGGACTCGAACCTATGACCCTCTCGGTGTAAACGAGATGCTCTACCAACTGAGCTAACCGCCCCATTAAATAAATCGAGATATACAATAAAAACTTTATAAAGTAAAAAAGTATTTAAACACTTGTCTAATTTGATTAAATACTAGTAATATTGATAAATAATGATTTTAAACTGTAATTCATGTGAAAAGAGATTTGTTGTGCCCGATAAAGCTATAACAGCTGCAGGAAGACTTGTTCAATGTAGCTCTTGTGGGACTAAATGGAAACAATTTCCAATCAGCAGTGAAATTAACAAAATTGATAAAAGTTTAGAGGAGAAAAATAAAAAGATATCAAACATCACAAAATCAAAGAAAAAAAGCACAAAAAAAACAAGAGAGGTTAGTTTGTACTCTCCAGCTTACCTGGCAAAAAAACATGGTATTCATCTTAATGAAGCTAAAACTAACAAATTTTCTACTACGAGTGAAAAAATCACTTTTGGTTTTTATAATTCACTTATTTTATTCATTGTAATTATAATTACTTTATTCAAAGGCCTTCATTTTTTTCAAGATTTTATTTCACAGAAACTACCGTTTACTGAATTTTATTTAGATTATTTTTTTGAAAGTATTAAAAATATTTTTGAAATATGGAAAAATCTAATTAAAAGTTATTAGATTCTAAATCTTTAATATTTATAAAATTATTTGATAGATTTGAATTATTTTTTTTAATATCTTGATAAAAATTCCATGCCAAGACTAAAAGTGTATTATTTTTATTGTTAATTTCATTTTTATTTTTAATTTGAATTTTAACACCAGGAATAAATTTGTTATGCTTTAACTTATTATCCTCAACAATAAATTCTATTTCTTTTGAAATACCAAAAAAGTTTAAAGCTGTAGTAGCTTTAGCTGGAGCTCCATAACCAATTATTATTTTATTATTTTTTTTTAGATTTTTAATATTTTTAATAACATTTTCTCTAATTTTATAAACTTTTTCACCAAATTCTTTATAAGTTTTATATTTTTTGATTCCAAAAACTTCTTCTTCTTTAAGCATTTTTTTCACGCAGTTTTCAACTTTCACTTTTTTGTCTTTTTTTACATATATTCTTAAAGATCCACCGTGTGTATCAACTCTTTCAGATCTAAATATTTTAGCATCAAACTGATTAAAAAAGTTTACTAAAGAAGTTAATGACCAATAATTATAGTGCTCATGATATATGTTATCAAAAGTTAAGTCTTTTAAAGTGTTCATTAGATACTGAACTTCAATAATTATAGTTCCTTTTTTTCCAAGCAAACTAAACATACATTCCGCCATTTCTTTTAATTTATCTGAGTGAGCAAATACATTTGAAGCTAAAATTAAATCTGCATTTTTTTTAATTTTTTTAATATTTTTTTTCTCTAAAAAACCATTAAAAGTTTTAATCTTATTTTTATTTGCAATTTTTGCCAAATTTTTTGCCGGTTCAATACCTTGGATGTTTTTAAATCCTAAATCTATAAAAGGTTTTAATGCAACTCCATCATTACTGCCTATATCTATAATATAAGATTTTTTTTTATTTAACTTAAATTCTTTTGAATATTTCTTTGCAGCATTAACAAAATGATCTCTAAATACTTTTGAAGTTGATGATGTATAGAGATAGTTTGAAAACATTTTCTTAGAATCAACGCTTACAGATAATTGACAGTTATGGCATTTGTTACAGTAGTTTACTTCCAATGGATAAAGATCGCATTGTTCATTATTTTTTTTAAGTAAATTATTTGCTAAAGGTTGGTAACCTAAAGAAACCACTCTTTTAAGATTAATATTTCCACACGATCTGCAATTAAATTTGTAGCATTCTAATAATAAATTTTTTTCTTTTTCATCTACAAAAACATGCTTAATAGTATGTGTAATTCCATAATTTTCATGGTCTCTCTCACCTCTTACAAGATTTAAAAATGTTGTATCTTTTGTAAATACCATCGTATGTGCAACATTCGGTTTAATAATAGAAAGCTGTCCTTCATTAACTACTTGGGTGATTTTAGGAGCGTTTGGATTAATAATATCTTGGAATATTTCTATAATTTGACCTTTTGTAAATAAACACTTTTGTTCTTGTTGAGGATGATAATGATTGGCTCTTATCGTTCCTTTTTTTGACTCAATCATGCCAATTAAATTAATTGGTTCTGTTAACTCGTGGTTACTAATCTTTCCTCTTTCATCTGCAAAAATATTATTGCCGTCTCTTACATGTTCTAAATCTTTAATTAAATTCTGTTTAGACCATTTTTCTATCATCTCTTTTATATTTTGATCAAGATTATAAAGAAACTCAAAGCCTGTTTTTAATAATTTTTTATTTGATAATGAGAAACCTAAATTAGGTATTTCGTCATTAGTTTCTCTTAATATAATTTTTGGATTATGCTTTTTGCAGATTTCAGCTACTTCCTTTACCGTAATTGTGTCCTTTGTTAAATTAAACGTTTCTGATTTTATATTTATTTTTTCTTCCATAAATTTAAAACATCGAGCAACATCAATAAGCGGGACTAAACTTTTAATTTGTCTTCCACCGGCAAATAATTTTAAAGTTCCACTTTGAGAGGTTATTTTTGAAAATAGATTAGGCATTATATCAATCCTCATAGAATCTGTAGAATACCCATAAACTGAGCCAAGCCTTAAAATTATATAATTTTTTCCTGACTCTTTAAGCTGCTTTTCATTTGTAGCCTTTGATGAAGAATAAGATAAAACAGGTTTGGTTATTTCATCTTCATTAATATCTGTCTTAACTTCTTTAATTCCCTCATAAACAACATGCGTAGACGGGAAAATAATTTTACATTTATCGCTAATTACATCTAAAATATTTTGTGTTCCTTTTTCGCCTACTTCCTTTATTTTATTGTCCTGAGATTCAGAAGATTCATTTTTTGTTCTTGGAACAGCAGTTATACCCGCAAGGTGATGAATGATATCAGCGTCCTTAAAATGCTTTTCAATTAACTTCTTGTCTAGGATATCTCCCTGAATAAATTCCATATTCCAATTGCGGATTTGATTAACTCTTTCTGAAATAAATCGATTATCAATAACTTTCACATTATGATGCCAGCTAACTCCTGAATAAAGCTTACAAAGCTCTGTCGCTATATAACCTAAGCCACCAGTAATAATAATTTTTTTTCTCATGTTTTTAAAATGATAATATTTACTTATAATAAGTTTTACTATAACTCAAACTCTATGAATATCATTGATTGTTTTATGTATTTTGATGAAGATATGATCCTGGATATTCGTCTAAACATATTAGATAAATATGTATCCCGCTTCGTTATTTGTGAAGCAAATTTTAATCACAATGGAACAAAAAGAGAGCTATGTTTTAATATAAATAATTTCCCAAAATTTCGGGATAAAATAATATATATTCCATTAGACAATCAACCAGCAAACTTAAGATCGATTAAACAGGAAGATAACATATTAGTTAAAAACTCTAAGATTTTAGATAACGCCCTTTTAAGAGAAAATTTTCAAAGAAATTTCTTACAAAGTAAACTTAAACAATTTGATGAAAATGATTTAATTATTATAAGTGATCTAGATGAAATCCCTAACCTTAAAAATTTTAAATATAAAACTAGGATTACATTTTTTGAACAAAAAATGTTTTATTATAAGTTTAACTTGCTTCATTCAAATTTTGTATGGTACGGTTCAAAGATTTGTAAGAAAAAGCATTTAATAAATCCGCAGTGGTTAAGAAATATTAAAGCTAAAAAATACCCTTTTTGGAGATTTGACATTTTTTTTTCAAAAACAAAATACAATAACATAAGCTTCGAAAAAGACGGTGGATGGCATTTTACTAATGTTAAAACTCCTGAAAAAATAGATTTTAAAATGAAAAACTTTTTACATCATTTAGAATACGAGGAAAGTGGTCTCGGTATTGAGGATGTAAAAAAAATAATTTCAGAAAAAAGAGTTTTTTATGATCATAGCGCTGATAAGAGGCAAAAAAAATGGAACGCAAATTCTAAACTTTTAAAAGTAGATTATAAATATTTACCAGAATATATTTCACTTAATAAAGATAAATTTAAAGATTGGTTAGATTAAAATTTAATGAGTGCTTAGTTCTTTTTTATCCTCACCTTTTTTTGAAATCTGATCAACGTCTACCCATTCCACTCTTTTAAGAGGTTTTACTAATGCTACCTTCAATACTTGATCTACATTTTTAACTGGCAAAATCTCCATTGAATCTAATATCGTTTTGGGAACTTCAACTAGATCTTTTTTATTTTCGATTGGTATTAAAACTTTCTTAATTCCCGCCCTGTGTGCGGCTAATAATTTTTCTTTTAAGCCACCAATTGGTAATACTAAACCTCTTAATGTAATCTCACCTGTCATCGCTACATCTTTATTAACCGGTATTTCTGTGATTGCTGAAATTATTGAAGTAACCATTCCTATTCCTGCTGACGGTCCATCTTTAGGTGTTGCACCTTCTGGTACATGAATATGAAAATCTTTTTTATCAAAGATAGGAGGTATTATTCCATAATCTAAACTTTTAGATCTAATATATGACTTAGCTGCTTTAACTGATTCTTGCATAACATCTCCCAATTTTCCAGTTATTTGCATTTTTCCTTTACCTGGCATAACTGCTGTTTCTATCTTTAATATTTCACCACCTACTTCCGTCCAGGCTAATCCTGTTACTACTCCTATTCTATTTTCTTCTTCAATCTCACCATGATTAAATTTTTGTATGCCCAACAAATCTCCTAAATCTTTTTCATTTACCGCGTTGTTAACTTTTTCTTTATTATCAATTTTTTTAACTAATTTTCTTGCGATTTTTGATATTTCTCTATCAAGATTTCTAACACCTGACTCCCTCGTGTAATGTCTAATTATCTGTCTATTAATATCTTCATCAATAGACCATTCCTCATTCTTTAGACCATTGTTTTTACTTTGATTGGGTATTAAGTATTTTTGAGAAATATTAACTTTTTCGTCTTCAGTATATCCAGATAATCTAATTACCTCCATCCTATCTAGCAACGGAGGCAAAATGTTTAAAGTATTAGCAGTTGTAACAAACATTACATCAGATAAATCATAATCTACTTCTAAATAATGATCATTAAATTCTTTATTTTGCTCTGGGTCGAGTGCTTCCAACAAAGCAGACGAAGGATCTCCTCTGTAGTCATTACCAACTTTATCAATTTCATCTAATAAAAAAAGAGGATTTTTGGTTCCAGCTTTTTTCATCATTTGAATTATTTTACCAGGCAAGGAACCAATATAAGTTCTTCTATGTCCTCTAATTTCGGCCTCATCTCTAATTCCACCCAAAGAAATTCTAATAAATTTTCTATTAGTAGCTTTAGCTATAGATTTACCCAAAGAAGTTTTTCCTACACCTGGAGGACCTACTAAACATAAAATTGGCCCCTTCAATTTTTGAATTCTTTTTTGTACGGCTAAAAATTCGATTATTCTCTCTTTGACTTTATCAAGTCCATAATGATCTTCATCTAAAATTTTTTGAGCATTATTTAAATCAGTATTTATTTTTGATTTATTTGACCAAGGAAGTTCTGTCATCCAATCTAAATAATTTCTAACAACTGTTGCTTCGGCTGACATAGGGCTCATTGATTTTAATTTTTTTAATTCTGATAAACATTTTTCTTTAGCCAGTTTTGGCATTTTGGCATCTGCTATTGCTTTTGATACCGATGTTAGTTCATCTTTTCCTTCGTCAATTTCACCAAGTTCTTTTTGAATTGCTTTCAATTGTTCGTTTAAATAATACTCACGCTGAGTTTTTTCCATCTGGTTTTTAACTCTTCCACGTATTTTTTTTTCAACTGATAATACACTTGTTTCTTTCTCTATTAATGAATGTATTTTTTCCAATCTTTTTTTAAGATCTATAATTTCTAGTAATTCTTGTTTTTCAAAAATTTGAATATTTAAATTAGATGAAATATTATTAGATATTTGAATTGGATCCTTTAAGTTTCTTAAATTATTTGAACCATCGTTAAATTCTTTTTTATTTAAAACTTGTAATCTTTCAAATTTCTTCACTAAACTCATGGCATATTGCTCAAGATCTTTTGATACATTTTCATCGTCAACAATTTCAACCTGGCAAGTTAAAAAGCTACCGCTACTTTCGTTGTATTTTAAAATCTTAATTCTTTTTTCACCCTCCACTAAAACTTTTACAGTGCCGTCAGGAAGTTTTAATAGTTGTAGAACTTTACTTAAGCAACCGTATTGATATAAATCTTTACTTTTAGGATCATCAATTTCTGAATTTTTTTGACTGACTAGTACTATAGACTTATCAGATTTCATTACTTCTTGAAGGGCCTTAATTGATTTTTCTCTTCCCACAAACAAAGGAACCACCATAGATGGAAATATTACTATATCTCTTAACGGTAATAATGGTTTTAAATAAGAAGCTTTCATTAAGTATTAATATGGCAATTAATATGGGAATTTCAAGAAACAAATTAAGACTATGCTACTGATGTTGATGATTTTTTACCATATGTGACAATGGGCTCTGACGTTCCTTTTGCAGCAGAGCTATCAACTGTAACTTTAATTACATTTTCTAGATCAGGTAATTCAAACATGCTTTTTAGTAATATATTTTCTAAAATCGATCTTAAGCCTCTTGCACCTGTTTTTTTAGTAATAGCTTTTTTTGCTATTTCTATAATTGCCTCATTCTTAAATTCTAGTTCTACATCTTCAAATTCAAATAATCTTTGATATTGTTTAATTAAGGAGTTTTTTGGTTCATTTAAAATTTTCACTAGTGATTTTTCGTCTAAATCATCAAGTGTAGCTATAATTGGCATTCTTCCGATGAATTCTGGGATTAATCCATACTTAATTAAATCTTCTGGCTCTAGCATTTTCATAATTTCTGAAAGCGGTTGCTCTTTATAACTTTTCACTTTAGCGCCAAAACCAATTGAACTACCTTTTCCTCTACTATCAACTAATTTATCAAGACCAGCAAATGCGCCCCCACAAATAAATAAAATATTTGTCGTGTCGACTTGTAAAAACTCTTGTTGAGGATGTTTTCTACCACCCTGTGGGGGTACGCTAGCAACAGTACCTTCCATAATTTTTAACAAGGCTTGTTGCACACCTTCTCCAGAAACATCTCTAGTAATAGATGGGTTTTCAGATTTTCTACTTATTTTATCAACTTCATCTATATAAACTATACCTCTTTGAGCCTTTTCAACATTATAATCTGCTGCTTGTAATAATTTTAAAATAATATTTTCAACATCTTCGCCAACATAGCCGGCTTCTGTTAAAGTTGTAGCGTCAGCCATTGTAAAAGGCACATCTAAAATTCTTGCCAAAGTTTGAGCTAATAAAGTTTTTCCACATCCTGTTGGACCAACTAATAAGATATTTGATTTTGAAAGCTCAATATCTTTATTATTTTTTGTTTCATGGTTTAATCTTTTATAATGATTATGAACGGCAACAGATAAAATTTCTTTTGCAAACCTTTGGCCAATTACATACTCATCTAATACATTGCAAATTTCTTTAGGAGAGGGCACACCATCTTGGTGTTTTACTAAAGAACTTTTGTTTTCTTCTTTAATAATATCCATACAAAGCTCAACGCATTCATCGCAAATGAAAACTGTTGGGCCGGCTATAAGTTTTCTAACTTCGTGTTGGCTTTTACCGCAGAAGGAACAATAGAGTATGTTTTTGTTATTTTTTTCTGACATAACGAATCAATACAGTTAATATAAGTCTATGATATGCGCTTAGCAAGTTGAAGTTGTATAAAATGCTATATCTTGTGCTTTATTTTCTTTTTTCCACAACAGAATCTATAAGCCCAAATTTCTTTGCTTCGTCAGCTGTCATAAAATTATCTCTCTCTAAAGCTTCAGATATTTCAGCAACTGACTTACCTGTATGCTTAGAATAGATTTTATTTAATCTTTCTTTTAAAGATAAAATTTCTTTTGCATGGATTTGTATATCTGTGGCTTGTCCTTGGAAGCCAGCAGAAGGTTGGTGAACCATTATTCTCGAATTAGGTAATGAATATCTTTTTCCTTTTTCACCTGCGGCTAATAAAAATGAACCCATTGAAGATGCTTGACCAATACACAAGGTTGAGACAGGTGAATTAATATATTGCATTGTATCATAAATTCCTAAACCAGCGGTAACTAATCCCCCTGGACTATTAATGTAAAAATTAATTTCCTTGTTAGGGTTTTCTGACTCTAAAAATAATAATTGCGCAGTTACTAAAGATGCTACTATATCATTCACTGGTCCAACTAAAAAAACTATTCTTTCTTTTAAAAGTCTCGAAAAAATATCATAAGCTCTTTCTCCCTTGCTTGTTTGTTCAACAACCATAGGAATTAAGCTATTCATTTTTTCTTCAAGTTCACGACTCATAATTGATTTATACAACTATTGGTTACTTTATACTAATTTTTTTTGATTTAGATTTATTTTTATTAGTGGATTTAGTTTTAGAAATCTTGCTGTCTTCTAAATTTGGTTTATTAAATTCAGAAATAATCTTTTCTGCTTCCTTGATATCAATATGTTTGCTAGTTAATTTAATTTTTGATTTAATTAATTCTATAATTTTTTCCTCATATATTGAGCCTTTTAAACTTTGAGAAGCACTTGGATTTTTTTGGTAATACTCAAGAACCATTTTCTCTTGTCCAGGCATACCTTTGATTTGTTTTTGTATTTCAGCTGTTACCTCTTCATCCGATACTTTTAAATTATTTTTTTCTCCATACTCATTTAAAAGTAACCCTAGTTTAATTCTAGATTTAGCTAATTTTTCATTATTGGATTTATGTTTTTCTTTGTCCTCAGGTTTAAGGTTTTTTGTAATTATTAAAATTTCTTGATCAATTAAGTTTTGAGGTAAATCAACTTCATGATTTTTTTCAATTTGATCTAGAATTTCTTTTTTTGTAATTGAATTTAATGCTTGTGAATATTGACCTGATATCTGTTTTTCAATTAAAGATTTTAAATCTTTTACATCTTTTGCTCCCATCGTTTTAGCAAAATTATCATCTATTATACTTTCTTTAGATTTTTTTACATTTAAGATTTTACACTCAAATTTTGTTTTTGTGTTCGCTAATTCTTTTTTCGGATGATTGGCTGGCAGTACTGCGCTAAGTATTTTTTTTTCACCTTTTTTTACTCCAACTAATTGATCGTCAAATCCTTTTAAAAATAAATCTTTTCCAAGTTCAAGTTGAACCTCTTTGCCTTCGCTACCTTCAAATTTATTTCCGTCCGCTGTAGCTGAATAATCGAATGTAACCTGATCACCTATTATAGCTTTTTCATTTTCATTTTTATCTTCAAATTGTTTGTTTTGTTTTGATATTTCTTTTAGTTTTTCATCAATAACTTTATCTTCAATTTTCACTTTAAAGTCTGTTGCTTTAAACACATCAAAACTTTTAAGAGTGACGCTAGGTAGGCAATCAATTTGCAATTCGTAGTTTAAATCCTTTCCTTCACCGAATTGTTTAAGATCAATTTTTGGCTGCCCTGCAACTTTTAATTTTTTTTCATCAATTGCCTTTGAGGAAGTGTCTCTTAAAATTTTATCTATTACTTCTCCATAAATAGATTTACCAAATTGACTTTTAATTACTGAAGGTGGCACTTTTCCTGGCCTAAAACCTTTTAAAGATACTTCTTTTTGCAATTCATCAAGTTTTTCATCCATCTTTACCTGGATACTTTTTTTATCAACAGTGATTGATAAAATTGTTCTTAGATCTTTTTTTGATTTTATTTCTACTTTCATAATATTTTGGTGGGCAAGAAGAGACTCGAACTCTTAAGCCTTGCGGCACTGGTTTCTAAGACCAGCGCGTATACCAATTCCGCCACTTGCCCAATTAATAATTGTTG
>MDTF01014197.1_pt1 | contig 10067 bp, 8 predicted proteins | sample 811191 | NCBI WGS metagenome assembly MDTF01 (sample SAMN05326649, study PRJNA326480) | marine metagenome | isolation source: seawater | place: Southern Ocean | collected 2011 | reverse complement strand
TCATCATCTTTAAATAATTTTGCCATCTCCCATTGCTTCATTTCATCACGTGATAAAATTATTAGACGTTTAGGGTTATATTTTTTAAGTGTAAGTTGAGTAAAACTATGCCCAAATGAGCCTGTGCCACCTGTAACTAATATCGAGGAATTATTTAGCATATTTTTTAATTATTAACATTCAAACGGAAATTTTCATTAACATTTTTTAATTCCTCAAATGTACCTTCATTTTTTATCTGACCTTTTTCCAATAAGAAGATTTTGTCACATTTCTTTATCGTAGCTAAGCGATGAGCAATTATGATAATTGTAATATCCTTCCTTAGATTATTCACAGCATCCATCACTGCTTTCTCGGTTTGACTATCTAGAGCACTTGTTGCTTCATCAAGTATTAGTATACTTGGATTATAATATAAAGCACGTGCAATTCCTATGCGTTGTCTTTGTCCACCAGATAATCTAACCCCACGCTCACCAATTGTTGTTTCATATTTTTTAGGCAATTCATCTATAAGAAAATTATGTAAATTTGCAGTTTTGGCAGCTTTTTCAACAGCTGCTAGATCAATATCTTGAGGCTCTACCCCAAAAGCAATGTTTGCAGCAACTGTGTCATCAGAGAGATAGATATGTTGAGGCACATAGCCAATAGATCGTTGCCAAGATCTTGAGTTTTGTTTTGTTATTACTTTTCCATCAACTTCTAAAGTGCCCTTTTGAGGTTCAAGCAATCCTAAAATTATATCGACGGTTGTAGTCTTACCACTTCCAGTCATACCCACTAATCCTACGGTAGTTTTTGAAGAAATACTTAAATTAACATCATTTAAAGCTGTTCTTGATGCATTAGGATATTCATAATGAATATTTTTTAAAGTGATTGCCTTGTTTAAATATAATACACCTTTATCTTGATTCGTAATTGGTGGTTTAAGATTTTTTATATCTCTAGCCAACTTATCAATTGAAGGACCAACAAAAGTAAGTTGTGTAGAAGAATAATAAATCTGTTGCAGTGCAGGCATCAATCGATAGCCAGCAAAAACATATAAGCTTAAGATGGGTAAAGCACTATTAAAATTACCTGTTTGGCCCATGGTATAAAGTATTATTAGCAAAATACCCCCAAAGCCAATGACCTCTAAAATAAAACGAGGTAATTGAGATATGACTTGTGAAGAGGCTTGAGTTCGAGCAAAAATTTTTGCAGAATCAGAAAAGCTCTTGATGTAAGTTTGCTCTAACCCTCCAACTTTAACCTCCTTTACAGCACCAAAGGCTTCACTAATTGTTGTAAAACGTAACTCGTTATTTTTTAAACGTTTATTTCCAATTCGCTTGAGATATCCTTGCACAAGATAAAAAATAAGCAAATACATTCCAGAAATTGTAAGACCAACTATAAGTGCAAGCTTTGGGTCAACTATGATTAATAAAGTTATAAGCGTAATTACAACTATACCTCTAGCTAATAATTCCATCACATGAGTCAAGCCTGATCCAATTATTATACCTACTTCTGATAAAATATTTTTTCCAAGTTCAGCACTATGACGCCCTAGAAACCAACTATAAGGCTGGCCCAAATATCCCTCCACTAAACGTCTACTAATACTGTATTCACGCATTAAAACAAACCGAGCTTGTACATAAGTTGTAAAAGCTTTAAATGTAAGTGAAAAAACTAACAATAAAAATACTAAAAAACCTAAAGCAAAAATAAATTGTTGACTATTTTCAACTCTAAATATTTTTGAAAATTGAAACATGGTATTTAAAATTAAGTTTGTCTCAATAAGACTTGGGTTTGTTAGAACTGCTATAAAGGGTAAGATAGATGCTACACCAATTACATCTAGTAATGACATTATTGTGACCATTATTAATAAAAAACCTGCATTTTTACGCTCGTTAAGGCTAAGAAAAAAAAATAATTTTTTAAAAGTCTGCATTAAGTTTTAGTATAGTCTTGATAAGTTTTTATTAAGCCATCTTTTAAACTTATCTCTGGTTTAAAACCAAGACTGTTTATTAGACTACTATCCAACAATTTTTTAGAAATACCATCAGGTTTAGTTGGATCAAAATTAATTCCTCCTTTGAAACCCAAAACTTCTTTTATAATTTCTGCAAGTTCTTTAATAGCAAGATCTTTACCGCTACCAACATTTATATGACTACACATAGACGATGTTTGTTTATCATAAATATTTTTATCTAAATTCATTAAATGAATAGAGGCTTTTGCCATATCATCAACATATAAAAATTCCCGTTTAGGTGTACCAGTTCCCCAAATAGTTACATTTGGTAAATTATTAATTTTTGCTTCATGAAAACGATAAATTAGAGCTGGGATCACATGGCTATTTTCTGGGTGATAATTATCTCCTGGTCCATAAAGATTTGTTGGCATTATGCTTCTATAATCAACATTATGACTTTGACCATATTGACGGTTGTAGCTTTCACACATTTTAATTCCTGCAATTTTAGCAATTGCATAAGATTCATTAGTTGGCTCTAATTTTCCAGTTAATAATTCCTCTTCTCTCATAGGCTGATTGGCATCTTTTGGATAAATACAACTTGATCCTAAAAATAATAATTTTTTAACTCCACTTAAAAAAGCATTGTGTATTACATTGTTTTGGATCATCAAATTTTTATAAATAAAATCTGCTGGATAAGTTTTATTTGCATGAATACCCCCTACTTTTGCTGCAGCCAAATACACTTGATCAATTTTTTCATTTACAAAAAATTTTTGAACATCTTGATGGTTTAATAAATCAAGTTCTTTTCTATTTTTTGTAATAAGTTCAATATCTTGAATTTTTAAAAAACGAACTAAAGCAGATCCAACCATGCCTTTGTGTCCTGCAATAAATATTTTTGTTTTAGACATCCTAAATGTTAATTATATATTATCTTATGCTTTTAATGATTAACAAGCTGATAATTTTTTGCTAACTTTAAATCCTTATCAATCATTTCTTTTACTAATTGCTCAAATGATATTTTAGGAAACCAATTTAATTTTTCATTTGCTTTGCTTGCGTCTCCTAATAAAGTTTCAACTTCTGTAGGTCTAAAATATTTTGGATCAATTTTAATAATTTCTTTTCCATTGTAAGATCCAACCTCCTCTAAATCTTTTCCTTTCCATTCTATTGTCATATCTAAAAATTTTGAAGCTAAATTGATAAAATCTCGAACTGAATACTGTTTACCAGTTGCAATAACAAAATCTTCTGGCTTTTGTTGTTGAAGCATTAACCATTGCGCTTCCACAAAGTCTTTTGCATGCCCCCAATCTCTTAATGCATTTAGATTTCCAAGATATAAATTTTTTTGTAATCCAATTTTAATGCGAGCTAAAGCCCTTGTGATTTTTCTGGTAACAAAAGTTTCCCCTCGAACAGGACTTTCATGATTAAATAAGATCCCATTACAGGCATAAATACCATAAGCTTCTCTATAGTTTACCGTTATCCAATAAGCATAAAGTTTAGCAACTCCATATGGGCTTCTAGGATAAAAAGGCGTTTTTTCATTTTGAGGAGTTTTTAGAGTAGCACCATATAATTCAGAAGTTGAAGCTTGGTAATATTTAGTTTTTTTCTCTAACTTTAAAATTCGAATGGCTTCTAAAATTCTAAGAGCCCCTAAAGCATCAGAGTTTGCAGTATATTCTGGTTCTTCAAAGGATACAGCAACATGACTTTGTGCAGCTAGGTTATAAATTTCATCAGGTTGAACTTCTTGAATAATTCTAATTAAGGAAGTTGCATCTGTTAAATCACCATGATGTAAAATAAATTTTCGATTTTGCTCATGAGGGTCTTGATATAAATGATCAATTCTATCTGTATTAATTAAAGATGCTCTTCTTTTAACACCGTGAACCTCGTAACCTTTATCAAGTAAGAATTCTGCAAGATAAGATCCATCTTGACCAGTTATTCCAGTAATTAAAGCTTTTTTCATAAATTTTATTTATTAACTCTTTTTTTTGTGATTATTATCATTGAGTAGCAAAAATATTTAACAAAAAAATTTGGAAAACGCTCCTCAAGATTGAATATCATATCAAACATCTTTTTTCCCATTTTGTTGTTGGGTATTAGGCATTTTTGGATGTCTGAGTTTAACGAACGCCAAGGCAAAATTTTTATATTAGTGGCAACGTCACTAAACCTATTCCACCATTTGATAGGGTGCGTATAAAAATACAAGTCTAGGTCTTCTTTCTGTGCTTCTTTTTTTTTCATTTTTTCTAACAACTCTTTTGTCTTTCTTACTAGGATAAAAGGTAATGTTATTAATCGAGTTCCCCATTTAAAGACTTTACTCGGATTGCTATAAACAACAATTATTGGCTGTCCTGGTTTAGTAACATAGATTAGTTTTCGTACTGCCTCTTCTTGCTTGTCTTTATCGATGTGATAAATTGTATGGAGGCTTATTGAACAATCAAAAAAGTTTTCTTCTAGTGTGATATCAAAAAAACTACCCTTTAAAAATACTCCATGATCACCAATTTTTTTTTTTGCACCTTCTAGTGCGTTTGAAGATAAATCTACACAGTATCTCTTTTTGAAATTTCTTGAATACTGTAAATACTCTTCATATTGTATTGGGCCAGATGCCATATCAAGGATATTTTCACCAGTCTCCGGTATATGCCGTAGCACTCTCAATCGACATTTATTAAGATAATCTTTGGCTGATTCTCTCAAGTCCTCAAATCTTATTGCGTCTTCTGTAATTCCATCATCTGTTTCCCAGCCTGCTTTATTATAGAATTTTGAAACTTTTTCTTCTGCATCATTCATTGTGGAATTTATATCAAAGATCTAAAGAAATTCCAACAAACTTACCAACAAAACAAGTAAATCGAATGTGTCGATCTATCAACAAGCATACATTGACTGACAAGTTATAAAAAAAAGCAAATAAACTAAATCATTGCTAACCACACGTAATTGATATTAAACAATAAAAAACTAGCGTTACTATGGAGTATTAATAATAATATACATCTTAAAAATTTTTAAACAAATAAGTTAAGTCAATTAATCTGTTAATGCTGGTCGGCTAAATGGTTTTGATTAATGAAACCATCTATTTATATTTGTACATTATTAAACACTAAATCTATCTTGCTTTTTACCCTCTCAAAGCTTATCCCATTTATATCTTGATTTTTCAAAAACCCGTAGCTTTTACTTAGTTTTTTATGATCATACCAATTTTTATTTATATAAGGATGACATATTGCATGGTAATTTTTACTGATCTCTTTAGGGTACGGACAAAACCATCCATAATATTTTCCACTAAAGATGACAAATATATATTTCATTTCTAATGCAGCTGCAAAATGAGGAGCTGATGTCTCATTTGAAAAAATTAAATCTCCATTACAAATAATTTTAGAAAGTTCTAACAAAGATGTCTTGCCTACAAGATTTATCACTTTGCTATAGTACTTCTGTAGCTCATTTGCCTCTTCAATATTTTCTTGGGCACCACACAGAACTATGTCATAATCATATTGCTTTTTTAGATAATTGCCAACTTTAGCAAACTTTTCTATATTCCATTGTTTATGTTTTTCACTTCCACCTACAAAAAGTATTGCATATTTTTCGGGCAGCTGGTGTTCTGATACTTTATTTTTTAATGAGATTATTGGTTTAATAATATTAATTTTAGTATCAAATAAATGTTCAAAAAATTCTTTATTTCTATAAAATTCAAACATCAGCTCTTTTTTTGCATAAATTAATTTTGTATAGTACTTGTCGCTAATAGTTTTTTGCCATTTTTTTATATTTGATAAGTTTCCAATACTTCCAATCTTTTCTTTTGCAGTGATTAGCTTAACAACATTATCTGCAATAAAAGGATCCCTGCTATATATGGGGCTTAAGATTATTTCATAACCATTAGAAACTAATTCTTGAAGTTTTTTATATCTATAAAATAAATCATTATAAAATTTACTTCTATCAAGCCATATAAAGTTATCTACATACTCACCATCAAGTTCTTGACTCAAGCTTTTCCAGGCACTGTTTCCAAGCAATGTAATAGAATAATCTTTATATTTATTGTTTTTTCTAAGCACTTCAATAAAGTTTCTAAAAAGTACATAGTCACCTATTGCATCAAGGCGAATGAGCAAAAGAGATTTTGTCTTTATCTCTTTAGATGGTTTTATAAAAAAATCTATAAATCTATAAATAATAATCTTAATTACAGTTTTTAGCTTTGAGACCATTTTTATTTTGCTTTAACTTTGATTTCATAACTAAAAATTTGTGGAGATTGCTGATGAAATGCACTATGTGTTATTTTGTTCCAAAACTTTTTATTGGACGCATAAAGCATCAAAAAAAACCTTCTAACTGTAGATTTTATTTTGGAGCTGCCAAGGGTGCAGTCAATATCCAAAAATTCTATTTTATCAAACCCGGCAGCTTTTAAAACGTAATAAATTGAACCACTTGTAAAAAGTGTTGTATGTGTCCAATCCTCATATGCCCAATAACAATCTGTATTTGATTGTGCATTAGGAACTGCGATTAATAGCTTACCATTTTCTGATAAAAATTCATTTTTTATAAAAGTAAGAGTGGTAATTATTTTACTTTTTTGGATATGCTCTATGATATGTGTGAGAATTATTACATCAAATTTAAAGTCATATGGGTTTTTTAAATTTTCTAAATCTAATTTTTTTACTATTAAATGATTGTTTTGGCATGATTGAATGGCTGTTGGATCAATATCCGCACCATAAATATTTTTATAATTATTGTGCTTTAACTTCTTTAGATTTTGGCCAAAGCCACATCCATAGTCAAGAATTTTTGAATCTTTATTTTTAATTTCTTGTTCAATCCACGGAGGAACTTGCAAGCTTTTATAGCTTTGTTCTGAAATATTTCTATAATTAAAGTAGTTATTTTTTTTTAATTTATTTTTATTTACAATCATATAGTTCTATTCTCCCACAATTATTTTTGATCTATTTAAAACAAGATGATAAATTATAAGTTAATTTAATTCATTTAATAGTCAAAAAAATTTGACTCATATTTTTTTTAAATATCCTGAATTAAAAAGGTTTTTTTCAATACACTCTATCAATGCGTGCCCCCCCGTTATATGCGATTCTTGAATATGTCCAGTTTTGTCACTTGGTACTAAAAAAAAATCATCACAATATTTCAATACTTTGCCACCTTTTGATCCAAGAAAACCAAATACTAATACATCAATTTGTTTTGCTTTTTTTACAGCATTCAAAATATTTTTGGAATTTCCTGACGTAGTGATGGCTATCAAAATGTCTTTGGAGTTTGCAAGAGACTCTAGTGATCTTTCATAGATTTTATCAAAACCATAATCATTTGAGCAAGCGGTTAAGGTTGAGATATCTAAACTTAGAGCTATTGCAGGTAATCCTTTTCTATTATTTTCAGGCTTTAATCTAACTAACAATTCAGCTGCCAAGTGCTGTGCATCAGCAGCAGATCCACCGTTGCCACAAAAAAATATTTTTCCACCTTTTTCAATTTTTTTAGCTGCAATTTTACCCATTGTTGAAATAGAAAAATATAAATTTGAGTCTAAAATTTTTTTCTTAATCTCTATAGAATTTATAAAATGATTTTTAATTTTTTCTCTCATATTTTGATAATTTTAATAAGAATTGACATTGCTTTTTTTATATTTATTTATAATAATTGAATATATCTTTATAAAGAACTTTAGCTTAAAAGTTAATTAAAATATGATTAAATCACAAACTCTTATAATTGGGGATATAATTTTAGATGAATACTGGTTTGGAGACAGTAATAGAATTTCTCCTGAAGCCCCAATACCGGTTGTAAATATCAAGAATAAAAATTTTAGATTAGGTGGTGCTGGTAATGTAGCCCTAAATCTTTCAGAAATTAATTCAAATGTTACTCTTGTATCTGCTATAGGAAAAGACTTAGACGGTAAAACTATTGAAAAAATTTTAAAAAAGAAAAAATTAAAACATCATCTTAAAAAAATAAGCATTGGTAAATCGATTAAAAAATTAAGAATATTTAGTGGGCATCATCAAATGATAAGGCTAGATTTTGAAAGTGAAAAAAAAAACTATCAGTTAAAACTGAATAATAAACTTAAAAATGAAATTGATAAATCTAAATTAATCTTACTTTCAGACTATGGAAAAGGCACGCTACTAGAAATAAAAAAAATAATTAAATATGCTAAAAGAAAATCTAAGTTAGTAATTATTGATCCTAAGGGATCTGACTTTAGTAAATACAAGTATGCTTCAATACTGACACCTAATATGAATGAATTCATTGAGGTAGTAGGGGAAGTAAATAATAAAACTCAATTAATTAAAAAAGCTAGAAACCTAATACAAAAAAATAGTTTAATTGGTGTTCTTGTTACACAAGGTAAAAATGGTATGACATTTGTGACTAAAGATAAAGTAATACATAAAAATTCTCTTACTCAAAATGTTTATGATGTTACCGGGGCTGGTGACACGGTTATAGCAACTTTTTCTGCTTATTTAAATTCAGGAAAAACTTATGAAGAGTCTATGGAGATGGCTAATATTGCTGCCTCTACAGTAATTAAAAAGATTGGAACTGCCACAGTAGATAAAAAAGAAATAGAAGAAATTTATGAAAATAGAAATAAAATATTAAATAAAAAATTTTATAGATCTAATTCAGAAATTTTAAAAAAAATTAAAATGATAAGATCTAAAAACATGAAGATAGTCATGACAAATGGATGTTTTGATATAGTTCATGCAGGACATATACACTTATTAGAAAATGCTAAAAAATTTGGTGACTTTATGATTGTGGCAATTAATTCTGATAAATCTGTTAAAGCACTAAAGGGTAAAAAAAGACCTATCAACAAATTGTCAGCTAGAATAGAGGTGCTTCAAGCTTTATCTTGTGTTGATTTAGTTGTTGTATTCAATGATCTAACACCATTAAAAACTATTAAAATGATATCTCCTGATGTCCTAGTTAAAGGTGGGGACTATAAAATTAAAGATATTGTTGGTGCAGATTTAGTTAAAGCTAGAAAAGGTAAAGTAAAAATTATTAGAACAAAAAAAGGTTATTCAACTACTAGGATTTTACAAAGATAAGATATTTAAATTCATTATGTGTTTAAACTTTTTTTATTAAGTAAATGAAGGTGTCGATAACTGAAATTTCATATTAATCTTCAGTTTCTAATATTTACAAATTAAAATTATAAATTTTAATTAATCAATTCTGTTTACAATGCTTTTTACAATAAGCTGTAAGTCTTCACTATAATTAAAGTTAGCCATTGATTCATGAATTTTTCTAGTTTTGGAGTTCTCAGATTTTGTATAATATTGATAATGGCTTTGTAAATTTCTTGGCATATCTATAAATTGTATTTTTCCTTTTTTTTCTAATGCATTCATAATATCATTAGCAAATGAAATAAATGTTTTTGGCTGTCCTGTGCCAACATTTAATAGACCATTTTTTAAAGTCAGTTTTTGAATATTCTTCATAAACTCAATACAAAAATTTACAGAAACAAAGTCTCTTTGTTGTTCGCCGTTTAAAAAACGGCTATTCAATGATTTAAAAAGTTTAATTTTTCCGTTCGACTTTAATTGTTTTAGAAAAGGGTGCACTACCGAGCTTTGTTTTTTTTTATGATATTCATTTACTCCATAAACGTTAAAAAATTTAAGTCCATGCCAAATGGGTGGTGTATTTTGAATTATTTCTTGACTTAAGACAAATATATCAAAGTACATTTTGGACCACCCATAAACATTTTGTATTTTTATGTCTTTTAATTCATTTAGCGTCATTTTGTCGGAAAAACCTTTTGACCCATTTCCATAAGTTGCAGCTGAAGAAGCGTACATGAATGGTATTTTATTGTTTGTACAAAAATCCCAATAAAATTGGGACCAAAAAATATTTGTATCTACTGCTTCACTTAATATATTCTGGTCGGTTG
>MDTF01010664.1_pt1 | contig 10067 bp, 9 predicted proteins | sample 811191 | NCBI WGS metagenome assembly MDTF01 (sample SAMN05326649, study PRJNA326480) | marine metagenome | isolation source: seawater | place: Southern Ocean | collected 2011 | reverse complement strand
TTTTTTTAAAATTAATTAATATTTCAGTATTTTTTATAAAATAATAGTAAGAGACAGGTATTGCTAAAGTAACGAGCACAGGGGTAACTAAAAGTAACCATAGACTTATATGAATATGCTCTATTTCTTTTAAAAAAAATATTGAATTTTGCCAAAAATCATTACTATTTTGTCCTATAAATTTTTCTTTAAATAAAAATCCTGCAAATATAGCTCCAAATGCTAAAACAATCAGAGGTAGCAACATTGCCAAAGGTGCCTCATGAGTTTTTTCTATAGAAAAATTTTTATTATTATAAGGCCCATGAAACGATTTAAATAATAATCTCCAAGAATAAATTGAAGTTAAAAAAGCCGTAAATATTCCAACAAAAGCTGCATAATTACCGATACTTGATTTGTTAAAAAGTGCAAATTCAATTATTGCATCTTTTGAATAAAATCCAGATAAAAAAGGAAATCCGGTTAAAGCTAAAGTTCCAATTAACATTAAGGCATAAGTATAAGGAAGTTTTTTCCAAACACCGCCCATATTTCTAATATCTTGCTCATTTTTAAAAGCATGAATTATGGAACCAGCTCCTAAAAATAATAATGCTTTAAAAAAAGCATGTGTAAATAAATGAAACATTGCTACATGATAAGCTCCAACTCCAATTGCAAAAAACATATATCCCAGCTGACTGCAGGTAGAATATGCAATAATTTTTTTGATATCATTTTGAACTAATGCTACAGATGCTGCAAAAAGTGCGGTTATCATACCTACTACTGCAATAATATTTAACGTAATTTGAGAAAATTCAAACATTGGAGAACATCTAACAACTAAAAATACACCTGCTGTTACCATCGTTGCAGCATGTATTAAGGCAGATACTGGTGTTGGTCCTTCCATAGCATCTGGTAGCCAGGTGTGAAGTAAAAATTGAGCTGATTTCCCCATTGCCCCGATAAATAAAAATAAACAAATTAAATTAATTAAGTTAAATTCTGACCCTAGAAAAATAATTTTTTTACTGGCATACTGTGGGGTAATTTTAAATACTTCTATAAAATTAATACTTCCAAAATAATAAAAAATTAAGAAAATTCCTATCGCTAAACCAAAATCTCCAACTCTGTTGACAACGAAAGCTTTAATAGCGGCGTTATTAGCTGAATCTTTCTTATACCAAAAACCAATTAACAAATAAGAGCATAATCCGACACCCTCCCATCCAAAAAATAATTGTAAAAAATTATCTGAAACAACAAGTACTAACATAGAGAAAGTGAATAAAGATAAATAAGACATAAATCTTGGTTTGTGAGGATCGTGACTCATGTATCCAATAGAGTAAATGTGCACTAAAGCTGAGACGACAGTTACTACTATAAGCATTACTGAACTCAAGGGATCAATGTTTATAGACCAATTAGCAACAAAATTGCCTGAACTTATCCATTCAAAAATTTTATAATTTCCATAATCTCCATTATAAATTCCATTATAAAAAACTATTAATGATAGAACAGCTGCACAACTAGTAAGAACTGTTGTTGTGAGCTCAGCAAATAAATTACCTATGGATTTTCCAAAATATCCGATTATTGATCCAATCAAAGGTAAAAAAATTATTGCGTACTCCATTTACCCTTTCATTCCATGTATATCTTCGACTCTAATTGATCCTTTGTGCCTGTAAAAAACTACAATAATTGCGAGCCCAATTGCAGCTTCTGCTGCGGCTACTGTTAAAATAAGCATGGTGAATATTTGCCCAACTATATCTCCAGAAAAAATAGAAAATGAAATTAAATTAATATTTACTGCTAAAAGTATTAATTCAATAGACATCAAGATAACTATTACATTTTTTCTATTTAAAAATATTCCAACAACTCCTAAAAAAAAGACGATTGCTCCTAAAGACAAATAGTGCCCTAAACCGATATCAATCATCTATTTTAACTCCTTTGTCTGATTCAACATCTTTCATTTCAATAGAACTAGATGGCTCTCTAGAAATTTGGTTAATATAACTTTGAGTTTTAACTCCCTCACGTTTTCTATAAGTTAAAAGAATAGCTCCAATCATAGACAATAATAAAATAATTCCTGAAATTTGAAAGTAAAGTATATAGTCAGTGTATAGAACCATTCCAATTTGATGAGTATTAGAAATATTATTATTGATTACAAGGTTTCCACTACTCATTATATTTTCTTTGTATTTCCAACCACCGATAACAACTAATAGTTCCAGAAAAATTAAAATACTTACAATTAAACCAGAAGGTATGTGAGTAGATTTTTTTCCTATAAACCACGATTGTTTTTGCTCAGCAACATTTAGCATCATTACCACAAATAAAAATAATACTGCTACTGCACCAACATAAACAATTAAGAGTATCATTCCCAAAAATTCAGCTCCAATCATTATGAAAAGGCAACCCACCGAGATAAAATCTAAAATTAAAAAAAATACTGAATTAATAGTATTTTTTGACGTTATAACCATTAACGCAGAAAAAATAGCTATGATTGAAAAAAAATAAAAAAATAATGCATGTGCTAACATTTTATCTATAGGGTTTGTCTAATTTTATATTTTTAGCTAATACAGATTCCCATTTATCACCGTTATCTAATAGTTTTTCTTTGTTATAATAAAGCTCTTCTCTTGTTTCAGTTGCAAATTCAAAATTTGGTCCTTGAACGATAGCATCCACAGGACAAGATTCTTGACATAAACCGCAGTAAATACACTTCATCATATCAATATCGTATCTTGTTGTTTTTCTACTGCCATCTTGACGCTCGGTTGACTCTATTGTTATGGCTTGGGCTGGACAAACTGCCTCGCAAAGTTTGCAGGCTATGCACCTTTCCTCGCCACTAGGATACCTTCTTAAAGCGTGCTCTCCACGCATTCTTGGACTTACAGATCCTTTTTCATGTGGATAATTCAAAGTTTTTGAAGGTCTAAACATTACCTTAATTGCAATTAATGCAGCAGAAACAAATTCTGTTAAAAAAATAGTTTTTATTAGTCTATTAAATTTCATTTAAAAATTTTTTGTTGGTAGTAAATCAAAATAAAATAAGAAGCTTGCTGTTAAAACTACATATAGTAATGAAAAAGGTAAAAATATTTTCCAGCCCAACCTCATTAATTGATCATATCTGTATCTTGGAACGATAGCTTTTACCAGTGCAAATAAAAAAAACAAAAATAATATCTTAATAATCATCCAAATAGGCGGTGGAATTATATTTATCGGATAAATATCAAATATAGGAAGCCAGCCTCCTAAAAAAAGGATTGATCCTAGGGCACACATTAATAAAATATTTGCATACTCTCCAAGCCAAAACATTGCATACATCATGCCAGAATATTCGGTTTGATATCCGGAAACTAGTTCGGCTTCGGCTTCCGGGAGATCAAAAGGTGGTCTGTTTGTTTCTGCTAAGGCCGAAATAAAAAATACAACAAACATTGGGAATAAGGGAATAATAAACCAAATATTTTGTTGCGCTAATACAATGTCTTTTAAATTTAATGAACCAACACATAAAAGTACATTTATAATAATTATACCTATTGAAACCTCATAAGATACCATCTGCGCAGCCGATCTTATTGCACCAAGAAAGGGATACTTAGAATTTGAAGCCCACCCACCCATTATAATTCCATAAACACCTAGGGATGAAACGGCGAATATATAAAGTATACCAACATTAATATCTGCTAAAATTAAAGTAGAGCTCATGGGTATAACAGCCCAAGCTATTAAAGCTAAAGTCATTGTAACTATAGGAGCTAATATAAAAATCACTTTATTTGCACTCGAAGGAATTATGATTTCTTTAAACATATATTTTAAAGCGTCTGCTATAGTTTGTAATAAACCAAAAGGACCAACTACATTCGGTCCTTTTCTTTTTTGAATTAAACCCCAAATTCTTCTGTCTAACCAAACAATCATAGCTACGGAAAATAAAATTGGAACAAGTAAAAATAATATTTTAACTATTTCAAGTCCTAAAACATCAAAAAAATTCATTTTAATTATTTGTTCCATTTTTTTTTAAATGTAGAACTCTTCTACTTCTGCATTCTGACATTGTTTTAGATGCTCTTGAAATATAATTAGAAAAATAATAATCAACTTTATTAATTTTTATTTCTTCGTGTTTAAATTCAACTTTTTTAACTTTAACATTATCTAAATTATTATTTGGAAGATTATTTATTTCTGAAAAATTTTTTATCTGAGACAAAGCTTCTTTTTGCAATGAAGAGCTATCATTAATTAATTTACCTCCATTTAAAGATTTAGTTATTAAATTAAAAATTTTCCAATCTTCCATTGCTTCACCTGTTGGGTATGAGGCTTTTCTGCAATTTTGTGTTCTTCCTTCTAAATTTATATACAATCCATTTTTCTCAGTATAGGCGGGACTAGGTAAAATAATATCGGCCATTTCTGCACCTTTATCACCGTGACTTCCTTGGTATATTATAAATTTATCATTTTTATCAATTTCTAAATTGTCAGAACCTAATAGGTATAGAAGTTTAAATTTATTATTTTTTAAATTTTCAAAAAATAAAAAATTATTTTCTTTTTCTATTGAATATAAACCTAAATCTATTGCTCCAACCGTAGAAGAGTTTTGTATTAAAACATTTAAAGCATTCCATTCATTATTTATTAAATTATTTTCTTTTAAAAAGTTTTTAACTTCTTCAAAAATAAATTTACCGCTGTTCATTTCTAAAGCTGATTCTCCGATGATAATTAATGGTTTTTCTGATTTTAAAAACTTATCGCTAAAATCATTTTTTTTATTTATTATATCAAATAAGTCTTGTGTATTAGTTCCAATGATTTCATAATCGTAGGTAAGTTCGCCTGGATCACCAATTGAAAAAATTTTAGTTTTATTGTTTTTAAAAGCTTTTCTTATTCGTGCATTTACCATTGTTGCCTCGTATCTTGGATTTGTTCCAATTAAAAGAATAAGATCTGATTCTTCGATACGTTTAATAGATGTATTAAAAATATAATTAATTTTTTCTTCAGGATTTATGTAAAATTTTTTTTCTCTAAATTCTAAATTAGAACTGTTAATAATTTTAAATAATTTTTTAAATGCAGTAATGCTTTCTAAACTTGACATATCGCCAACATGACCCGCAATTTCTTCTGGTTTAAATTTTTTTATTTTATGGTTTATTAGCTCTATAGCTTCATCCCAGGAGGCTTTGATTAATTTGTTACCTTTTTTTATGTAAGGTACATCTAAGCGTTGTTTTAATAATCCATCACAGGAATATCTAGTTTTATCGGAAATCCATTCTTCATTAATATCTTCATTCAATCTTGGTAAAATTCTTTTAACTTCCCAGCCATAAGTATCGACTCTAATATTTGATCCAACAGCATCTAAAACGTCAATACTTTCTGTCTTTTTTAATTCCCACGGTCTAGCCTCAAAAGCGTAAGGCTTAGAGGTCAGGGCTCCGACTGGACACAAGTCTATAACATTTGCAGACAATTCGGACTCCATTGATTTTTCTAAATATGTAGTTATTTCCATATCCTCTCCTCTGCCAATAGATCCTATTTCAGGCACACCTGCCACTTCTGTAGCAAATCTTACACAACGTGTGCAATGAATACATCTCGTCATTTGTGTTTTAATTAAAGGTCCCATATATTTATCGCTAACACTTCTTTTGTTTTCTGAAAATCGAGACTTATCAACTCCATAGTATAAAGATTGGTCTTGTAAATCACATTCTCCTCCTTGGTCACATACTGGACAATCTAATGGGTGATTTGCTAATAAAAATTCCATCATGCCTTTTCTGGCCTTCTCAACAAACTCTGTGTTAGTTTTTATATTCATTCCCTCGGATGCAGGCATAGCACAAGATGCTATAGGTTTTTTTGATTTTTCCATTTCCACGAGACACATTCGACAGTTACCTGCGATAGATAGTTTTTCATGATAACAAAATCTTGGAATTTCTACATCAGCAAGCTCACAAGCTTGTAAAATTGTCATTCCTTTTTCAAATTCTATTTCTTTGCCGTTTATAATTATTTTAGGCATTTTCATTTTCCAGCAAATGTTGATCAACTAAATATGGGATATCTTTTTTTTTCTTAACCAAAGGATCATTGCTACATCTTTTATCAATTTCTTTTCTAAAATGTCTTAACAGTCCTTGAACTGGCCATGCAGATCCTTCTCCGAAAGCACAAATAGTATGTCCTTCAATTTGTTTTGTTACATCTGCTAATAGATCTATATCACTGTGTGTTGCGTTTCCTTTAGCGGTTCTGTCTAAAATTCTCCACATCCATCCTGAGCCTTCTCTGCAAGGGGTGCATTGACCGCAACTTTCATGCTTATAAAATCTGGCAATTCTGGCCATAAAAGCAATAATATCTTGATCTTTATTAATAACAATAATTCCAGCTGTGCCTAAACCACTTTTATTTTCAATAAGAGAATCAAAATCCATTGTTATTGTGTCACAAGTTTTTTTTGGAAGCAAAGGCATAGATGAGCCTCCTGGTATGACTGCTTGTAAATTTTCCCAGCCACCTACTACACCGCCTGCATGTTTTTCAATTAAATCTTTCAATGGTATTCCCATTTCTTCTTCAACATTACATGGAGAATTAACGTTTCCTGAAATACAAAATATTTTAGTTCCTGTATTTTTTGGTTTTCCTAATGAAGAAAACCATTTGCCTCCTCTTCTTAAAATAGTTGGCACCACAGCTATAGTTTCAACATTGTTAACTATTGTTGGACATCCATATAGGCCGACTAAGGCTGGAAAAGGTGGTTTAAGTCTTGGTTGACCTTTATTTCCCTCTATACTTTCTAGTAAAGCGGTTTCTTCTCCACAAATATAAGCTCCTGCTCCAAAGTGAATATGAATATCAAAATCCCACCCCGATCCGCAGGCATTTTTTCCAAGAAATTTTTTTTCATAAGCTTGGTCTATAGCTTCTTGAAGTCTTGTTCCTTCATTAAAATATTCACCTCTTATATATATGTAGCAAACATGAGCGTTCACAGCATAAGCCGCAATTAAACAACCTTCGATTAATTTTTGAGGTTCAAATCTCAAAATATCTCTATCCTTGCAGGTTCCAGGCTCAGATTCATCAGCATTTATAACTAAATAATGAGGTCTGGAGCCGACATGCTTTGGTGCAAAAGACCATTTTAAACCCGTGGAAAACCCCGCTCCGCCTCGCCCTCTAAGTTCAGATATTTTTATTTCATCAATAATCCATTCTCTGCCTTTAGAGATTATTTCTTTTGTATTTTTCCAATCCTCTCTTTTTAAAGACTGATCAATTTCCCACCCAAATTCATTATAAATATTTTTAAAAATTTTATCTTCTTTTTTAAGCATGTTCATTTCCATTTAATTGTTTAATTTTTTCAGGAGATGTATTTTTTCTACCTCTAAAAGAACCAGCTTTTAAAGGCTTATCATTCATAAGTGAATCAAGTATTTCTATAGTATTTTTTTCATCTAAGTCTTCATAATAATCTTGGTTTATTTGCATCATAGGTGAACTCACGCAGGCACCTAAACATTCAACTTCCATCCACGAACATTTGCCATTTTTAGATATTGTATTTTCTGTAACTGAAATTTTTTCCTTACAAGCTTTTACAATCTTATCCGCACCTCTAATTAAACAAGGACTTGTTGTACAAACTTGAATAAAATATTTTCCTACTGGCGACAAATTATACATGGTATAAAAAGTAGCAACTTCATAAACATTTATGTATGAAATTGATAAATATTTAGCGATATATTTCATTGCAGCTAATGGAATCCAATTTTCATTTTGCTTTTGCGCTAAATAAAGCAATGGCATAACAGCACTTTTTTTATTTTTTTCAGGATATTTTTTTAAAATATTTTTTGAAAATAGTAAGTTTTTATCTGTGAATTTAAATTCTTCAGGTTGTATGTCATGTATCTTTTTTAAACTCATCTGTCTACTTCTCCAAATACTATATCTAAAGATCCAAGTACTGCTGGAACGTCTGCCAACATGTGTCCTCTAATTAAATAATCCATTGCTTGTAAATGTGAGAACCCTGGTGCTCTAATTTTACATCTGTAAGGTTTGTTGCTACCATCTGAAATTAAGTAGACTCCAAACTCACCTTTTGGTGCTTCTACACAAGAATAAACATTCCCTGCAGGAACTCTATATCCTTCAGTAAACAATTTAAAATGATGTATTAAAGCTTCCATCGACTCTTTAATCTCGTCTTTACTTGGTGGTGATATTTTGCCATCAATTGATTTTACAGGACCTTTAGGCATTTTTTCTATACATTGAATAATTATTTTAACACTTTGTCTCATTTCCTCTATTCTACATAAATATCGGTCATAACAATCTCCGTTTTTACCTATTGGAATTTTAAAGTCTAAATCTCTATAACACTCATAGGGTTGGGATTTTCTTAAATCCCAAGAAACTCCTGAACCTCTTAACATCACACCTGAAAAGCTATGATCTAGGGCTTCTTGCTTTGTTACAATTCCTATTTCAACATTTCTTTGTTTAAAAATTCTATTATCGGTCAGCAAACTCTCTAAATCATCAATTATATTTGGAAATGATTGACAAAATTTATTTATATCTTCTATTAGCTTTGTCGGAAGATCTTGATGAACGCCACCAGTTCTAAAGTAGTTAGCGTGCAACCTAGAACCAGACGCTCTTTCATAAAAAGTCATTAAAGTTTCTCTTTCTTCAAATCCCCATAAAGAAGGTGTTAATGCACCAACATCCATTGCTTGAGTAGTTACATTTAATATGTGACTTAGAATACGACCAATTTCACAAAAGATAACTCTTATATATTTAGCTCTAATTGGAACCTCTATATTTAAAAGCTTTTCGGCTGCTAATGCAAACGCATGCTCCTGATTCATTGGAGCTACATAATCTAATCTATCAAAATAAGGTAAGGCTTGGGTATATGTTTTGTGTTCTATTAGTTTTTCAGTTCCCCTGTGCAATAAGCCAATATGAGGCTCTGCTTTCTCCACAACTTCACCGTCGAGCTCTAAAATTAATCGCAAAACACCGTGTGCCGCAGGGTGTACGGGTCCAAAATTTAAATTTAATGTTTTAGTTTTTTTTGTCATTTTTATTTTCTTTTAAATTTTTAATATAATTAGTTCCTTCCCATGGACTATCAAAATCAAAGTCTCTATAATTTTGTTCTAATTTTACGGGTTCATAAATTACTTTTTTTTCTTTTTCGCTATACCTAACTTCTTCAAAACCACTTAATGGGTAGTCTTTTCTTAAAGGGTGACCTTTAAAATTATAATCTGTTAAAATTCTTCTTAGATCTGGATGGTTTTCAAACTCTATCCCATACATATCAAAAACTTCTCTTTCCATCCAGTTAGCTGAGGGAAATATTTTAACAATTGATGGTATTTTTTTTTTCATTTCAAATTTAATAGAAATTTTTATTCTAGTGTTAAATTCGTGGGAAAGAAGTAAATAAACTAATTCAAATCTTTTTTCATTTTCAGGATAATCTACTCCAGCTATATCAATCAGTTGTCTAAATTTAAATTCATCATTAGATTTAAGAAACTGTATTACTTCTAGTATATTTTCTACATTAGTTTGTATTAACAGCTCTTCAAGCTCGATAATTGAATTTTCTATTTTGCTTGTTAGCTCGGAGTTAACTAATTTTTCAAGTTGTTGTATTTTATTTACTGGCATAAATTTTATCTTTGAAGGTTACCTTCTCTTCTTATTTTTTTTTGAAGCTGAAGTATGCCGTACAGAAGAGCTTCTGCTGAAGGTGGGCATCCAGGAACATATATGTCGACTGGAACAATTCTATCACAACCTCGAACTACAGAATATGAATAGTGATAATAGCCTCCACCATTAGCACAACTGCCCATTGATATTACATATCTAGGTTCTGGCATTTGATCATAAACTTTTCTTAAAGCTGGTGCCATCTTGTTAGT
>MDTF01013026.1_pt1 | contig 10070 bp, 7 predicted proteins | sample 811191 | NCBI WGS metagenome assembly MDTF01 (sample SAMN05326649, study PRJNA326480) | marine metagenome | isolation source: seawater | place: Southern Ocean | collected 2011 | reverse complement strand
CCAATGGGATACGGTGGTCCTCACGCAGCATTCTTTGCTACGCGTGAAGATTACAAACGTCAGATTCCAGGAAGAATCATTGGAATATCTAAGGATGTTGATAGCAACACAGCTTATCGAATGGCTTTACAAACTCGCGAACAACATATTCGCAGAGACAAAGCAACATCAAACATCTGTACTGCTCAAGCACTTTTAGCGGTAATGGCTAGTTTCTACGCTGTTTATCACGGTGCAGATGGTATTCGTTACATTGCAGAAGACATTCACAATAAAACGAAAAAGCTAAGTGCTGCTATCAAAGGCAAAGGACTGGAAGCAGTAAATAGCTCATTCTACGATACCATCACTTTTAAAGCAGACTCAAAACACTTAGCTCGCTTAAAAGCAATTGCTGAAGGCGAAGGTGTCAACTTCAGATATACCGATGAAACATTTGGTATCAGCTTGAATGAGACCACTTCTGATGCAGATTTAGACTTGATTCTTGACATTATTGCCAAAGAATTCGATTTAGATACTTCAGCTTCTCAAGTTGAAGGTATTCCTGCAGGTTTAGCTCGTGATGTTGATTACTTACAAGAAGATGTATTCAACAGATACCACAGCGAAACAGAATTGATGCGTTACATCAAAAAGTTAGAGAATAGAGATATGTCTTTAACTCACACCATGATTTCATTGGGATCTTGTACCATGAAATTGAACGCAGCGTCTGAACTTTATCCAATTTCTCATCCATCATTTGCTGGATTGCATCCATTTATTCCAATGGAGCAAGCTGCTGGCTACATTGAAATGATTGAGAAATTAGGAAAAGACTTAGCTCAGATTACAGGATTTGATGCGATGAGTTTCCAACCCAATTCGGGTGCTCAAGGTGAGTATGCCGGATTAATGGTAATTCGCGCTTTCCACGAAGCAAATGGAGATCATCAAAGAACCGTTTGTTTGATTCCTTCATCAGCACACGGAACAAACCCAGCATCGGCAGTTATGGCTGGAATGAAAGTGGTGGTTGTAAAATGTGATGACCAAGGAAACATTGATGTTGCAGACCTAAAAGCTAAGGCAGAACAACATAAAAATGAACTTTCTGCATTGATGGTAACTTACCCTTCAACTCATGGAGTTTACGAAGAAAGTATCATTGATATCACAAATATCATCCACGAAAACGGTGGACAAGTATATATGGATGGTGCTAACATGAACGCTCAGGTTGGTTTAACATCACCAGGAAACATTGGCGCTGATGTTTGTCACTTGAACTTACACAAAACATTTGCTATTCCTCACGGAGGTGGTGGCCCTGGCATGGGACCAATTGGGGTGAAATCTCATTTAGAGCCATTTTTACCATCACATCCTTTGGCTAAAACTGGAGGATCTAAAGGTATCGACCCAATTTCAGCAGCACCATTCGGTAGTGCATTGATTTTGTTGATTTCATACGGATACATCAGAATGTTAGGAGGCGAAGGGTTGACAGATAGTACTAAAATGGCTATCTTAAATGCGAATTACATCAAATCAAGGTTGGCTGATCAGTTTGATGTTCTTTACACAGGCGCTAACAACCGTGTTGCTCACGAAATGATTTTAGACTGTCGTGATTTCAAAAAAGATGCTGGTGTTGAAGTTGAAGATATCGCCAAACGATTGATGGATTATGGATTTCATGCTCCAACTGTTTCTTTCCCGGTTGCCGGAACATTAATGGTTGAACCAACGGAATCTGAGCCTAAATCTGAACTAGATCGTTTTGTTACAGCTATGACAGCTATTCGCGAAGAGATTAATGAAATTCAAGCTGGACAGTACGATCAAGAAAAAAACGTTCTTAAAAATGCACCTCACACAGCAACACTTGTTACTAGTGACGATTGGGACTTACCATATTCTAGACAAAAAGCTGGTTATCCGATAAGTTATTTAAAGGATGCTAAATTCTGGCCTCACGTAAGAAGAATTGACAATGCATTTGGTGACAGAAACTTAGTTTGTAGCTGCATTCCAATTGAGGAATACATGTAAAAAACTAAGTTAATTTTAAACCAACCAAACCATTCTCCATCTAAAACGTTATAAATATTGAATTGTTAATACTAATTTTACAGCTCAAATAAACACGAATATTATGAAGAAAATTTTACTTGCTGCTACTGCAGTGATGTTTGGGGCTTCTTCTTTTGCGCAAGTAGCTAACTCTTTCTTGAATGAAGCAAGAGTTTTAACAAAGGAAATTTGCACAGATACGGAAGTACTTAATAAAGTTGTAGCTAACTCAAATTCAAGAGTTTCTGCATACAACGATACTGTTTGGTTTGATGGTTTTGAAAATTCATCAGTTTGGACTATTAACAACCAAACAACAAGCAGTGGATGGGAAATATCTGCTACCACTGTAACTTGGGCATTCAGTTCAGGTATCAACTCAACAACAGGTGGGAATTACGCTGTAATGGTTCCAGATGATCCAAACAGCCCTGTTTCTACAGCCAACTACATCACTACTGCTAATGCAATTGATATTAGCGGTTTTTCAAACCAAAATCTAGTATTATCATATGAGAAATATGGTGCTAGATATTATGATACTCTAAAGGTTGAAGTAAGTAATGACAACTCTACTTGGACTACATTAGATTACAACACTGACTTCCCAATCTTGACAGCAAACGGAGGTAGTGCAACAGCAAATCCTGCATCAAGAGATTTGTTTATCCCTTCATCAATTGTTAACAACGATTCTCTTTACATCCGTTTCTACTGGGATGCTGATAGACCTAACGTTTCAGGTATCGGTTACGGTTGGTTTATTGATGATGTGATGTTATTAAACACACCTAACAATGATTTAGTGCTTGAAAAAGCATCTTTCTTTGAAGGTGCATTAGACTTGTATTCTTGGTATTACGGTGTAATCCCTGAAAGACAAGCGGCTGCAGATTCGATCACTTTTTCTGGACTATTTTATAACAGAGGTTCAGTAGACCAACCAAATGCTAGATTAGAGGTTACAGTGTCTGGGCAAGATAACCAGTCTTTTGTTTCAAATGTTATAGCATCAGCACCAGCGGGTGCATTAAGTGATACACTTGAAACATCAACTACTTATGCACCAAGTGCTGGGCAAGGAACATATACTTTCACTTGGAACATACTTTCTGATTCTTCAGATGCAACTCCAACTAACAATATGAGATCTGTTGACATGGAAGTTCATGATCACATTTTCTCTTTAACTCCTTTACAAGTTTCAGAAGCTAACGTTGTTGGTAAAACTGGTAGTACATCCGAAGCTTATGTTGCAAGTCAGAACTACTTCTTCAATGTAGCCGATACTGTAATTGGTTTTGGGGTAGCTTTTGATTCTGAATGGACAGTAGAAGGTGCAGGATTCCAACTTTCATTAACAGACGGTAATGATAACGTTGTAGCCGCTTCAGGTATATTATCTGTAACTGCTGAGATGATTGCTGATGAAGTAATGTGGTTCCCAGTTCCTGAAACACCAATTGCTGCTGGCAACTACACTGTTAACTTTGAGGCTTATGAAATTGACAATGTATTTTTAGTAAGCTGCATGGATCCAACTCTTGAAGCACAGTATGATCCAATTAGTAATTCATACAACGCTAGAGCTTTCACAACTACTAGTCAAGGGAGCTTTATTGAGGATATGTTCTTCATGAATATTGTTACTAAACCTGGTACACCTGTTAACTGTAACTCTAATGCATCTGTTTCTGGTATCGTTGATGACCAAGCAGCTACAGGTTCTATTTCAATTACTGGTGTAAACGGATTACAAAACAATTCAATCAACTCATACAGTTGGTCTGGACCAAACAATTACCTTTCATCAAGTATGGGTCTTACAGGTTTACAAACTCAAGGTGATTACACAGTTACAGTTACTGATATTTACGGATGTACTGCAGAAGCTACATTTACAGTTGCTGGTACAGTTAGTACTGATGATGTTCCTTCACTTGAAGAAAGCTTATCAGTTTTCCCTAATCCAAGTAACGGAGATTTCTCATTAAGATTTAATAACCTTGATGATGTATACACTGTAAACGTATACAGTACTATTGGTCAATTAGTAGACACTCGTAAAGTGAATGTTAATGGTGGTTCTCAAATTGAAGAATTCAATTCTGTTAACTTAACAAAAGGTATCTACTTTGTAAACGTTAAAGGTTCTGACAATAACGAAACTACTTTAAGAGTAGTAGTTAAGTAATTGTAGACTTACAATAACACAAAAGCCGGTTTGGAAATCCAAACCGGCTTTTTTATTGACCAATAAATACGTTAAATGTATCTAGTTAACGTGAAGTATATTTAACTTACCTAGCTTTTTCCCAAATAGACTTCATAAAGTCAGAGGCATAAACAAAATCGGTGATTTCTTTATTATCTGTATTTAAGATTTGGTTTCGATCACCTTCCCACCACTTCTCTCCTTTGTAGATAAAGATCACTTTCTCTCCAATTTCTAATACCGAATTCATGTCATGGGTAATTACAACAGTTGTGATATTATTCTCATGAGTAATCTCGCTAATCAACTGATCAATTACAATTGATGTCTGAGGATCTAACCCAGAATTCGGTTCATCGCAAAAAAGATACTTGGGATTCATGGCAATAGCTCTTGCTATACCCACGCGTTTCTTCATCCCACCAGATAGCTCAGAAGGAAATAACTTATGTGTATCTGGTAAGTTTACACGATTAAGACAGAAGTCTACTCGCTTACGCATTTCTTTATAGCTATCACGATTAAACATTCTTAGAGGGAACATTACATTATCTTCTACAGACATACTATCAAACAAGGCTCCTCCTTGAAATAGAAAACCTATTTCAGTTCGAATCTGTTTTTTCTCATCCAGATTCATTTGTAGGAAATCTTTTCCGTCATACAAAATCTCACCAGAGTTTGGTGTGTGTAAACCAACAATACACTTAGTTAAAGTTGTTTTACCGGAGCCACTAGCTCCAATTACTAGGTTATTCTTTCCGGCCTCAAAGGTTGCACTTACATCTTTGAGTACGTGGTTATCTCCAAAACTCTTGTTTACGTTTATTACTTCTATCATATTAACAAGAGTTGAGTTACGATATAATTTAAAATCAAAACAACTATCGAACTGGAAACTACAGCTCTTGTTGATGCTTCTCCAACCTCTACAGAACCACCTTTCACATAGTATCCATAATAAGCAGGCACAGTAACAATTACAAATGCGAATAGAACTGATTTGACCATTGCGTAATAATAATCGAAAGGCGCAAAATCATATCTAATTCCGTACTCATAGTCTGTAACAGCCATAATTCCTGTAAAATAAGAAGCGAAGAATCCACCTAAAATACCAAGTACCATACTTAATGTAATTAAGAATGGGTTGAATAATAAGCAGGCAATTGCTTTGGGAAGAATCAAATAATTAGCCGAATTGATTCCCATAATTTCTAGAGCATCAATTTGCTCTGAAACTCTCATTGTGCCAAGCTGAGATGAGATATTACTTCCAACTTTACCGATTAATATCAAAGCAATAATGGTTGGCGAAAACTCCAACACCATTGATTGACGCGCTGCGTATCCTACAGAATACAATGGAATTAAACCACCATCTAGATTTGATGCTGTTTGAATTGTAATAACCGCTCCCATGAAAATGGAAATGATTGAAATGATGGGTAAACTATCAACTCCAAGTGCATTCATCTCCACAAAAATCTGTTTGCGGAAAACTTTCCAATGCTCAGGTCGTCTGAACATGGCACGCATTAAAAGGAAATATTTACCAAGATGTTCTAAAAAAGCCATAGAAATCCGATATTTCGGTAAAATTAGATAAATCAAATACGTAGAATCTACGTTTATGTTAAGTTCATCAACAATACAACTGTGAAAATTAAAACTGTAACATATCTATTAGCAATTCTGTTTATTGTTTTTTCGAGTTCTGGATGTGGGATTTTTAAAAAGTCGTGCCATCCACCTTGCCCAAACTGGGATAAAAAGAGGTAATTGAATGACGGAAGAGCAATATGCTAATGTTTTAAAGAGGTACTTACCGAAAGATGCCGTTCCTAAAGTGGTGGAATTGCTTTACAAGGAACCAATAGAACTTAAAATATCTAAAGACAGGCAATCCAAACATGGTGATTACAGGCCTCCATTCAATGGAAGTGGACATAAAATTTCAGTAAATGGCTCGTTGAATCCATATGGATTTTTGATCACATTAATTCATGAATATGCTCATTATAAAGTCCAGTGTAAGTTTGGAAATAAGGTAAATCCACATGGTGTTGAATGGAAAAATCAATTTAAATTGGAGTTTCATCCATTTTTAACAAAATCCATTTTTCCAGATGACATACTTTTACCACTTGTAAAACACATGAAAAATCCAGCAGCATCTTCTTCTAGAGATGTAGTATTACAAAAAGCTTTGAAGCAATACGATGCTAAACCTTCAACGCTGTTAGATGACCTTGAAGAAGGAGCTGTATTTATCTTAAACAAGAAGCGGATTTTTCAAAAAGGAGAAAAATTACGTAAACGTTACAAGTGTATTGAACTCCAATCGAAAAGAACTTACTTAATTAGTGGGCTCGCTGAAGTAGAGCTAGTCAGGCAATAATTATTTATGAAGACATATTGTATTATAATGGCAGGAGGTGTAGGCAGCAGGTTTTGGCCCGAGAGTCGCGAATCAATGCCTAAGCAATTTTTAGATATTCTCGGTACAGGGGAAACCCTAATCCAGCAAACCTATAATCGTTTCAAACCATTTTGTGATGATTCTGATTTCATTATTGTAACAAATGAATCTTATATTGATATTATACTTGAACAACTGCCAAATATCAAAAGGTCTCAGATTTTAGCAGAACCAATGATGCGCAATACAGCTCCCTGTATAGCATATGCCGCATACAAAATAGCTTCAATAAACCCAGAAGCGAATTTGATTGTGACACCTGCTGATCATATCGTGCTCAATCAAAAAGAATTTGAACGAGTAGTTAATCTAGCACTAGATCATACAGCTTCGAATAATCAATTATTGACTTTCGGTATTCCTCCAACTAGACCTGATACTGGATACGGATACATCGAGTATGATTCAACTGCTAGTGAAATCAAAAAGGTTATTCAGTTTAAAGAAAAACCAGACATGGCCTCGGCAATTAAATATGTTGCCAAGGGTTCTTTCAGTTGGAACAGTGGAATGTTTTTCTGGAGCTTAGCTACCATTTTAGATGCCTTTGAAGATCATCTCCCAGATATTGCTAGAACATTCAAAAAAGGGATGGAATTCTACAATACCGATAAAGAGGCTGAATTCATTAATGAGGTATATCCTAACTGCGAAAGTATCAGCATTGATTACGGTATCATGGAGAAAGCTGATAACGTATTTGTAATAAACGCAAGTATTGGCTGGAGTGATTTAGGAACTTGGGGTTCTGTTTACACTCGTTTGAATTTAGATTCAAACAGTAATGCTTGCGACAACGAAAAGGTAGTTTTGAAAAATGTATCAAACTCATTGATCAAATTACCTGAAAACAAAGTAGCTATTGTTGAAGGCCTAGAAGGCTACATTGTTGTTGATACTGAAGATGCTCTTTTAATCGTAAGAAAATCGAAAGAACAAGAGATTAAGAAACTCCGAGAGCAAGTCGGAAAGGAATTTGGTAAAGAATACATCTAAATAAAAAAATCCCGTTTTGAGTTTCAAAACGGGATTTTTGCTATTGACGTAATACTGAAATTTATTTCAAGCCACCTGTCATATCTTCTGGTCTAACCCACTCATCAAATTCTTCAGCAGTAGTATAACCTAAGTTTACTGCCTCTTCTTTTAATGTTGTACCATTTTGGTGAGCTGTATTTGCAATTTCAGCAGCTTTGTAATATCCTATTTTGGTATTTAAAGCTGTAACTAGCATCAATGAATTATTTAATAACTCAGTAATTCTCTTGTGATTTGGCTCAATACCTTGTGCACAATGCTCATCAAAAGAAACGCATGCATCACCAATTAACTCGGCACTTTGTAACAAGTTGTAAGCCATAACTGGTTTAAATACGTTCAATTCATAATGACCTTGAGTACCGCCAACTGAAACTGTTACATCGTTACCCATTACTTGAGCGCAAACCATAGTCATTGCTTCAGCTTGAGTTGGATTAACTTTACCTGGCATAATAGATGAACCTGGTTCATTAGCAGGTATAATCAATTCTCCAATTCCTGAACGAGGGCCTGAAGCCATTAAACGAATATCGTTGGCAATTTTATTTAAAGAAACTGCTAATTGCTTTAAAGCTCCATGAGTTTCAACAATAGCATCATGAGCAGCTAACGCCTCAAACTTATTCTCTGCTGTTTCAAATGGAAGTCCGGTAAATTCAGCAATTTTTTGAGCTACTAATACATCATAACCCTTTGGTGTATTTAATCCTGTACCAACAGCTGTTCCACCTAAAGCCAATTCAGATAAGTGAGCTAATGTATTTCTAAGCGCTTTTAAGCCATGATCTAATTGAGATACATAACCAGAAAACTCTTGACCAATGGTTAAAGGAGTTGCATCCATTAAGTGTGTACGACCAATTTTTACAACATCTTTAAAACCTTCTGATTTCTTTTTTAATGTATTTCTCAATTGCTCAACACCAGGAATCGTTTTCTCAACTACCATTTTGTAGCAAGCAATGTGCATTCCAGTTGGGAAAGTATCATTTGATGATTGCGATTTGTTTACATCATCATTTGGTTGAAGAGTTTTCTCTCCTTCACCAATTTTCTTACCCGCTAAAACATGAGCTCTGTTTGCAACAACCTCATTTACGTTCATGTTTGATTGAGTACCAGAACCTGTTTGCCAAACTACTAATGGAAATTGATCATCTAATTTCCCTTCTAGAATTTCATCACAAACTTGGCTGATTAAATCTCTTTTTTCAGCTGGCAATACACCTAATTCACAATTAGCGTGTGCTGCCGCTTTCTTCAAATAGGCAAAACCGTAAACAACTTCTAACGGCATACTTGCTGAAGGACCTATTTTAAAATTGTTTCTCGATCTTTCTGTTTGGGCTCCCCAATATTTATCAGAGGGTACTTGTACCTCGCCCATTGTATCTTTTTCAATTCTGTAAGACATCGTATGATATATTTAAATGCGATTATTTGCTGATCACAAATTTATATTTGCATTGATTTTCAGCACACAAACAAGTTCTATTTTTTTCAGGAAGTTTCATGTGAAGCTTTTTCAGGAATTTATACTTTTGGCGGTATAAATAAGAAACCATGAAATTTTTAGGATTCCTAGTATTCGTTGTTATCGCAAGTGCGGCATTTTTCACTATCGCTTCATTGAGCTTAACTCTTCCAATGGCTTTTAAACCTAAGAAAGAAGAGGAAGCTGACGATAACACCGAAGAAGCTTCTCACTAATTTCTAAGATAATATTTCACTTATTGACTCGGGAGTTCTAGCTATTTTAGCGGTATTCCCTTTCACAATTATTGGTCGTTCAATCAATTTAGGATGTTCGACCATTATTTGTATCCACTCATCATCTGTGAATTCCATGGTTTTGTATGGTTTGAATTCTTCCTCTTTTTTTCGAATTAAATCTAGTGGTTTGATGTTTAGTTTCATCAGTAAATCTTTGAGCTCATCAAAGCTTGGAGTATCCTTCAAATACTCAACTACATCATACTTCACACCCTTTTCTTTTAACTCTTTCAGTGCGTTTCTACTTTTTCCACAACGAGGGTTGTGATAGATTGTGTAATTCATATTATTTTATTTATTTTAAACTCACTACCTTGGCGTCCGAAAGTAAAAAGAATCATAACAACAGAGCATTATAGCCCAGCATGAGAAATCTTTGGTTTACATTAAACCTATCCCTCTTTCTATCACTACTTTTTGTGAGTGCATCATACGGCCAAAACTGTACGTCTTTTTTTGGCCAAGTAGGTGTTCCAGCTGGTGGCACCGATTACTTTTTGT
>MDTF01000969.1_pt1 | contig 10070 bp, 8 predicted proteins | sample 811191 | NCBI WGS metagenome assembly MDTF01 (sample SAMN05326649, study PRJNA326480) | marine metagenome | isolation source: seawater | place: Southern Ocean | collected 2011 | reverse complement strand
ATACATACAAATATCTTTTTTTAGGAAAAGATTAAACTAAAGTTAATTTCCCCTCAGATAATTTGTAGATCCTATCACAGTTTTGTAGAATATCTTGATTGTGGGAAACTTGTATAATTGTTTTATCTGAAAACTCAGACCAAATATTTTCTAATACTTTTTTTTCAGTTTCAACATCCAGTGCATTAGTGGACTCGTCCAGAATTAAAAAATCTCTTTTTAGATAAAATAGTCTTGCAAAAGCTATTCTCTGCCTTTCACCACCTGATAATTTAACAGCATTTTCACCAATTTTAGTATTTTCTTTTTCTGGTAATGATTGAATTAATTCTTCTAATAAAGACTTTCTAATTGCATCTTTAATTAAATCTTCATCTACAATCTTACTACCCAATAAAATGTTATTTTTAATAGTATCATCTAAAAATACAGAATTTTGAGATAGATAATTTATTGAATTTCTCCAAGATCTAACACCCTTCTTGATGCTTAAACCATCAATCAGCACATCACCCTCGTATTCATCTAACATTCCTGTAATTATATCTAATAAAGTACTTTTTCCTGAGCCACTTTTTCCAATTAATCCTATTTTTTCACCTCTATTAATATCTAAAATTAAATTTTTCAAAACATATTTTTTTTCATTACTATAGGTATAATTAATTTTATTTATTGATAATTTTTTTTTAAAATAGATCTTTTCACTATTATTTTTATTATTCTCTATATTCTCTTCGGTATTTTTTACTAAATCATTAAACTCATCCAAGATAGGTGCTACAAATCTAAGTGATTGAACTCCAGTTATAATTTTATTAAATGATGGTATTAATTTAAAAGAAGCTCCTACAAATAAAGCCATAATAGGGATGATTGACTTAGGTATAACTTTATAATCATCAAGAAAAATTAAAACAAATAGTAAAAATAAAACAGAAGATATTGTTATCATTTCTATCCATATTCTGGGTAAAGCTAATATTAATTCTTGCTTCCTATTAACATTTAAATAAACACTGTTGTTTCTTGAGAATTGATCACTAAATTCATTCTCTATATTTAGCAATTTTATATCTCTAATTGAACTAATAATTTGTTTAATGATGGAAAATAATTTCCTTTCCATAAAATTTCTTTCCATTGCCCAAACTTTTGTTTTTTTCTTTAAAACAAATAAAAATATTAATGTTCCTGATATAAATAAAGTAACTGTCGATAACATTGCTAATGGGTGTGTTATAAATAATAATATTGAAATTAATGTTATTGTGAATAATTCAGATATTATCTGTGCACAATAATTAAGGTTATTTTTTAAAACAACTGCATCATTTGATAAAATTTTTATAAAACTCGTAGAATTTTTTCCCGTAAAGTAAAGATATTTTTTTTTTAAAATTTCAGTAAAAACTCTTGTGGTTAAGGCTTTGGAAAACTCTCTTAAGAATGTTACTTGAAACCAACTTACTGCTAATAAGTAAATATTTTTAAAAAAATAGATAAAAAATGTGCCCAAAAGTATTGTGCTGGTAAGCTTTAAAGTATTTAGGTCATGGAAAAAAATTAAGAAATCGTAATTTTGTATACGATTAGCTAATTCATTAGGTTCTAAGATTACATTAATAACTGGTAAGATCATTGCAAGACCAAATAGCTCCATTAAACCTGCAAAAAAGAGAAGTAGAATCAGTAAATAAAATTTACGTCTCACATTTTTTGACATTAATTGTAGGAACTTAAATATTATTTTCATTTTAAAATAAATAATTTTTTTTATTGTTTATAAAGCTAAATTTTTATGAATTTTTTTAGATTCACTAACTGTACATCACTTTTTATTATACTTTAACATAAATAAATAAACTCTTCTAATCTGAAGAAATGTTTATATTTATTTTTTTTAAAGTACTATCTGTTAAGCATCGAATGCGGTATTTTATAAGGAATTTTTAACTATAATTTATTAAATATTAGCAATAGATAACTTTGTTAAAATATAATAATTAAGCTTTCTTATGAAAATACTAGTTATAGAAACTATAGCCGCAACCCCACATTTGGAAACAGCTGGTGAGATTGCACTCAGACTAAAACAAAAAAAACATAATGTTTCTTTTGCATGGGTTGGATTTGATTTACCTTGGAATGATTGGGAATTAAGTCTAAAGGCAAAGGCTTTAGGAGGTTCGTTTGAAAATAAAGTTCGTAAATTTTCAAAAATTATTTCTAAAAAAGGTATAAAAGTTGAGAAAGTACATTCTCTAAATAATTATGATAAGATTTATAAGTGGTCTAATAATTTTAATGGAAATTTATCACAATTAAAAAATTATAAATATGATGGGTGTAAATTAGGTGCAGGTGTAGCATCGTCTCTAATATCTCGTTTTAGAGATATGAATATTGACTTAAAAAAATATAAAAGTGAAGTTAGAAAATTACTCCATGCATCAGGAATTGTTTATGGGAGAACAAAAAAAATATTAGAGGAAAACAAACCACAAAAAATATATACTTTCAATAATCGATTTGCGACCTGCTATGCAATTATTTGTGCTGCTACGAAACTTAAGATTAAAATTATTAGACACGAAAGAGGATGCGATATATCTAAATTTGAAACTTATGAAAAAAATGTACACGATATAAACTTAACCCAAAAAAATATTTTACAATATTGGATAAAAAACAAAAATAAAAATAAAATTAAAAAAGCAAATCAATACTTCTGGGATAAAATTAAAAAAAAATCTCATAAACTTAATTACAATACAGTTTTTACAAAAAAACAAATTTCAAACAGCCTGCCTCCACTTCCTGCAAAAAAGAGGATTATAACCTTCTATACTTCCAATGATTATGAAAAAGCCTCAATAATAGGAATGAAATTTAATCAATTAAAAGAGTTTAAAAAATTTAAAAAGGTAGTTAGTACATTTAATGACATACATCTTGTAGTGAGAGTCCACCCAAAACTTGATCAAAATTTTGGAAGCAGAAAAATTGATGACGATACAGATTGGATCAAGTTTAAGGATAATAAAACCACTATAATACAATCTTTTGAAAATTTTGATACCTATGCATTAATGTTTAGGTCAGATATAGTGGTAACTTACACTTCATCTATAATTGTAGAATCGGCTTTTTTTAAAAAACCAAGTATATCGATTAGAAAGTATTGGTGGTCAGGACTTAATATTACTGAAAATGCTTATTCAACAAACCAGTTAAAAAATATTTTAAATAAAAATTATAGGTTTAAAAATAGTAATATTAATAACTGTTTAAAGATTGCAAATTATTTTTTAAATTTTGGTAAAAAATTCAAATACTATAAACCAATAAACTCCACAAAAGGTGAGTTTTTAAGTGAAAAATTAACTTGGAAATCTAATTTAATAATCTTAATGGAAAAAATTATTAAAAAAAAAATTAAGATTGCAAAAAAATAATCTCCATAAGAGATTTTATTTAATTTGAAAAATCTGATTACTATTTTTAATCTGCACAAATATTCATTTATTACAAATTAATACAGCTAAATCTTTATGTAATTGTAATTTTGAATTTATGAATTTACCTTGGTTAGTTGGCTTATTTTTTTTCATAAAACCACCTATATATGAAACAAAACTTTCACCAACCAAATATCTAAATTTGGTCCTCTTTAAAATAAAATCAGGTAAATAGGATAAAATTAACTTAATAAATGATTTAAAATTATAATTTATATAATTTGTAATTTTTATATTCATAAATTGACTATTTCTAAAATAAGAATACCATTCATTTCTCCTTATCTCATGTTCTCCATTATCTCTCCTTGTGTAATTTTTTATAGGATCTTTACAATGTTTGTAAAAATATTCTTTTGTATAGGGTATTTCTAATTTTCTATTGATCATATCATTGCTAATTCTATCAGACTGGATTCTGTCTATTGAAATAATTTTTCCATTTTTTTTTAACACCCTATGGCATTCATTCAAAACCTTAGGTAAATCATAAGCGTGATGAAAAGCATCATATTGAAATATAAAATCAAAATATTCATCCTTAAAATAGCTTAAATCATCAAAAGTTCCTAGGGTTGGTATTACTTTTTTGCTAATTCCAAATTTTTTTATAATCTTAGGCTGAAGTAATTTTACATAATTTTCAATTATTTCTAATGAATAAATTTTTTCAACATTGGAAATTTTTGAAATAGAGGACGAGAACAAACCTGTACCCGAACCTAGATCAATTCCTTTTCCACTAAATAATTTTCCATTTGTAGTTATTATTGAATCTATAATTTCTTTTGATTGATTTGAATTTAGATAAATAGTTTTTTCTAAAATTTGGTTTATCTCTAAAGTGTTTAATTTTAATGCTGCATTATTTAGACTTTTAGCCCATTCCATATTGGAATACTTATTATTATTTTTTAATATATTAATCATTTTTTTTTAAATAATATAATATTTTTCCCAATTGATAATTGAGGATAAAATTATAGAAATAATACTGCATACCTTTTGCCATCAAGTACATTGTCTTCATAAAATATGAATTTGCAATAAATTTATTTTTAAACTTATATCCTTTTTTCATCGAGCCTGAAAATGAGTTATACGTAAATCCACCATCTACCCAATATGAAGCATAAATAATTGATCCTAATTTTGATTTTGGTTTCAAATTATCTTTAAACAACAATTGTAAAAGTTTTTTATGACTTTTTGGTTTATACACACAATTTAAATTCTCATAAACTCTTCGTCCTAAAATTATTGAGGGTTTTTCCCAATATACTGCCTCTATACCTGTCTGTGAATTGTAGGTTAAAACTTTGTCAGCACCTAATAACATTTCATAAGAGCTCACTAGTGAGGCAGGCTTTACAACAAAAATATTATTTTTTGGATCATGAAGATTTATGACTTTTTTGTTATAATTCCAAAATACATTTTTTAGATATGGATGACATCTTATAAATAAATTATATTTTCTATTTTTTGTTTTCTTAAAATCATTGACAATTTTAAATATAGAGTCATTTTGATTTTTATAAATTGTTTCATCATATATTCCTCCTAGACAAGAATATTCATCTTGAGAGCTTGTAAAATACACTATATTTTTTTTATTTTTATCCCAACCGATAGGTAAAAGTTTTTTTTTTTGTTTAAGAATGTAGGAAACCCTATCATTAATAACTCTACCAGCTCTTTTATATTTAAAATAATAGTCACATTTATTATCCCTAGGTGACTTGAATTTCCAAAAATCTTTTATCACTTTTTCCATATTCTTTAAATCTGTAGGTAAGTGATTCTTAAATCTTCTTACTCCAATATTCTTTTCACCATCCCCAGAAAACTCCATTACATTAATAGAAATATTATTTTTGTTGCAATATCTTACAACCGGACGTGACTCATTTTGTCTACCATTGTACAAAATTACTTTAGATTTATTTCTTAATTTTTTTTTAAAAAAAAAATAAATATTGAGTGAAGAGTTAAGTAGATTTTTCAAGGAATAATTTTTTAGAAACCCATCAAATTCCGCGTCTCTAGATAATCCTACATAACTTGAGTAAATTGCATTTCCAAAATCTACACCTTCGAACTTAAATTTTTTTATATTATTAGGGTTATCAAAATTAATTTTTTTAATAACCTTGGGATATTTTTGGTTATTATTAATATATGAAATTTTATAACTACCAATAATTTTTCTTAAACCTTTTTTTATTTTTTCTTCACTAGCAAGGGATATGAATTTTTGAGAAAAAATATTTTTTGAACAGGCAAATACATCTCCAGGTTTAAATAAAATAAATTCAACATTCTTATTTTTAGATATTAGATCTTGTCCTTCAGATAGAAGAATTTCTAACATTGGAGTGTTTAAACCCGTAGGAATAAAAATATAATAAATCATCTTTAATTAAAGAATTGTATTTGCTCTTATAATATCAATGTGATTGTTAATATTTAAATAATTATTACTCTTGATTAAATCATACAGCATATCTTTACTTGATAATTTCTTTTTAAATATCAACTTTCTCGAAAAAATATAGATATTACCTGATGGGGCATATACTTTTTCAAGTCTTTGTCTCGGCAAATTATCTTTTATTCCTTTAATGTACGGACTAACAAAATTTTTTTTAATTTTTTTTAATTTCATTGGGTGTGGTTCATCCAACCTAACAATACTAATTAAAGAATTAGCTTTATATTTTATAATTTTTCTAATGCATCTATCTATCTCTCCTACTTCTCTTTTAGGAGAAGTAGGCTGTAACATTACAACATAATCATATTTTTTTTTTGTTACGCTTTCATATTTTTTTAAAGTGTAAAGAAGTGTTTCTGAAATATGTGAAAATTTTGTTGCAAGATTTTCAGGTCGCAAAAAGGGGCAATCAATTTTATATTTATATGCTAAATTTTTAATTTTTTTTGAATTAGTACTAACAATTATATCTTTTAATAATTTTGATTTTTTTGCACTTATTAAAGTGTATTCTACCAAAAATTTGTTTTTTAATTTTATTATATTTTTATTCTTAATTTCTTGATTTCCACTTCTTGCAGGGATGATCCCTAAAAATTTAAATTTCTCCAATTTCATAGTAATTAATTGTTTTTAATTTTGTTTTTGAATTATGAATTATTTTCCAAAAATCAAAAATATGAGTCTTTTTAGAAGTAATACTATTAATTTTTTTTATAGAAATTTTTTTAAGTTCAGGACTATTATTAAGAAAAAATATAGCATCAAATTTTATTTGATTTTTAAATATAAATTTTTGAATCTTGTAATTCAAAAGATCTTGTTTATTAAATAAACTATCATAATAAAATAATTCAATGTTTTTGTTGTTTGAATATTTCTTATAAAATTTTACAAAAGCTGATCCTCTTAAATCTTTAGTTATTGGATATCCCTTAAAAGAAAGACCACAAAATAAAACTTTTTTTTTTACGTTCATGTTTAAATTGATCTTTTTCAAAGAATTATCAATTAAGTTTATTAATATTTTGTCATTTATATCTCTACCATATGAAAAAATACTTTTTTTACCTTTTAAATTATAATCTAAAATATACGGATCTTTAGTTAAGCATGGACCACCTACACCTGGGCTTGGCATGGGCACTAAGCTTCTTGGATATTTATAATTGCATAGATCAACCAGATTGTTTGCATTTATTTTAAATTTACTACAAATCAAAGCAATTTGATTTGAAAAAGCAAAAGATAAATCTCTATAAGCATTATTTGTTAATTTTATTAACTCGGCCTCTTCAATAGTTTTTACCTTAACTACGATATCACAAATTTTTTCAAATAGGCTAAATGTTCTTGTTAAAGAAATTTCATCTATGCCTGATACTATTTGTGGTAATTTTGATAATTCTTTTAAGGCTTTACCTTCTGCTGTTCTTTCTGGAGCAAATCCTAGTAAAAAAGAATTTTGATTTTTATTATTTTCCTTCAATATCTTATAAATCACATTTCTTGAAGACCCTAGTGGTAGAGTAGATCTATACACTAAAAGTGTATTTTTTTTTATTATTTTAGATAAACTTTTAGTTACTTTTTTAATATGTTGTAAATTTGGAATATTTCTATTATTTTTTTTTATAATAGGAGTTCCAACGGTTATTATGTAAGTGTCAATATTTTTTGGAATTATATTTATAGGTTTAAATTTTTTATTCTTAATAAATTTTTTTAAAACTTTATCTAAGCCTTGTTCAAAAATGTGAGATTTTGAGTTTTGTAAATCAGTAATTATCTTTTTATTAGTGTCATAACCAATAACTTCAAAATTTTTTTGACAAAACTTTAACGCTAAAGTTAAGCCAACATAGCCTAGGCCTAAAATACAAATTTTATTTTTCATATATCTTAATAAATTTTCTTATCTTTTCGCTTCCATTGAATTTGAATCTATCAAAGCTTTTTAAAAATTTTGAGTATCTTTTTTTATCAATAAAATCAATTTCTTTTTTAAGATTTGTTAGTGAAATATCCCTTTCGATATAAGAACCAATATTATACTTTAATATTTTTTTTAAATTATTTTCATATTCAAGATTTTTTCTATTTCTTAGAATTATTAAAGGTACTTTGTGTTTTATGGAGTCAGTTATTGATCCAAGACCAGCTTTAGTGAAAATAAATTTTAATCTTGAAAAAGATTTTTTAGAAAAATCAAATTTTTTAAATCCAATCTTTATTAATTTTTCATTATTTGTAAAAATTTTATAATTCAATTTTTTTAAATTTAGATAGAAATTTTTATTAATTCTTTCATTTGAACCCAAATATATTAATATATTTTTTTTATAAGAGTTTATAAACTTATTCTGTTGAGAATCATCATTGACAAAATTCAATTTTTTTCCGTACTTTTCAGCTTTCTTTGTGCAAAAAAATTTATTTGTAAAAAAAATATTTTTTTTTATGAAAGCGTCTTCTATCTTCAAATATTTTTTTTTGTACTTGCTATTTAAGGGCTCGACTTCACTCCAAAAAAAATTTGATATCATAAAAAAATGGTTTTTATAGAATGATTTATTAATTATATTATCAGATATTATAACATCAGAATTATGAAAAAAATTATACTTAAAAAAATCTTGTTTATAAAAACTTAATAATTTTGGGTAAGGATTTGATTTTAAGTTAATTTCTTTAAGAATAGGTTTTAATTTAATATTCTTTTTTATTTTATTTTTAAATTTTTTTTTTTGCTTCTCAGTACAAACTAAGTTTATCTTATCTTTTTTTAAATATGATGCTAAATTTAAAAGTCTTTTAAAATGTCCCATTCCATTAGGGCAGGACACTAAAGTTATTTGCATTTCAATTTTTTTTTACTTGCCAATTATAATTATATTTATCTTTAAATTTAGTTGCAAATCTACCTCTATAATAATCTCTATTTAATAATTCTTCGTGTGTTAGTTTATGAGAACCTCCTCCAAGACATAACTCCCAATCTTTATAATTTTTATTCAAGTAATCTAATATATATGACTTCTTTTTATTAATCAGGCTTAACAATGTTTTTGCTTCACTAGGATTAATAGAAACAGGACCATCTTTAGTTTTGTCTTTTTTAACTATTGTAAAATGTCTTTCAATAAAACTACCACCAACAATAATAGATACTAGTGCAGGAGCATGGCCACAATCTTGAAATTTAGAATGATCACTCCAACCAATTTCAATATCTCCAAAAAGTTTTTTTAAAAATTTAATTTTATTTAAATTACACTTATCCATAGGAGTGGGATAAATGCTTACGCAATGCAATAAAGCAGCAAGCTGCTTCTTCTTTTTTAAAAATTTAACTGTTTCTTTTATTTCATTCAATTTCGTAGCACCTGTTGAAACAATCAATTTTTTATTTAAAGTATTTGTTTCTTTAATGAAAGGTAGTGCTGAACAGTCATAACTTGCTATCTTTAAGAATTTGAATTTTTTATTTTTTATTCTCTCTAAAGATGAATAAGTAAAGGGTGTTATAATTGGATAAATTTTTGATCGTAAACACTCTTCAATGAATATATCTATAAATTTTTCAGGTAAGTCTAATTTTTTTAATCTTAGCAACTCATCTCTAAAAGGTCTTTTAATTACTAGTTTTTTCCTATTTTTAATTAAACCTTTATCAAATCTAATTCTATGTGTGAGTTCCTCAGATTTTATATCTTGAATTTTAAGATATTTAATACCAGATTCCTTTGCAGCTATTATCATCTCTTTTAGTAAAGAAACTGAACCATTGTGATTCTGGCATAGCTCAGCTATCAAATTATTATCAGCCATAAAAAAATTAGACTATACAATAAATCTCTTTTATCAATACATGAAATGTGCAATTATCAAATTTATATCTAATAATGTTGTGAAGTATTTTGAAAAATATAATTTATATAATTGATAGCCTATCTCCATTAGCACTTAAATGTCTAAGTGATAGTTTTTATGGAAAAAAAAATACAAAAAATACAATTTTTGATCAATTAATAAACAAATCAATTATCTTT
>MDTF01003918.1_pt1 | contig 10071 bp, 9 predicted proteins | sample 811191 | NCBI WGS metagenome assembly MDTF01 (sample SAMN05326649, study PRJNA326480) | marine metagenome | isolation source: seawater | place: Southern Ocean | collected 2011 | reverse complement strand
ACGCTCCACAGAGATGAAAATACAGATATTAAGATGAATGATATTGCACGGGTAAAGATCCGTGCAACCAAACCACTATTCACTGACACCTACAGTCAAAATCGTGTTACCGGCTCTCTAATTCTCGTGGATGAAACTACGAATGAGACTGTGGCGGCTGGGATGATTAGATAACCGCGAACGTACTCGTCAAGTAACACAACTAGACGTCACCTGTTTTTCATGTCATTAGATTGCGTGATTCAGATACCTGTTACTCTGTTCCATGAACGTTCGAGACTTGCGGAATTGAGCTTGAATATTGGACAGAGGGTCTTAGATGTATTAAAAAAACCTCAAAACAATTAAAAATATTATTTTACTTCAATTACTCTAGATAAGGTATTAATCAGATTAATACCATCCCAATTCAGTGAGAAATCAGAAGTTTTACCAATAGGGACAATTCTATCAATCCCCTTTGGTTTTTCATGTTTCATGAATTTGTTCAGATCTTCATTAGAAATACCATAATACGAAAGTGTTTGATATTTTCTATCAATAATATTCTTGATTTCAGAAAGTAAAGCGCTGTGATATTCCAAAAAATACCCGCTATTACAACGGTATTGATCAATATTCTTCACTAAATGCTGTAATTCTACTCTCCATATTAAATTATCAGGTGTTGTTGTTTTTGTTACCTGATTCATATGAACTGATTGATTGTAAAAAGAAGTCAATTTATCAACAGCAATGACAGGTTGGACATTGTATTTAAGTTTTACCAATTCATACAAACTATCCCAAAAAATTCTTTTTGCAATGGTTACATTTTCCTCACTTCCTAACCAAATCAATAAATGAGGAGCTGTACAGGCATTTTGATCAAACAAATATGTGTCATTATAAAATCCTTGTGCTATTTTATTTGGCGCTGTTTCATTTACATATTCATCAGCATTTATTGCACATAGTGAGTATCTATCTGAAAAAGTTACATCAAAAGAACGTGGAGGGATTTTATTTTCTCTAATCTGCGATATTGTTTCGTCTCCACCCCAAATAATTCTCACATCACAAATAGACGAGAAATAGCTGGTGGCAGAGCTTGTTCGATCATAACGTACAAGTGCTATACGAGACGATATAAATTGATACTCATCGTGTTTGGCAACTCTATCTATAGCCCTACTGATAATATCTATTTGTTCAAAATTCTTAGATGGCACTCTGACAATATTAAGATTACCAGCAAGTAAGCCACTTACTAATGAGTACGCAAAATTGACAGCGACATTAGAAGGAGCTATATGAAAAAGAAGCCCCCTTCCTAACCTTAAAATTTCATCTGCAGAATGTTTCTTCTTTAAGGAAAGAATATTTGCTCGTCTACAAAAGAAACCAAATGTCGCTACATCTGGGTATACCCTTATGCTTAGGTCTTTGTTCAATTCTTTTGATAAAGCATCTAAATAATTCACCACTTCTACTGAAAAGGGTTCAAAAGAAGAATTTTCAGCAAATGCTTCAATATCCATTTCCTTTGGAAAAATAAACTCTACTTTGTTAAAGTTTTTGTACATATGTATCGCTGCAGCCTCTAATTTCTGCATTTTTTAAACGTCCAACAATTTTAAAATACTTACCCTTACGACCACATGGGCAATCATCTTCACCTAATAAAATTCCTTCATCCTCTGTAAGTAGTGAATGACCTGGATAACTATGAGGCAATACGGACAATACTTGAATAATTCCTTTTTCGCCTATTTCGGCAACTGAGAAATCAGATGGTCTCCTGATGATTACATCAGAAAAAATAGGAGCATGTAAATGACCATGCTCGCATTCCATATATATTGAACCTGTTTGCTCAACCATTCCATAATAGTCATGAACATTATTAATACTACAAACAGAATTTAACCTTTCTCTGAAATCACGTGACGAAATTGATTCACTAACTAATTTCTTCCAACCACCTCCATGAATTAACACAGCTTTTGACAAATCTAGTTTAATTCCTTTTTCCAGTATTTGCTTGTAAAAATGTTGCCATATTATGAATGTAAACCCAAACAAAAAAACTTGTTCATTTTTGTATTTTTCAAGAAACTCAATTATCGATTCTATTTTAAGTTCCATATTCTCATCTAAAGCATACATTCGTTTGCTTCCAAACATTGAGAACCCTAAAATACCAGCTGCTCGAGCCGAAAATAAATTTCGGTTTTTAACAACACCTTCATTATCAATTATAATCATAGGAACACGCTTTTGCCCTATAAATGATGACACTATTTTAATTAAAACCTTCGTTTGATTAGAAGATGTATTTCTGTCTAGATAAATTCTAGACACCGCCTGTCCAGATGTTCCAGAAGACGTCATTGTTTTTACAACCTCTTTTTCCTCTACACTTAACAAGTCAAACATCTTAAAAAGCCTAACAGGAAGAAATGGTAATTCCGAATACTCATATTCTTTATTGAGGTCATAACCAATTCCATCCATCATCTTTGTGAAAGGTTTACAATGAGTATAATGATGTCTTGATAGTTGATTCAAAAAAGAGTTTAAAAACTTTTCTTTTTCATTCTTGCTAAGAGAATATGGTGGAATATTAAATATATCTTTTATTTTCATTTTAGATATTTAGACTAGAATAAATTGTTTTGCCAGAAGAGTTTTTAGGAATTTCATCAATTGATTTGATTATAAATGTAGAGTGATGTAACCCCATTTTTGATGAAATGAACTTCTTAATTTCATCAATACGATTTTCATCAGTTATAAATATACACATATGATCTTCTTCTCCAATACAAGCACAATCTGATATAATATCCTTCAATAACCTTTCCGTTTCATCCAGATTAACTCTATTTCCATAAATCTTAATAAACCTTTTCTTTCTACCTACTATATAATAGTAATCATCTTTATCACGTTTTGCCAAATCTCCAGTAAAGAGAACTCCATTATTCGCATCCGCTTTATTGAGATCTTCACCACAAGATGCATACCCCATAGATACATTACTTCCTTCGTAAACAAGTTCGCCAACAATTTCATCACCAGTAATTGATCTAGATGAATCATCCATGATACTAAATTCCCCTCCAGGGATGGCTATACCAATACTACCTAGTTTAGCCAATGAAAATTCTGGAGGCAAGTAACTCATCCGAGCAGTTGCTTCTGTTTGTCCATACATCACGAAAAAAGATTTATCAAACCTTATGCTATACTCTAGCACCTCTTTATTGAGTTCATGGTTTAACTTCCCTCCTGCTTGAGTTATTGTTTTTAAAGAAGGTGCGTCTGATCTGAAAAAACGAAGCTTTTTTAGTATTTCAAAAGTATAGGGTACACCTGAAATGGATGTTGCCTTCTGCTCTTTCAGGAAAGTCCAAAAACCTCTCTCCATCAAAGATTTTGAGGTTAATAGAATTGTTGCTCCTTTTAATATATGACTATTAATTATTGAAAGCCCAAAAGAGTAATTCATTGGCAAAGTAGTAATGGGACGTTCATTCTTGTCAATGGATAAATATTCTGCTATAGAATGAGCGTTAGATTTAAGATTTTTTAATGTAATTTTCACAAGTTTAGGACTACCTGTAGATCCAGAAGTAGTTAGTAATAACGCTAAATCGTTGTGAAGTTCATAAGTGTTTTCGCATGTTCGTTTAATTAAAACATAATCTCCGTAGGAAAACAAAACACGTACATCATCAAAATTAACGATTCGTTCTTTTGGGAGCCATATATATTTAGGTGAATAAGTACTAATTAATCTTGACAGTAAGTCTTTATCCAAAGATGCATCAAGCATTACGGGCGTAACTCCATTACGGATAAATGAGAAATAACCTTTTAAGGATTCAATAGAATTACTGCATAAAGAAAAAATTAAAGATCCTTTAGGAATAAGGGATTTTAATTGTACGGAAAATTCTTCTAAATCACTATAGGTCACTTTAGTTCCTGAACTATCAATGATTGCTATTCTTTCACCGAACTTAGCAGAAACACCTTTAAACATTCGGCTTTATTTCTTAATTGAATTAAATGTTTCCATGATATCTTCCGAAATTTCATTAGGCATTAACCTATTTTGCTTTATAAGATAAGGGTAATCCCCTGGTTCAGAAAATTTATCCATCACGCCCAAACGCAATAAATAAGGGGAGTCATAAATAGTTGAAAGACACTCGGAAATTGCTGTTCCAAGTCCTCCTATAATGCTATGTTCTTCTACCGAAACAAATAATTTTGAATTCAAATGTTTCTGTATAATTTCTTTGTCCAGTGGCTTTATTGTATGCATATCAACTACACTAACAGAAATGTTTCTTTCTTCTAAAATAGCAGCAACCTTCAAAGAATTATAGACCATGCTTCCAGAAGCAAAAATTGTTATATCTGTACCTTCTCGTAATTGTATTCCCTTTCCTATTTCATAATTATAGTCTTCATGATATACAATCGGACAATTAAGACCCCCTGTCAATCTGATATACACTGGCCCGTTTAATTCTACAGCAGCAACTAATATCTTTGCTGACTGTCCTGCATCTGAAGGAGATAAAATTGTAAGTCCAGGGACAGATCTCATAATAGAAATATCCTCTATTGCATAATGAGTATTCCCGAAGAAAGTCAGTGCGAAACCTGAACTAATTCCTACAGCTATTATATTTGAATGCATGTAGCCCATATACTGTCGCACTTGTTCACAACTTCTCATGGAAATAAATACAGCTTGAGCAGTTACAATAACTTTTTTGTCTTCACTAGCCATTCCAGCTGCAATACCTACAAGATTTTGCTCTGCAATACCAACGTTAAAGAACCTTTCAGGGTATTTCATTTTAAACCGGTCTAACCCTGCTGGTTTAGACATATCAGCTGATAAAACATAGATTTCCGGTTTAGTTTTTTGCATCTCCATGAGAGCAATTCCAAAAGCAGCACCTGCTTGTCCTAGTTTAGAATAAATTCTAGCATTTAACTTATTTATTTCAATCATGCTATTTTTTTACTTTTGTTCTAACAAAGCTTCATTGTATAATTCAGTAGTCAATGTTCCGTGATGCCAGCTAATATTATTTTCCATAAAAGAAACTCCTTTACCTTTAATTGTATGTGCGATGATCGCATTTGGTTTTGAAAAGTCTCTCGAAGCAAAAGCATCATCAATCTCTTTTAAATTGTGTCCATCAATTTCTTTAACATGAAAACCAAAAGACTGAAATTTATCGCCCAAAGTTGTTTTATCCATTATATCAATACTCGGACCATCGGATTGCATACCATTAAAGTCTACAATTACAGTTAAGTTATTGAGATTGAAATTTGCAGCAGACATTAAAGATTCCCATACTAACCCTTCATCACACTCACCGTCTCCAACTAAAACATATACATGATTGCCTAAATTATCAATATTACAAGAAATGGCTACCCCGACTCCGTAAGATAATCCCAAACTAAGACTACCTCCTGAAAATTCAATTCCTCTTGATAAATCACGTTTTGCATGTGAGTAAAACGGTGAGCCGTTTACTTCAAATAAATCTGTGTCTTCTTTTGTTAAAAACCCGACTTGCTCAAGTATTCCAAATAACGACAACGCTGAATGCCCTTTGCTTAGAATAAACCGATCCCTTTCTTCTTGGTATGGTTTATCTTTATCATACTTCAATACTCCTCCGAAATACAGAAAAGCTAAGATCTCAACAATAGAAAGACCTCCGCCAGCGTGAGCACCATATTTCCCCGAACCATATGTCATATCCAAAATACGAATACGAAGTTTACGCGAAACTTCAATTAATAAATCGATATTATCCATAAATCTATTTTAGTTGTTTTATTAAAAGTTGATATACCAAGAATTAAATAGTATAAGCGGGTTATTCTATTGAAAGATTATTCTTTTTATAACTCTGTTTAAAAAATTAAAAATCAGGTTTTTATCATCAGACGCAAGTTCGACATATAGTCTACGTAGCTTATTACTTTTATTCTGTAGTTTGAAACTCTTCGGGTTTACCAAATAATTAAGAAGTTTTCGATTTCTTCTATTTATTAAAACATGGTCATAAACTTTTTTAGGTATAGGCGTTTTTAAAACTTTATTACTTATACACATAACCATTGATATGCGAATCCCAGCATTATCTTCTTCCGACCAATCCATAATTTTATCCCAGTCAATTTTTTTATTTCTTGCCAATCGGTCGATATCAACATACAAACGAATACCTGGTGAAAGAGTGAAATAGTGGCCCGCAGCTATGTGAAGTGCACAAAAATACATTAATGACGTATCATTTAAAACTCTGATCGCACTATTTGGAATTAGCTTAGCTTCGAGTCTATCCCTGGACAGTCTTGTCACATAGCTATCTTGTACTAAGAATGCTCTAGTAACGGGTCTCCATATTACGTTAACCCAAAAACCTCCTTGGATTATGTTTTTGTTATGAAACATCATACTTTGCCCTGAATATTCACCAATTTTATCAGGTTGTTCTTCACTGAAAAAGTTCAGTGAATTTAGACATGCCGTAATTGCCTCTTTTTCATTAAAATCAGCCGATAAATCTACATCACCGGAACAAAAACAACCAATAGATATGTCGGTTGTCAGAACTACAGCAAAATTTTCAGTTAACGTTAAGGATTTGCACGGATAATCCTTTAATCTTAGAAAGATGCCGTTTAGCATTTTCTTAACTGCAGTGTTCCTTTTTATATAGACGTCATACTTCGGCTTCCAAAAATCTTTATCACAATCAATAACTATAAAGACAAAGGACGCAAACGGAATTATCTTCGCTGCTGTAACTAATGTCACGATGTATGATCGTCCATACTCTGTGTAGCAACCCCTGATAGTGGCTATATCTGACTTATCTAGTGAATCAGGATCTGCCAACAAAAGTGGAGTAACATCCCGACCATTATACAGTAATTTTGACACTGCCGTTTCTTTGTGCTTTTCTCTAATTAACGACTGACGCGCTGCATAATTCAGCTTAGCATACATATCATTTCCCAACTAAACGACTATGTCATATTTGGCTAGAATTGCCTTGCCCTTTTCAAACCCACTAAAATCAATAATATCATCCATGTCTATCATGATATCAAATTTCTCTTCTAATCCAGCGATTAACACCATGTGCCCAACAGAATCCCACGTTTCGATTGATTGGTACTCTAGATTAACAAGAACCTCTTCCTCAATATCAAATGACTCCATAAATACTTCCTTATAAACCAGACTATTTTCCATTTTTCATTATTTTAAACTAAAATTTATTTCCTCCATCTACTCGGATAACTTCCCCATTAATGAAAGATGATTCTTCTGACGCTAAGAAGCATATTGCATCGGAAACTTCATTTGGTTGAGCCATTCGTTTAAAAGGTTCCTTGTTATTCAACATCATATCTCGTTCTTTATTGGCTTCATTTGCTTTAGCCATATCAGTATCCGTAAGGCTTGGAGCTACCACGTTAACTCTTATGCCATAAGAACTTAATTCGAAGCATAATGTTTTTGAAAATGCAATTACAGCTGCTTTAGATGTTCCGTATGCGCAATTACCGGCACTTAAGTCAATTCCTGCAACAGAAGCAATATTTATAATGCTACCTGCTTTTTTTCTGATCATATACTTAGAAACTAACTGCGTGACCTCCAGCATTCCAAAAAAATTTACTGAAAAAACATCTTTGACAGACTGAATCGTTGTCATATGAAATAATCCTCCATGAATAATTCCTGCCGAATTAACAAGAATATCTATTGGATTATTTGTTTTAATTATTGCCGTTATTCCAGCCCGTATTTCTGCACTTTCTCGTAGATCAAAATAAACATGATATATTTTTACATTATTTCTAATTGCAATTTCACTTGTTTTTTTCGAAAAATCTGAGCAAGGACTCCTTGAATGAGCATAAATATCGCATCCTTCCGCGGCAAATCTACTCAACACACAAAATCCAATTCCCCTGTTTGACCCCGTTATTAACGCGGTTTTATTCTCTAATCGCATATCTCGTAATTAACCAAAAACACTAAGGTTATCGTTGTTTTTCATTGGTCTTGCTGGATTACCCATTGCTATGACACCTCCTTTGATATCTCGGTGAACAACAGATGCTAATCCAACGATTGAATTGTCTCCTATATTGGTACATTGTTTCATAATTACACCAATGGCAAGAAAGGCGCAATCTCCAACAACGCAATCCCCTGCAACATCAACAAAACTCGAAATAACTGAATGCTTACCGACCACAGAGTCGTGACCTACACAAGCCATGGGGTGTATGTATACGTTTTCTCCTATTGAGCTATCGCAAGAAATTGATGTCAACTTATTTATAATTACTCCTTTACCTATGATAGTCGATTTAGGTATTTCAACTTGAGGGTGAATCAAGGTAGCCACGGCAATATTATTATCTACTAATTTAGTATATATGATTTTTCTAATATTGGGCTCTCCTATTGCAATACAAACTTCAACATCTTCTAAATTGAATTTATCTTTTAAATTTTTAAATTTTATAATTAATGCATTTCTTGGGTTACTAATGGCTTCTCCATCATCAATAAAAAATATTTCATCCCAACAATTATTGCGACTATTTATTAATTTCGCTAATTCATGAACCTCCCTTCCAAGCCCTCCTGCCCCATATATTGCGAGAATCATAATTCTAAATTAGTTTTATTTCTTTCTAAACACTCTTCCATAGCATTTTTATTGACAGGCACTAAATCCTTTTACAAAATTAATAATTTGAGACTTAAAATGAAACATTTATAGTCAATATACCAATCCTCTAATCTAAACTTTTTTGCTCAAGAAATTCCGTTTCGTCCATTTACCTAAGCCGAACATGTAATCCCTATTTTTCCAATCATTTCGACTATTTAGTTCTTTTCAATATCTTGTAAGATATCTTTCTGGTAATGGTCTTGGGCGTACAAAACTCCTTTATCCAATTGATGCATTAAAGAAACCCGGCTAGCTAATAAAACTTGTTCCCTTCAAAATGCAGCATCCTTAGAAATTCTCTGAACATCAGGGAGTAGAATTCTATCAATGTCTTTTTCAGAGACACGGTACAAATTTAAACAACTGATTCTTTTTCCAACTCTAATTTGAGTGAAAAAAAAATGGAAAACCCTGAAAAATTGTGATGCATATTGAAATAACTATTAGTATTGGGAAAATTCTCGTAAAAAACATTACTGCAAAAGATTAAATTTTTTGCATATTATTTTGAACTCATGCAATCTAATTTTCAAGGCAAGAGGATCTTTTTGAAAAATTTTATTATTTAATTCATCTAAGTAAAACAGAATTTCTTCCAATAAAAAAAATAATAAATATTCTTTTTTCAATTTATAATCATCTTCAATTAGTTCTGGCCAATAATTAATCATACGTGTTTTTATATTATCAAAATCAGAATTTAGTAATTTGAAAAATTTGGCAGAAAAACCTACATCCGTTCTAGAATCTAATAAATAAATAAATAAATCATAACCCATTTGATTTGTAGCGCTATTTTCCCAATCTAAAATCCAATATTGTTTCCCATTAGTTAATACATTTCCCTGATGAAAATCGCCATGGCACTGGGAAATGAAAATTTTATTTTTTTTCGATCTCATAAGCTCGTCTACTAAAACCTGTATAATTTGAATTAACATGATTTTTAGTTTATTATCTATACATGGAATTTCTTTAATTAGTAAATCAATTTTTGCTTTCAAGTTATTAAGATAGCTTTCTATCTCGATTTCTTTTTTGGTAATAGAGTTAAGTTTTCTAATATCTAAAACTGCTTTTTCAATTATATTGTTAGCATTTTTTTGTTTTAATCTATTTGGAGGTACACCTACAATATACTCTTCTGAATACCATAAGTTTGTTTTACCAGTTTTAATAATTTTTGGTAAAGGCAAGTGCTCGAAATTATCACGAATAAACTTATCTCTTTCAATATACTTTTTATTAAATCCATTTTTTAATATTACAAACACCTCTT
>MDTF01015609.1_pt1 | contig 10073 bp, 8 predicted proteins | sample 811191 | NCBI WGS metagenome assembly MDTF01 (sample SAMN05326649, study PRJNA326480) | marine metagenome | isolation source: seawater | place: Southern Ocean | collected 2011 | reverse complement strand
TTATAACACTTAATTTAAGAAAGCAAGATCGGATTATGTGCATCATTGGGCCAATTAGTGAACAAACACTATCCCTATTCTATCCCTAGCTTGAATTAAGTATAATTTGATTTAGCTTTTTTATTGTTATTTAAAAAAACAATACGATTTAAGTAATTGGTAGCAGACCTTGGGGTAAATGAGATACTTAACAAAATGAGCTAACACCCTACTAATTTAATCAACAAAATTATGAGCTTTACACTTTTTAGCACACATTAGTCAATTACACAGTGTTGTAATAGAGTAATAGAAATAATAATTTTTGATTTTAAATTGTCGATCATAAAAGTCAGGAACAGGTTAATTAAAAATTAATTCTTTCTCTTTCAATGACGAGAGGCATATTACGCTGATGTAAAAGTATAACACCTATATACTCACCTAGTAAACCTAATAACAAAACTTGAATAGAGCTGATAGTAAAAATTCCTATTACTAATGGTGCAATACCCAAACTAAAAGAGTTCCAAAAAGATAATTTTAAAATTAAGTAAATTATTGCGACAAACAAACAGATAAAGCTTGAAATAAAACCTAACAATGTCATTATTCTTAATGGCAACCTTGAATGTTTAACAACACCTAACATTGCTAAATCATATAAAGTAAAAAAATTATTTTTAGTTACACCAAATTTCCGTAATGGTTGTTCAAATTTAATAGTTTCTATATCAAAACCTACTTCAGAAATTAATCCTCTAAAATATGGATAAGGGTCATTTATTTTTTTTAATCTATCAATAACTTCTTTATCAAATAATCCAGTACCAGTTGTATTTATACTCAATTTTGCTTCTGATATTTTATTTAAAAAATTATAGAATAATTTTCTTAACGAAAACATAAAATTATTTTCTTCTGAAGCATTTTTTTCTCCTAGAACAATTTTTGCACCATTTTCCCATTTTTTTATATATTGAGATATTAGATTAATTGGCTCTTGAAAATCTGAAACCATTAGTATGCAAGCATCACCATTAGCTTGAAGAATTCCATAAAAAGGTGATTTTAGGTGACCATAATTTCTTGCATTAATTATTACTTTAACATTTTTATCTTTTGAAGATATTTTTCTGAGTTTATCAATAGTTTTATCTGTTGAACAATTATCAATTATAATATGCTCATAATCATAGTCTAAACTTTCAGCTTCAAGCTTGATTTCTTCACAAAGTCTTTCAATATTATCTTCTTCGTTAAAAGTTGGCGTGACTATTGATATTTTTTTCATATTATCTTTATTTTATAAATGAATTCAGAGAATCATTCAAATTAATAGAAATTTTTAATTTAAGCAGTTTTTTAGCCTTATTAATAGATGGAATATAATAATCTGTTTCAATATTTTTTTTTTTTAATCTTAAATCTTTATTAAAAAGTTTGGCTATTTTTTTTCCTAATGATTTAATATTAATAGCTTTATCTGAACCAACATTAAATATGGGGCAACTTTTATTTGAGTTTTTTAAAACAATAAGTAACCAATCGACCAAATCATCAGTATTTAAATAACCCCGGTAAACATTAGTTGAATTATTAACTAAAATCATTTTTTTATTAAATCCTTCAGAGATCATGCTTCCTATAGCCTGCCCATCTTCCAAACTATATTTTCCTAAAAAGTTAAAGCATCTAGCAATTGATACATTATAATTTAAAAAACCCAGGTCTATGAATTTATTCTCCATACATATCTTTTCTAATGCATATTTTTTTTTGTAACCCTCTAGTTTGTTTATTTTGTTAAGGTTAATAACCGTGTTTTCAGTTCTTTTTTTTTTATCATTATTTTTCCCATAGACAGCTCCTGAGCTAGTAAATAATATTTTTGGTTTTTTTTTAATTTTTTTTAATAATTTTACAAAATGATCAAAGTATTTTTGACTGTTTTTTATATTCTTATTTCTAATTGCATAGATAATATAATCAACTGATGGTATTTTTTTAATATCTACAATGTTTTTTGTAATATAATTTATTTTTATATGTTGATATTTCTTTTTATTAGAGATCTTACTTCTTGAGACAACATAAATTTCATTAATTTTATGCTTAATCAATTTTTTATCAATTCCACGATCAATTATCGATTTACCAAATAAACCACTACCACCAATAATTAAAAGCTTTTTCAATTTTTCTAATATTATTTAATGAAATTTAATATTTTTTTATGAATATAGAATATATCTTCTTTTTTTAATCCCTGATGGCAACCGACCAATAATCCATATTTCATTATATAGTCTGCATTTATAAATGAATTTAACTTATTTCTGGAATTAATTAGATTTGAAAAAGCAGGGTGCCTTAGTGTATTCCCTGTAAAAATTGGCCTTGTTTGTATATTTTGTTTTTCTAAGAATATTTGAATTTTTTTTCTAGAAAATCTTTTATTTTTTTTTAAAATAATTGGGTACGCTAAAAAATTAGTCTTAACATTTTTTTCTATTTTTGGAACTATGAAGTATTTACTCAGTTTATTAAAAAAAGTACTATGTAATATAAAATTCCTATTTCTTAATCTATTAAAATTCTTAAATTTTTTTAGTTGAACGAGACCAAATGAAGCTCCAATTTCCGATGGTTCAAAATTGTAACCAGCTTCAGAAAAGACAAATTTTTTATCATAGTCAAAACCTTTAAGTTTAATATTAAGTCTTTTGTTAATATTTTCAGAATCCTTAATAAGTGTTGACATTCTTCCCCAACTTCTCAAAACTTTAGCTTTGTTGTAAAAATCTTTATTATTAGTCAGAAACATTCCACCATTACCAGCACAACTTATAATATGAGAGCCGTAAAAACTTGTTATTGATATATCGCTGTATATACCACTTGGTTTTTTGTCAATTGTTGCTCCTAGTGTATCTGCAGAGTCCTCAATTACTAACAGTTTATATTTATTAGCAATTTTTCTTATTTTTTTCCAATCTGGGAGATTACCTATTAAATTAGGGATCAAAAGAGCTTTAGTTTTTTTTGTTATTTTTTCCTCAATTTTTTCTATATCGATTTGTAAGGTATCAATTTTACAGTCGACAAAAATAGGTGTGAGATTAGACAAAGTTATTGCCGAAATGGCTGTACCAAAATTTAAACAAGGCGTTATAACTTCACTACCACTTTTAAAGTTCATCACTTTTAGTGCCAATATTAAGGCTGAAGATCCAGAATTAACCATTAAGCCGAACTTTTTAGCAAATAATTTAGAAATCTTATTCTCAAATGAATTAACTGATTTTCCCATTTGAGTACCTTTTTTAAGTGTATTTATAACAGCATTTATTTCTTTACTGTCATAAACATTTTTTCCATAGGGTATTTTTATCATTTTATCTTTCATATTTTGTTTTTATTTAGGATTATGTATATGCGCTAAAAACTGTTTTTCACAAACAATTTTTGTTGAATTCCCTTTTTTAACCATATCATTCCATTCAATGGTTTTATCTAGTGTTTCAATTAGATTCCACTTGGATACCCAATTAAGTTCTTTTTTGGCCTTTAAACTATTAAGTTTCAATATATCTGTTTCTTTAAATTTATTACTTTTTGCAAGATGATAATTAAGTTTTTTTTTTTTATTTATATAATTTACTACATCAATAACTTTTTTGAAATTATTTTTATTAGGTCCAAAGTTCCAACAAGGCTGAGTATTATTAATTTTATTTTTATACTGTTTTTTAGCAAGGATCAAATATCCCATTAGCGGGTCCAAGACATGTTGCCAAGGTCTAATATAATTAGGATTTCTTATGATAAGCTTTTTCCCATTATTAATAGCTTCAATAATATCCGGAACCAATCTATCTTTTGAAAAATCGCCGCCACCAATAACATTACCGGCTCTAGCAGTTGATACTTTATTTTGAAGAAATGTATTTTTAAAAAAAGACTTTATATAACAGTCTACAACAATTTCTGTACCTACTTTAGAGGCGCTATAAGGATCGAATCCTCCTAGTTGATTCAACTCACTAAATGCATTATTTTTTTTATTAATTTTGTAAACTTTATCTGTAGTAATAATTACAACAGATTTAATACTTTTAATTTCTCTAATGCATTCAAGTAAATTTAAAGTTCCAATAATATTGGTCGAAAAGGTTTTTAAAGGATCTTTATAAGATTCAAGTACCAGTGGTTGTGCTGCCAAGTGGAATATAACTTCTGGTTTTGATTTTTTAAGTTCTTTCTTTAATTTTGAAATATCATTAATGTCAGAATAACTATTAGAGGCTAATTTTTTAATTATTTTTGATTTATTAAATAAGCTTTCTTTTTTTGATATTAAGGCATAACCATATATTCTTGAGTTTAGATAACTTAGTATTATACATAACCAAGTTCCCTTGAAACCTGTATGGCCTGTTATAAAAACTTTTTTTTTATTCCAAAATTTTTTAAGCTGATCTAAATTTTCCATGGTAATTTTTTTCCACTATAATAGATTTTATTAAAATCATTTTTATCTTTAAGAGTATCAAGACTTTTCCAGAACCCATTGTGTTTAAATGCATATAATTTTTTTTTCTTAGTGAAAAAATTAAGTGGTTCAATCTCCCAATAAGTATGATCATACTTTATTTTTTTAATTGCAGATTTATCAATTACAAAAAACCCACCATTAACATATCTGTCTGCTTTTCTATTTTGATTATCAAAATATAATATTTTGTTATTCTTTATTTCTATTAATCCATATCTTTCTTTTGGCCTAACAGCTCCAAGTGTAACTTTAGACTTATTTTTGTAATGAAAATTTACAAGTTTTTTTATAGAAATATTTGAAAGTCCATCACCATAGGTCATCATGATGTCTTCATTAAGATTTAGAAGATTATATGCTTTTTTTATTCTTCCACCGGTGCCAGTTTTAAGCCCTGTATAAATCATATTACCATTAAAATTTAAATTTTTTGATTTAAAGGTAAATTCAATATTTAATTTTTTTTTATTAGAATAGCTAATAAAATTTTTTTTTTTCTTGAGGAAAAAGTTAATAATAGTATGGGAATTGTGGCCTAAACAGAAAACAAAATCATTAAACCCTTGATTACAATAATTTTTAATTATGTGCATTAAAATTGGTTCAGGACCAATTTTTACCATTGGTTTTGCAATTAATGTGCCCTCATGATCCAGTCTAGTTCCAAAACCACCACACAAGATAAAAAGTTTCATTTTAAATAAGGGTTTCTCTCATACTGTCTTCAAATTTTTTTATAGGTAGATTTTTTTGTATTAAATTAACAAAATCTGGATTTGCAAGAATTGCTCTACCCCAAGTAACCATATCTAAATTTCCTAAATTTATTTCATTTTCAGCTTCTTCAGTAGTTAAAGATGCTCCACCAATTAATAAATGCGGCCAAAACTCTTTAGCCTGTTTGATAATTTTACCTGAAGTTTCAAAATAATTAGAATTTGCACAGCTTATATCTAGCTGACGTAAACCAAGTAGATCAAATTCCTGTAATAATTTTTTTAGTATAGCAGAGTTGTCTGGCCATTCGTATAAACCACCCATCATTCTTGAAGGGGATATTCTAACCATAATGTTTTTATTACTATTTTTTTTAATTAATGATCTAAGTAGTTCAATTGCAAATCTTATACGGTTTTCAATTGTTCCTCCATATTTATCCTGGCGGTCATTAATATTACTATCTATAAATTGATCCACAAGGTAACCATGTCCCATATGTATTTCAATGCCATCGAAGCCAGCTTTTAAAGCAAGGTCTGCTGAATGGTTAAACATGTTGTAAATGGTTTCCATCTCATTCAATTCTAAAGCTCTGGGTATTCCGAATGGTTTTTGATTTTGTCTATTTATACCTTTAGCTTGATTTGTAGTTGAGCTAACTACATCATAACCGTTGGTATAATCGCTATGAGAAATTCTTCCACAATGCCATAATTGTGCATATATTTTAGTTTTATACTGATGCACACTGTCGACAATCTTTTTCCAACTTAACATTTGGTCGTTATTAAACAAATGAGGGACGTTATTGTAACCGTCACCAGAAGGATGGATAATAATACCTTCTGTAATTATTAAACCAATATTATTTTTTGCTCTACTTTTATAATATTCTAAGATTTTAGATGTAGCACAATGATTTTGATCTGCAAATCCTCTTGTCATAGCCGACATGACAATTCTATTTTGAAATAAAATATTTTTATTAATTCGAAATTCAGATAAAAGTTTTAAACTCATAAAAATAAATTTTTAAAATAAGGTTTGCTTAAATAATCTCTCAGACTTTCTTTCCAATTTCTTTGTCTATTTAAATTTTCTTTTATCATTCTGCTATTTTCCATAATTACAGATAACGGTCTTCTTGCAACCTCTCGTTTACTAAGAATATTTGCATTAATCTTTCTTATATTAAATTTTTTTGAAATATCTAGTATTTTTAATATTTCATTAGTTAGTTCAAAGAAAGAACATGCCCCTTGAGATGCCATGTTATATTTACCAGTTTTATCATTAGCTAGTAAAATTAATGAATTATACGCTAGATCTTCTGTAAAGGTAGGTTGCCACACTCTATCTCCAATATCCATACCATTGTGACCTTGTTTAATTAATTCAGAAATATGAGATGTTATCTTTCCAACAAAATTAGTATCCCTACTTTCGCCACCGAAAAAACCACCCATACGTACTGAAATTGCACTGGAAGAATGACTAAGTAAAAAATTTTCAGCTTCAAGTTTAAAATTACCATAAACAGATAAAGGTTTAGGAGTTGTGTCTTCATTAACTAATAGATTGGCGTCATTATAAATTAGAAAGGATTGTGGATAGAAGACTTTTGAATTATTAATTTTAGCAAAATTAATAATATTTTTTGTGCCATCTAAAATATTTAGCTTAGCTTCTTCTACATTTTTTTCACATAAATCAGCATTAACTAGTCCAGCACAATGAATTATATAATCTGGCTTTAAATCTAAATATTTATTAAAAGAGTTAATTGTAGAAACATTAAGCTCTAATTTATTTAAACAATAAATTTTTGGATTATTGATATTAATTTTTAATTGATTAAAAAAAGATCTACCCAACATACCATTTCCACCAGTTATCAAAAATTTTTTACCAGCAAGTTTTTTAAAAAAACCTAGATCATTTTTATTAAAAATAGTCATTTATATTAATTCTTAATTATTACTATTTGATACCATGTAATTTAAGTGTAAAATGGTCTTTGTTAATAATTTTTAGAAGATTATGAGTTGTCTCAAATTTATTTTTTGTACAACGTTCAGGATTTTCTTTGATGCCTTCAGATAAATCATTATTACATAAAGTCCAAAATTTATTTATATTGGATGTACTATTTATAAAATTAAATCTAGGTATGTTAAAAAACTTTGAATGCAAAAAAGTGGTTTGGTTGTAGAAATACCAAATATTAGAATGGTTAAAATAATTATCTATATTTCTTTGCTTTTTATTATAAAAAATATTTCGAGAAATTTTTTCAGCATCAGTAATTTCAAGATAAATATTTTTGATTTGACTTTTATCTAAATGTTTAATCACCCATTCAGGGTTTTCTTTACTTAAAATGAATGGCTTGTTGTCACTTAAGTTTGAAAAAATTGAAAAAAAAACAATTGTTAATAATAGCGTACCTTTGAACCAAACATTTTTAATTTGAAAAATACAATCGCTAGCTACATAAATTATTAATGGAACAATAAAAATAAAGTGTCTTGGAGAAGAAACGGGACTTTTAATTAATCCATAAAAAATTGGAATAAAATAAGTAACAAAAATAATTAAGAAAAATAAAAATATTTTTTCATTTTCTTTATTTAATAATTTTTTATTTAGATAGAAAAAATAATAATAAACAATTAATAAAAAAAGAGCACCAAAAATTTTATTACCAAAAAAAATATTAAAGTATAAACCAACAAAAAATTTAATATTTAAAGGACTACCACCACCATTACCGATATATAATTTACCTATAGCAATTAAGTATTCAAAGTTAAAAATAATAAAAATTATTCCAATGATTGTTAAATATATAAGAAAATTGTATTTTTTCTTAAAAAAACAAAAAATGAATATGGATATGTAAACAGAAATTGAAAAAATATTAATTGATGCCGCTATGAATGAGAAGGTAATAAAAAAAATAATATTTTTATATGTTTTATTTTTTAATAATTCAAAAAAAAAAATTAATGAAATAAGTGTAAAAAATGCACTAGCTGAATAGAATCTTGCTTCACCTGAATAATATATTAAAAAAGGGTTACTAATGATTAAAAATAAAAAAAAAAAATTTTTAAATCTATTTTCTTCAAAAAAATATACTGAAAATATCAATAAAAAAAAACCCAGTATCAGAGAGCCTAATTCTATACTTTGATAATTGAATCCAAATAAATAATTCCAAAATATATTAAAATATAAATTAATTATTGGGGAACCTTCAAATGTTAGAAAATTTTTATAATTTTGATCTATGGGTATTTCAGGATTTGAAAAAAAATAACTAATCCATTCATCACCCCAAATTCCATCATTATAGTATTCAATCCTAAAAAGAACACCTATTATAATAAGCAAAAATAAAGAAGAGTAATAAATATAGGGTGACTTCAAATTTTTTTTCATTAATTGTGTAAGTAAATTATAATAAGATCATAAATTATATAAAGTTTTTTTCAAGAGAAGTGGTTATAAAATGTTAAAAAATATTCTATACTGAAACTTAGTGAAATGATTTTAATATCATTGTATTAATATATAATTGTTTTAACTTTGTATCTATAGATAAATACGCTAATTAAGGTATTAATTACTGAATACTCGCTGATGATTTATCCTCAGATTTAGAAATCTTTTCAACCTCTACCCATTCAACTCTTTTTAAATCTTTTGTTAAAGCTATTTTAAGAACTTCATCAGCATGCTCGACAGGGGTAATTATAATATCATCAGTTATTTTTTTTGGCATATCAACTAGATCTTTTTCATTTTCTTTAGGAATAATGACTTGTTTAATTCCAGCCCTATGTGCAGCTAGTAATTTTTCTTTTAATCCACCAATTGGTAAAACCTGCCCTGTTAATGTTACCTCTCCTGTCATTGCAACTTCTCTTCTAACTGGATTATTAGTAATCGCTGAGACTATAGATGTAACCATTCCAATACCTGCAGATGGTCCATCTTTTGGTGTAGCACCCTCTGGGACATGAATATGAAAATCTTTTTTTTCAAACAAGGGCGGGATAATTCCATAGTCTAAACTTTTAGATCTAATGAATGATTTTGCAGCTTTAATAGATTCCTGCATAACTTCACCAAGTTTTCCTGTAATCTGCATTCTACCTTTACCAGGCATAATAACTGTTTCTATCTTAAGAATTTCACCACCATACTCTGTCCAAGCTAAACCAGTGACCACACCAATTTTATTTTCATTCTCTAGCTCGCCAAATTTAAACTTCTGTATTCCAAGATAATCAGGTAAATTTTTTAAATCAATTTTTACTTCTTTTTCTTCTCCAGTTACAACTTTTTTAACAACCTTTCTTGCAACTTTTGATATTTCTCTTTCTAAATTTCTTACACCAGACTCTTTTGTGTAACTTCTGATAATTTCTTTAATAATGTCTTCAGATAGAGTCATTTCTTTCTCTTTAACACCGTTGTCTTTAATTTGTTTTGGCAGAAGATATTTGTTTGCAATATTAATTTTTTCATCCTCAGTGTAACCTGCCAATCTAATTACTTCCATTCTATCTAATAATGGCGGCAATATATTAAGTGTATTGGCTGTTGTTACGAACATTACATCAGACAAGTCATAATCTACTTCCAGATAATGATCGTTAAATGTTGAGTTTTGCTCAGGGTCTAGGGCTTCTAACAAAGCAGAAGATGGATCGCCTCTGTAATCATTCCCAATTTTATCAATTTCATCAAGAAGAATTAAAGGATTTTTTGTACCTGCTTTCTTCATCATTTGAATAATTTTTCCTGG
>MDTF01003191.1_pt1 | contig 10073 bp, 11 predicted proteins | sample 811191 | NCBI WGS metagenome assembly MDTF01 (sample SAMN05326649, study PRJNA326480) | marine metagenome | isolation source: seawater | place: Southern Ocean | collected 2011 | reverse complement strand
TTTGGTAAATAATTAATTCAAATTAAAAAATAAAATTGATACTACTAATGTAGTAATCAATGAAAAAAATAAAAATTTCACCATCAATTCTCTCTGCTGATTTTAGTCAATTAGGAAATGAGATTAAAAGATTAGAAGAGGGTGGTGCTGACATGATTCATGTAGATGTTATGGATGGTCATTTTGTTCCTAATTTAACTATGGGCCCACCCATTATTAAGGCTCTAAGAAAATATACGAAGCTTCCATTTGATGTTCATTTAATGATATCTCCTGTTCACAAATATATTCAAGATTATGCAGAAGCTGGAGCAGACATCATTACTATTCATCCTGAGACAACTGAAAATCTAAAAGAATCAATTGATCACATAAAAAGATTAAATAAGAAGGTTGGTCTTTCATTAAACCCTGAGAGTAAAATTAATGTAGTAACAAACTTTTTAAATGAAATAGATCTAGTTTTAATCATGAGTGTAAAACCTGGTTTTGGAGGGCAAAAATTTATGCCCGAGGTATTAGACAAAGTAAGAGAATTAAAAAAAATAAAAGATCAGCAAAACTTAGATTTTGATATTGAAATTGATGGTGGAATTAACTTCAATAATAATAAATTAGCTATTGATGCTGGTGCTAATATTTTAGTATCAGGTACCACGGTATTTAAAGATAATAACGGAAATATAAAAAAAAATATAGATCTTCTAAAATCAAATTAAGATAATGATTTTTAAGAATTTGTTAAATCTCATAAATAATTCATTTATATTTCTTAAAAAAACAATTCATTCCCTATATTTAAATTCTAATATTTATAATAAAAAAATTTCATCCATTAATATTGGTTCTTTAAAATATAAGCCTAGTCCTAGTTTATTAGATTGTCTTATTAAATATAAAAAAAAAAAAATTAATATTGAAAATTATTCAATGGATAAAATATGGCTCAATCAGAGCTTACTAGAAAAAGATTACTCTAATTTAAATAGTTTTTTTTGGTTGTTTAGTTTGGATTTGAAATCATCAAAAAAAAAAACTCAAAATATAATTCTGCAATGGGTTGAAAAAAATAATAGATATAGCTCTAAGAGCTGGGAAATTGATATTATAGCAAAAAGAATAATTGCCTGGATCTCAAATTCAAAACTTACCTATGAAGATGCAGGTCCTGTTTATAGAGGTAAATTTGATAACATCATAAAAAAGCAAATTAACCATTTAATTAATGAAATAGAAAAAGATAAATTGGTTGATAATAAAATGATAGGATGTGCTGCTATTATTTTAGCAGGTTTATCTTATCAAGATAAAGACGGATACTTGTTTATTGGTCTCAATTTATTAAAAAAAATAATAAAATTTTCACTTGATAGTGATGGCTTTCCTAAATCTAGAAATATTAGACAGTTAAACTTTTACTTAAAATATTTTGTATTAATAAGAGAATGGTTCAAAGAATCACAAAATGATATACCTGAATATATTGATGAAAATATATATTATCTTGGTCAAGCTTATGCATTGTTCTCTCAAAATAATAAAAGAGATTTTTTATTCAATGGAAATCATGAGGATAAAAGTTTTGAGTTTGACCATTACTTAAAAAGATTAGGGTACAGTTTTAAGAATCAAAGTACTGAAGTAGGTGGTTATGCAATTCTTAATAACAAAAAAGTCATACTCATAATGGATGTTGGTTCTAGTCCTGATAAAAAATTTTCTTCTAACTATCAGGCTGGATCGTTATCTTTTGAGATCATTTCTGGTGGAAAAAAATTGATTTGTAATTCAGGTTATTTTCAAAATTATAAAAATAAATTAAATGAACTTTCTAAATCAAGTGCTGTAAATAGCACTTTAATCTTAGATGATTGTTCCTCATGTAAATTTACTAGAGCTCCAGACTCAAGCTCTAGAGTTTATAGAGGTCTAAAAATAACTAATAAAAATATTGTGTTTGAAAAAAATTATTGGAAAATCAGTGCTTCACACGATGGGTATTTAAAACTGTTTGGTATTATTCACAATAGAGAAATAGAGTTTTATCCAGAACAAATGAAATTTATTGGTCATGATAAAATGATATCAAAAAAAAATATTCAAGATTTAAAGTTTGAAATTCGTTTTCATCTCGAACCAAATGTTAAGGTGATGAAAACACAAGACAATAAATCAATATTAATAGATATAGATGGTGAGGGTTGGAAATTTAATTCTGATAATAATGATATAAACATTGATTATGGTCTTTATTTTGGTAAAAAAAATTCTTTTACAGAAAATCAAAACATATTTATTTCGGGAATGACTAGTGGAGAGAATCAGACTATAAAATGGGAACTCACAAAGTTGTAATGAAAAAAATAAAAAAAGCCTTAATTTCTTTGTCTAATAAAGAAAATTTAAAGAACCTTTTAAAGATTTTGGCCAAACATAAAATTGAACTGATTAGTTCAGGCGGTACGTATAAGGAAATAAAAAAATTAAAATTCAAGTGTCTTGAGGTTTCTGAATATACAAATTCACCTGAGATACTCGGTGGTAGAGTTAAAACTTTACACCCTAAAATACATGCTGGTATTTTAAGCAAAAGAAATAATAAGGAACACAAAAACGACCTTAAAATTAATAATTTTGAAGAAATTGATCTTGTAATTGTTAACTTCTATCCCTTTGAAAAAATTTTAGAACAAACCAATAATCATTTGAAGATCATAGAAAATATTGACATTGGTGGACCTACATTGGTTAGAGCAGCTGCAAAAAATTATAATGATGTAACTGTCATTACTTCTTTTAATCAATATGATGAGCTAATTGGTGAGATGGAAAAAAATAGTGGCTCTACTTCTTTGGAGTTTAGAGAAAAAATGTCTTTAGAGGCTTTCTCTGAAACGGCTTACTATGATGCGGTAATATCAAATTATTTTAATAAAATTAAAAAAAATAATTTTCCAAAAAAAAAAGTTTTTTATGGCAACTTGATTGAAAAATTAAGGTATGGAGAAAACCCTCACCAAGTCAGTGCTATTTATTCAAAAAATAAAAGTTTAAATATTAATCAAATTCACGGTAAACAGTTAAGTTATAATAATTACAATGATATATTTTCAGCTTTAACTATTTCTAAGTCTTTCCAAAATAATACTGGAACCGTAATAGTTAAACACGCCAACCCTTGTGGTGTTTCTGTTCATAAAGATAAACTTAAAAGCTATCAAATGGCACTAATGTGTGACCCAATTAGCGCCTTTGGCGGTATAGTTTCATGTAATTATAAGATTGATACAGATTTAGCTAAAGAGCTCAATAAAACATTTTTAGAAGTGGTTATTGCAAATGGTTTTGATAAAGGAGCAATAAAAATTCTGAGTAAGAAAAAAAATTTAAGACTTATTGATGCTACAAAATTTATCATTAAAGATTCAATCAAATTTAGTTCCTCAAGTGAATCTTTTCTTGCTCAATCTGAAGATTTAAAGAAATTCATAATTAATGACTTTAAAATAGTATCAAAAAAGAAACCTACTAATACCCAATTAAAAAATTTAGTTTTTGCATTTAATGTTTGTAGATTTGTAAAATCTAATGCCATAGTGCTAGCAAGCAACAATGCAACGGTTGGTATTGGCTCAGGACAACCTAGCAGACTCGATAGCTGTCAAATTGCAATCGATAAGATGAATAAGTTTTCACAGCTAAAAGAAGATGTAGTAGCTGCCTCCGATGCTTTTTTTCCTTTTGTTGATGGAATAGAAAAATTAGTACAGTCAGGTGTGTCAGCAGTAATACAACCGTCTGGGTCAGTTAGAGATAAAGAAATAATAAAATTTGCCAATCAAACAAATACTATTTTGGTATTTTCTAAGACTAGACATTTCAAGCATTAAACATTTGATCAATTTTAGCTGCTAATATAAAGTCATTTTTAGATAAACCTTCTATCGCATGTGTAGTAATAAAAATTTTAGCATAGCCCCACCCAAATGAAATATCAGGGTGGTGGTTTTCAATTTCCGAAATTTCCCCAACTCTATTAATAAAGTTTTGACTTTTTATATAGTTTTTAAACTTAAAATTTTTTTCTAGGAAATATATATTTTTTTGATTTTTTTTTACATTCCATCCATCAACTTTTTTTTGATATTTGTGTATTTCACTTATATCAAAGGGTAAAATTCCACCATCACAAGGAGTGCATTTTTTATCTAAAAGATCGCTCATTCTATAATTATATTTTAACTTAATGGAGCGGGTCAAGGGAATCGAACCCTCTACCTAATCGTTGGCAACGATTCGCTCTACCAATGAGCTAGACCCGCTTATAATATGTACTATAAATAAACAGTTTCCTTGCTACAAGCAATAATAAAATATTTGTTTAGTATATAGATTTTAAAAAATTTGTTAAAAGATGAAATGAAAAAAAATGAATTACCAAAAATAATACCTGTCTTTCCCCTTAGTAATTTTATTATCTTTCCCAATACAACAGTACCATTAAATATATTTGAACCAAGATATATTGAGATGATTAACGACAGCATGAAAACAAATAAAATGATAGGTTTGATTCAACCAAAAAAAAACATAATTAACTATATACCAGAATTACATAACGTTGGCTGTTTAGGGAAAATTACTAGCTTCAATGATGCGTCAGACGGTAGATGTTTAATTGAACTTAATGGTTTAAGCAGATTTACTATCACCAAAGAGGTAAAAAATAATAAACCATATAGAGAATGTCAGGTTGATTTTAATCAATTTAATGATGACACAAAATTACAGACTGTAGAGCTAGAGTTTTCTGACCTCGAATTAATTTTTAAAAATTTTAAATCATTGTTTAAAAAAAAGGGCTACATAATTAATTGGAAATCGTTAGAAAAACAAAATTTAAATGAAACCATAAATGCTTTAGCGATGGCCTCTCCTTTTTCACTAGAGGAAAAACAAATTTTATTAGAAAGTAAAGATTTAGAAACACGTAAGGATAAAATTGCAGAAATTTTAAATACCTATGACTACGATAATTTTGACAACACAACCATTCAGTAGTTATTAAATATTCAGTCCCTTATCTGCAAACTTGATAATGGTATTGTTTATTGTTTTATTTTTTCCAATAAAGCTTAGAATTCTATTTAAATTTTGATTATCATTTTTCTTTTCAAAATTAAAAAATTCATAAATAAAATCTACTCCATTAGAAAAAATTAGATTTTTATGTTTTGTTTTATTTTCAAAATCTTTAAAGATAAATGAATCGAGATTTAATCCAAGGTCAATTTTATTTTGAATAACTTCAGAAAGAATTTTTATATCTCTAATAATCATGTTGAATCCTTGTCCTGCAAGAGGATGGATAGTATGAAGTAAATCTCCAAATGCTAAAATATTCTCGTAATAATAATTTCTCAAATTTGATGATTTTAATTTAAATTTACTTAATTCGGAGATTTCTTTTATTTTAAACTTTGGATTATTAAAATGTATTAAATTCAAAACCTCAATATTGCTAAATTCTTTACCTTTAACATCTAATGAGCAGACCACTGAGGTTTTCGTATTTGAAATCGGCAAAAATGCAATAGGGCCAAATTTTGTAAAAATTTGAATTGCAATATTATTTTCTAATTTTTCGTGATCTAAAATTGTTGTATAAGCAAAGTTATAGTAATCCTTTTCAATTTTCTTAGAAAAATATTTTTTTGATAAACAATTATTCAAATCACAATTAATAATTAAATCATACTTATTATTTGTTATTATTTTTTTGTATAATTCACTTCTAATTGTATATTTTTTTTTAAATAATTTGCTTTTTATTAATTGATTATTCAAAGATTTATAAAGCTCATCATTTTTCACCATATAAAATAGGTTTTCATTTTTTTTTTCAAAATTTAAAATTTTGTTTCCTTTTAATTTGTCGGAATAAATTTCAATTTTTTTAATTCCCCAAACATATTTTTTTGAAAGTTTAAGAATTTCTTTTTTAAAAAATTCTAAATTTCTTTTTGATATTCCTATTGTTCTATTTGGTAATAAATTCCTAGTTTTTTTTGTGTGATAAATGTGGACATTTATTTTTTTATTTATCAAATTTTTAGCTAAAGAAAGACTGGTAAGGCTATCTCCTATAATACAAATATTCATAATTAATTTTTGATTTTAACAATAAACATTAGATGATACAAAGTGATTAATTTAATTCATTAATTTATGGAAATTAAAAAACTAGCTAACAATGCTCTAAATTTTGCAATTAATAGGGCTATTGATATTATTGGAATAAGTATCGTGATAATTGGTATCTTGTTACTAATTTCTTTAGCTAGCTTTTCTCCAAATGATCCTAATTTTATTTTCCCAGAAAATACCGAAATTAATAATTTACTTGGTTTTCGTGGAAGCTTCACTGCCGATCTTTTTTTTCAATCCTTTGGTCTAATTTCACTGCTTGTACCCTTCAGTCTCCTTTTTACTGGAATAAATATTATCTTAAATAAAAGAATACTTTTATTAATTGAAAGTTTTTTTTATATAATTTTATATATATTAATTGGTTCTTTATTTTTTTCTTTTTTTTATTTGAATGCTTTTGTTCTTTATATAAATGGCAATGGTGGTTTTATAGGTCAGTATTTTGTAACTACCTTTTTAAGCTCTATAGTTAATATTAATTCAAATGTTTCTTATTATTTATTAATTATAATAATTTTAACTTTATTCTTATTTAGTATTAAATTTAAAATTTTTTCTTTTTATAGTTTCATAAAAAAGATAATTGTAATTTTATTCATTAAGAAAAAAAATAATTATACTCACAGAAACGAAGTAATTAATGAATTTATTCCTCAAGACGAAATAAAAAGTCTTATCCAAGAAGATCTCCCTTTTATCAAAAATGATAATAAAAAATCTAATAAAATAATAAGATTTAATTTACCCTTAATTAAATTATTAAAGATTCCTTCAAAAGGGGAAATCGCGAAATTTAATGATGAAGGCTATACTGACAGTAAATTCTTAGAAAAAATACTTTTAGATTTTGGGGTAAATGGAAGTATAAAAAAAGTTAGTCATGGTCCTGTTGTTACACTAAATGAGTTTGAGCCAGCTGCAGGCGTGAAGGTTTCAAAGATTATTAACCTTTCAGACGATATTGCTAGAAATACAAGTTCTGAGTCTGCTAGAATCGCCACTATACCAGGAAGAAGCACTATCGGTATTGAACTGCCTAATTCTACTCGAGAGAATGTTTATCTAAGTGAAATTATTTCAAATAATGACTTTTTAAAAAAAGATATTAAATTACCTATTGCTTTAGGTAAAAACATTTCTGGTATTCCTGTTGTGGGTGATTTGGCTTCAATGCCACATTTATTAATTGCTGGAACCACAGGGTCCGGTAAGTCAGTTTGTATTAATACCATTATTCTTTCACTCCTTTATCGTCATACTCCAGAAAAGTGTAAGTTTATTTTAATTGATCCTAAAATGTTAGAATTATCAACGTACGAAGGTATTCCGCATTTATTGTGTCCTGTAATAACTGAAGCTAAAAAAGCAGCTTCCGTATTAGGCTGGGTGGTAAAAGAAATGGAGAATAGATACAAGCTTATGACTAAAGATGGAGTTAGAAATATTGATGGCTATAATAATAAACACTCTTTAGCTATGCCCTACATTGTTGTGGTAGTTGATGAAATGTCGGACTTAATGCTTGTGGCTGGAAAAGAAATTGAAAACTATATTCAAAAATTATCTCAGATGGCCAGAGCTGCTGGAATTCATATTATTATGGCTACGCAAAGGCCTAGCGTTGATGTAATTACAGGTACTATTAAAGCAAATTTTCCTACAAGAATATCTTTTCAAGTAACTTCAAAAATAGATAGTAGAACTATTTTGGGTGAGCAAGGTGCGGAACAATTGTTAGGAAAGGGTGATATGCTTTATATGTCATCTGCTAATCGAATAGTACGAATTCATGCGCCCTTTGTTTCAGAAGTTGAAATCGAAAAAGTAAATAATTATTTAAGAAGTCAAGCAGAACCAAATTATATAGATGAAATATTAAATTTTACTGATGAAAAAGAAATTGAAAATAATCAGTCTAATGCCAGTGATAAAGATGAGTTATACCAAGCAGCATTGGATATCATAAGATCGGAAGGTAAAGCCTCAACATCTTTTTTACAAAGAAAATTACAAATTGGATATAATAGGGCTGCAAGAATTATTGACATGATGGAAGACGATGGCATTGTGAGTAAGGCAAATCATGTTGGTAAAAGGGATGTGCTTTAATGAATAGATTCATATTAATTTTCATAATTTTAAATTTTTATAATTATGCTCAATCTTCAACAAAAGAAAAGGTGCTTTTGAATATGCAAACTACAAAAAATTTAAGCTTTAATTTTATACAAACGGTTGGTGAAAAGACTGAAAATGGAAATTGTATTATAAAGTACCCCAAAAAAATTTTTTGTGAATATGACAACCTTAACAAAAAAATTATTGTATCGAACGGAAAATCTCTAGTAATTAAAAATAGAAATACTGGAAGCTATTATAGGTATCCTCTTAAAAAAACACCTCTCGAATTTTTACTAAATAAAAATTATTTAATATCAAAAATGAATATATTGGTACCAACAGAGGTAGATAGTAAGTATCTAAGGTTCAGGATGTTTGAGAAAGGTAACGAAATTAATATCTTTTTTGATAAGAAAACATCAAATTTAATAGGTTGGCAAACTGAAGATATTTATCAAAATTTAATTATTACCTTCATTTCATCTGTCAAAATTAATCAAGAAATAAATGATGCTATTTTTATTTTACCCAAAAATGACCTATAATATTATCTTATTAATTTTACTGATTTAAAAATTTTCATGCCTCGGGATAAATAATTACTTAAAGCATTTTTATGATCAAGAGAGCAAGTGTGTACCCATACTCTTCTTATGTTCAGGGAGAATGAATATTTAATTGCTTCACTTAAGAGATATCCTCCCAGTTTTTTTCCAAAATATTCCTCTAAAATTCCAAAATAAGCAATTTCCGCTTCTTTTGTGTCTTTATTTAGAATTAGCTCATAGTAGCCTGCCACCTCTTCTTTATCTTTAAGTATGTGCGTGGAGAGCCTCTCATTAGAAATATAATTGATCCAATTTGAATCTGTCCAAACCAATCTATCAATCCAATGACAATTTTTACCTATATTTTTATAAAAAAATTTATTTAACTGAAAATCTTTTGGATTAAGTAAATCTACTGAATAATTTTTTGATGGTTTTTTAACTTCTTTAAAATATTCAAAAGATTTTATTTCTAGATAATTTCTACAAATTTCTTCTGTCATTCGACCATTTTACCAACTTTTTCACCACCAAACAAATGGAAGTGTAGATGGGGAACTTCTTGACCACCATGTTCATTTAAGTTTGTAAGAGCACGATATCCTTTTCCTTTATCTAGTGATATGCCTAATTTTTTTGCTACTTCCGTAATAGCCTTACTCAATGAAACTATTTCAATATCAGAAGCTTTTTGGTTAAAATCGTCTAAATCTATATATTCGCCCTTAGGTATTACTAGTGCATGAATTTTTTTTTGAGGATTAATGTCATAAAAAGAAAGGACATATTCATTTTCATATATCTTTTTACAGAGGATTTCTTTTCTTAAAATTTTTGCAAAAATGTTATTTTTATCATAAATCATTTTCTATTTTTCTTTTCATCAATACCTGACTGTTTTTTTCTACTTTCCAGTTCTTTTAAAACATCTTCAAATCTGATATTTGCTACTTCTAGTGATACTAAAAGATGATATAAAACATCTGCAGTTTCGTGAACGACATTTGCTTTATCTTCATTTAATGCATCTTTTAATTCATCAAATTCTTCTTGAAGTTTATCTACACACTTGGGTAAGCCTGAGGAAATAAGTTGTTTTGTATAAGAGTTTTCAGCGTTACTTTTTTTTCTTTCTCTTATAACTTTAATTAAATCTTCTAACATTTAATAAATACTATCGATAATATTAATCAA
>MDTF01001746.1_pt1 | contig 10074 bp, 9 predicted proteins | sample 811191 | NCBI WGS metagenome assembly MDTF01 (sample SAMN05326649, study PRJNA326480) | marine metagenome | isolation source: seawater | place: Southern Ocean | collected 2011 | reverse complement strand
TTTTTAATAGTTTTCAAAAATATAAATTATTTAAGAAATATAAGATAGAAAATACAGATAAAAGAATACCTTTAGGCGCAAGTTTAATAATTATTCTAATTTTAACTTATTTTCTGATACCAGCTTATTATAATAAGAATGAAGTTAAGATTTTATTGCAGAACCAGATTTTTGATGAATACGATATCAAAGTAAAATTTGCTGGAGAAATAAAATATAGTTTATTCCCAAAGCCCCATTTTAGCACAAAAAATTTATTAATAACACATAATGAAGATGACATAGTAAAATCAAATCATACTAAAATTTACGTCTCTGCTAAGAAATTTTTTTCATTAAAAAAACTTAAAATTAAAAATCTTGTTTTAAAAAAAGCTGAATTCAGCACAAATTCAAGTAATATAAATTTTTTTATAAATGTTTTAAATTCAAAAAAAAATCAAAATAAAGTAATAATTAAAAATAGTAATTTATTTTATAAAGATAAAAATAAAGATGTCATATTTTTATTAAAGATAAAAAAATTATATTTTTTATATGATAAAAAAAATTTAGAACACAAAATGTTTTTAAATTCAGAAATTTTTAATATACCAATCAAATTAAAAATCAGAAATAATCTAAAAAGCAAAAAAACAATTATAAAATTATCATCAAAAAAAATTAGACTAAAAGTTGAAAATGAGATCAAATACGATCAAGAATCTATAGATGGTTTATTAAGTATTTTAATTATGAGCAAAAAAAATTTATTGAGTTATCAAATCAAAAATAATTCTCTAAATTTTACTTCAATAGGTGACGATTTTAATGGTTTAATAGATCTTAAGCCATTTTATTTTTTGTCTGATTTAAATTTTGATCAATTAAATTTAAAAAAAATGTTTAAAGATAGCTCAATATTAAGAAATTTTTTAAATTCTGAAATACTTAATAATCAAAATTTGAATGCAAATTTTAATATTAACTTTAATAAAATTAACAGTAGCAATCATTTAAGTAAGTTTATTCTCAAAACTTATTTGGAAGAAGGAAATTTAATTATTAAAGACTCTAGTATTAATTGGCATAATGCAGCCTTAATCAATTTAAATGATATTCAATTATATAACGAAAAAAATGAAACAAAATTAAATGGTGAAATTAGTGTAGATTTCAATGATGTAGATAAATTTTATAGTTATTATCAAGTTAAAAGGAAATATAGAAAAAATTTACAACAAATTAAATTAGATTTTACTTATGATTTAAATCAGAAAAAAATTACTTTAGATAATGCGAGAATAGATAATAAAACTAATAAAAATATTAATAATTTTTTAAATCGGTTTAACTTTCAAGAGAACATTAATTTTAATAAAGTAACTTTTAGGAACTTTGTGAAAAATTTTTTCAGTACTTATTCAGGATAGATCATCTTTCTAGGATCCACAATTCTCTGGTAATCTTTTTCGTTAATCAACCCAGTTTTTAAAGTTTCTTCTTTTAAGGTTGTATTATTTTTTAAAGCTTTTTTTGCGATACTTGCTGCATTGTCATATCCGATATGCGGCGTAAGTGCAGTTACAAGCATCAGTGAATTATCTAAATGTTCTTGAATTTTTTTCTTATTTGCCTTTATACCCCTCACACAATACACGGCAAAATTTTTAGTACTGTCTGCAATTAAGTCTATGGATTGGAGGATGTTATGAGCAATCAATGGTTTAAAAACATTTAATTCAAAATGACCGTGTGTTCCTGCAAGAGTAATCCCATTATGATTACCAATAACTTTAACACAAACCATCGTAACAGCCTCACATTGAGTAGGGTTGACTTTTCCTGGCATTATAGAAGACCCTGGTTCATTTTCTGGCAAGCTAAGTTCACCATAACCTGCTCTTGGTCCAGACCCTAAAAATCTAATATCATTTGAAATCTTCATTAACGCTACGGCGCAGGTGTTAAGAGTTCCAGAAAAATTAACAATAGAATCGTGTGCAGCAAGTTCCGCAAACTTATTTTCAGCTGGTTTAAATTGAATCTTAGTAAATTTTGCAATTTCTTTAACAATTTTTTTATCAAAATTTTTTTTTGAATTAATGCCTGTTCCAACGGCAGTACCTCCTTGAGCAAGATAAAATATTTCTTTTAAAGCATATTCTATTCTTTCAATAGATTTTTTAATTTGAGTATGATAGCCAGAAAATTCTTGTCCCAAAGAAAGAGGTGTGGCATCCTGTAAGTGGGTTCTACCAATTTTTATTATTTTTTTAAATTGAATTGATTTATTTTTTAATTCTTTTTCTAACAATTTTAAGTTTGGTAATAGTTTATTTATTGTTTCAACAGCGATCGAAATATGCATGGCAGTTGGAAACACATCGTTAGTTGATTGAGATTTATTAACATGATCATTTGGATGAACAGGCTTTTTTGTTCCTTTATTTCCACCTAAAATTTCAATAGCTCTGTTAGCAATTACCTCATTAACATTCATATTTGTTTGAGTTCCTGAACCTGTTTGCCAAACCTTTAAAGGAAAATTATTGTCTAATTTTCCTTTAATAACTTCATCAGATGCTTTTATAATTGCTTTAGCTACTGTATTTTGAATTAGTTTATCTTTTGCATGCACTATAGCTGCAGATCTTTTGATTATTGCAATTGATTTTATTATGGAAATATTAACTAAAATTTTACCTATATCAAAAAACTTATTTGATCTTTGAGTTGAAGCTCCCCAATATTTATCAGCTGGAACATTAATATTTCCTATACTGTCAAATTCTTTTCTTAATTTCATTGGTTAACTTTATTAGTAAATTGTAATAGATATACAATAATTTAATTTAAAGGAACAGGAACAAAATGACAAATTTTGAAAAAGTTGGAATTTTTATGAAAACATTTGATCAAGAAATTAAAGATAAAGCTTCTTTTAGCACAGAAAGCATAAATAAATTAAGATATGATCTAATCAAAGAAGAACTAGATGAACTTAAAGAAGCTTTTGAAAAAAAAGACTTAATAGAAGTGGCTGACGCCTTAACAGATATATTGTATGTTGCTTATGGTGCAGGGCATGCACTTGGTATTAATTTAGACAAATGTTTTAATGAAGTACAAGATTCAAACATGAGTAAGCTAGATGAAAACGGAAGAGCGATATATAATGAGTCTGGCAAAGTAATGAAGGGACCAAATTATTTTAAGCCAGATCTTTCTAAATATTTAGTTTAAATTTCTAATTTAAAATCAATTGCTTTTACACTGTGTGTAAGGCTTCCAATAGAGATTCTATTAACTTTTGTTTTGGAGACCTGAAGTATATTTTTAAAACTAATATTGCCTGAGGCTTCAGTTTCATAATGGTTTTTAGCTAAAAAAACTCCCTTTTTAAGATTTTTAATACTCATATTATCGAACAAAACAGTATGAAATTTGAGGTCGATAATTTTTCTAAGTTGATTTAAATTATCAATCTCGACTGTAATTTTTTTTCTTTTATTATGCTTAATTGCCAAAGAGACAATAGTTCTTATGTCTGAGCTAGCAATATGATTGTCTTTTATTAAATATTCATCACTTAAATTAAATCTATGATTGTTCCCTCCACCAACTTTGACTGCATATTTTTGAATAACTCTTAAATTTGGAATTGTTTTTCTAGTACAACAAATTTTAGTTTTAGATCCAACAATTTTTTTAAATTTATTTGTCTTCGTTGCTATTCCCGATAAATGAGATAGAAAATTTAACGCAACCCTTTCACCTGTAAGTATATTTCTAGCTTTACCAATAATAGTTGCAACTTCATCACCTTTTTTTATCAACGAGCCTTCTTTTTTTTTAATTATAAATTTAATCTTACTATCAATTAAATAAAAAGTTTGTTTAGCAAACTCAATTCCTGCAATTAAAGCATTCTCATTTGCAATAAGTTTTGTTTTAATATTTTTATCATTTTTAACTAGGTTAGATGTAATATCACCATCTGGGTATAGATCTTCACTTAAAGCAAGCTTAACAGTATTTTGAATAAAATTTTTATTTAATATAATTTTTGTCACAAAAAACTATCTTCCAATAGCAACCATTTTTTCAACTGATGATCTAGCTTTATTAATTATATCTTGATCTATAATAATTTCACCAGTTTCATTTTCTAGACAATCAAGAATTTTAGGAAGAGTAATTCTTTTCATGTGAGGACAAAGATTACATGGTCTTATAAATTCAACATTTGGATTTTCAACTTGTATGTTATCACTCATCGAACATTCAGTAACCATCATTACTTTTTTTGGTTGATTGTCCTTTACATAGCTGATCATCCCAGATGTAGAGCCTGCGAAGTCACTTGCTCTTATGACCTCTGGTGGACATTCAGGGTGTGCAATAATTTTTATTCCAGGATTATTTTTTCTTATTTCTTTAATTTCATTTTCAGTAAATTGATCATGTACAATACATATTCCTTTCCATGAAATAATTTCTACATCTGTTTGTGAGGCTACATATTTTGCTAAATATTCATCTGGTAAAAAAATTACTTTCTTTACTCCAAGAGATTTTACAATTTTTACTGCATTAGCAGAAGTACAACAAACATCAGTTTCAGCTTTAACTTCAGCAGATGTATTCACATAAGAAACCACTGGAACACCAGGGTATTTTTCTTTTAAGAGCCTTACATCTTTTCCAGTGATAGATGATGACAATGAACAGCCCGCATTCATGTCGGGTAAAAAAACTTTTTTATTAGGACTCATTAGTTTAGCTGTCTCAGCCATAAAATGTACTCCAGCCATAACAATAATATCAGCTGAAGTTTTAGATGCCTCGACTGCAAGAGCAAGAGAGTCTGCTGAAAAATCTGCTACACCATGATAGATCTCTGGAGTTTGATAATTGTGAGCAAGGATGACAGCATTTTTTTCTTTTTTTAATTTATTAATTCGATGAACGTAAGGAGCATGGATTGACCATTCAATTTCGGGCATGACACTAGAAATTTTTTTATAAATTGGATCTGTAGCTTTTTTAACTTCTTGTGTAAATTCCATAGGAAAATTTATCAATTTGAGTCATACTTGTCATTTGTTTATTATGAGACATATTGCGGCCATGCTGAAATTGGTAGACAGGCACGGTTGAGGGCCGTGTGGACTTAGTCTTTGAGAGTTCGAGTCTCTCTGGCCGCACCAACAGAAACAATCAAATATCAAGCCACTCAGGTATTATTATTTTAAAAGTAGCATTAGTAGTGTGAAAAATAATATCTTTATCAAAATTTTTATCTAAAAATTTTATCAATGCAAAAGGATATTCTTCGTTAATTAAAATTTTACCAAGCTCAACATTGTTAATTATGATTTTTTCATCCTCTGATAATTTTCCTTTAATTAGATCCAAAGGAAGTAATCTTTTACTGAGTTTATTTTTCAATTTAATTCTAGCAGTATTTTCCTGACCCACATAACATCCTTTTTTAAAATCTATTCCATTGAGCTCTTCATAATTACATTCAATTCCAAAAATTTTATTCTGCAATTTATTTAAATTTTTAGGTACAATACCGAGTCTATGGCTTTGAGCATAATAATTTTCTATTTTATCATTTTTTAAATTTAATTTTTTTAAAGATAGATAAAGTTTTTCTAAATTGATAATAAGTCTTGCACCTAAATCTTTATTTCTAGGATCTAATAAAATAGGATCTTCTCTATATTTTAAAGTATGACCCAAAACATCTTTAGAGTTTTCTAAGGACAAAAATTTTTTATAGTTAAATGCAGCCACTATAAATTCATTACTTAAGTTTAAAATTTCAACTTTAGATCTAATCTTATAGAGGTTTAGTTGGTTAAATAAATTTTCTACTTGTGATTTTTCACAATCTAAAAAATAACCCAGTTTATGTTTTACAATTATAAATTCGTATAAAAATTTTCCTTGAGGAGTTAATAGGGATGTAAAACAACTAGAAGTATCTGTAACTTTATTAATGTTGTTACTAATGAGATTTTGTAAAAAATCGGTAGCATCAGCACCATTTATATAAAGTATGGCTCTATCTTCTAGTATATAAACATTGTTATTATTCATATTTGATTGATATCGTAATTTAATATAATTACTTTTTTCATAAATGTTAGATTTAATAATAAAAAATGGATCATGCTACATAAATAAAGATCTTAAGGATCAAGATATAGCAATTAAAGATGGTAAAATTATTGAAATTGGCAAAATTGAAACTGAAGCAAAAGAGATATTTAATGCAAAAGGTTTAACTGTTTTACCAGGATGTATTGATACTCAAACTCATTTTAGAGAACCGGGGTCAACTGATACGGAGGATCTTCACACGGGAAGTAGGGCTGCAATAGTAGGTGGCATTACCAGTGTTTTTGAAATGCCAAATACTAATCCCCCAACATCTAATAAAAAGGAATTTCAAAAAAAATTAAACCTGGCAAAAAATAGAATGTATTGCAATTATGCTTTTTATTTTGGAGCAACACCAGATAATGCAGTTGAATTAGCAGATTTAAAAAACTTAGAAGGATGTTGTGGAATTAAACTTTTTGCAGGCTCATCAACAGGAAGTCTATTAGTTCAACATGAAGAGGATATTGAAAATGTATTTAAAAATAGTTCAAAAGTTGTTTCAGTTCATTCTGAAGACGAAGAAATTTTAAATATGAATAAAAAATTAATTAAAGAAGGAGATGTTCACTCACACCCAGTTTGGAGAAGTGAAGAATGCGCAATTTCATCAACTAGAAGAATTGTGAGAATAGCCGAGCGCCATAAAAAAAAAGCACATATTCTTCATGTCAGTACAAAACAAGAATTAGATTTCTTGTCACAACATAAAGGTAATATTACATTTGAAATCACACCTCAGCACTTGACCATGTATGCTCCTGACTGTTATGACAAACTTGGAACTTATGCTCAAATGAATCCACCAATAAGGGAAAAATCTCATTATGATAGATTGTGGTATGGAGTAAAAAATAACCTTAATGATACAATTGGTTCTGATCATGCTCCACATTTAAAAATAAACAAAAAAAAAATTTATCCAAATTCTCCATCTGGAATGCCAGGTGTACAAACTCTCATGCCAGTCATGTTAAATCATGTTAATGATGGAAAATTGAGCCTTGAACAATTAATTAATTCTGTATGTGAAAATCCAGTAAAAATTTTTGAAATTAAAAATAAAGGTTTTATTAAAGAAGGTTTTGATGCTGATTTTACAGTTGTAGATATGAATAAAAAAATTGTGATTAAAAATAAAAATATTGAAAGTAAATGTGGTTGGTCTCCATTTGATGGATTTGAATTAAAAGGAACACCAGTTTCAACAATTATAGCTGGCCATATAAAGATGAAAGATGGTAAGATTTTAGGAGAACCTGAAGGCAAACCTCTAAAATTTTAAATACTCTTTACAGTAAAACTATTTACAAGAACAACCCCAATAATAATAAAAAATAATCCTAAGATAGCCTGCCATGATAAATTTTGTTTAAAGAAAATAGATCCTAATATTGCAATTGTAAATATTCCAAGACCACTCCATGTTGCATAGACAATAGCGATGGGAAGTTTATCCACTACAAAGGTTAAAAGGTAAAATGAAGATAAATATAAAACTGTAAGAGTTGCAGTTGGAACTATTTTTGTAAAATTTTGTGAAATTGGCAACAACATTGTTCCAATTACTTCACATAAAATTGCACTTATTAACAACAGATACGTTTTAATCATTTTTGAATAGTTCTTTACTTAATTTAATACAATATTTTTTTAAATCTTGAATTGAGTTTTTTATTTTAATTGTATTCATTAATTTATTATTATTCAAAGTAAAGCTATCGTTATTTTTTTTCTTATCTATTTTAATTAGTGTTAAATTTTTTTTATTATATAATGTTAACCATTCAACTATATCCTTTAAAAATACTTTCTTACCTATTGATATATTAAACACACCCACAGCATTTGTTTTAATTAATTTTTCAACAATCTCACAAAATTTATCTATAGAAATAAAGTCTTTATATTCTTTTTGATTATTAAAAATTAAACCTTTTTTTATGTTTTCATAAAATATATCGAAAAAAGTTTTATGTAATTTTTTAGATTTTTTTTTATTTAAGCCGATAATGTTGGAAATTCTTAAAATTAGAATCTTATCATTTAAAATTTTTTGTAAATTTTTTTCTGATATTAGTTTATTTATTGAGTAGTTGTCTTTGGGCTTTAAAGCAGATGATTCTTTTAGGTTAATGCCTATTTTATAAACCTTTCTACTACTTAGCATTATTAACTTAATATTTAATTTTTGAATTTTATTAGCAATATTTAAATCAAAATCATTTTTTTTTTGATATTTATTATTTGTAAATTTAAAGTTTGAAGTAGAGTTGATGATGTAATCAAATTTATTTACGAACTTTTTATCTTTTTTAATAAACTCTTTATAACCCAAGTTTGATACAAAATTCTTATGTTTTAAATGCGAATTTAAATTAGACCCTAACAGTCCATTTTTACCTATAACAATTATTTTATTTCTCATTTAATAAAAAAATTTATTAATTTTGTAATATAGAAATCTATATTTTTTTTAAAATTAATGTTTTCTTTTTTAACAAGAAAAATTAAATAATTATGTGCTTCCATTCTTCTTTTCCACCAATTTTTACTTAAATGTTTAAATTTTGAAGAAATACTAGTTTCAATTTGACGATAATATGTAAGATTTTTTTCTATGATATGAAAATCATTAAGAACATATTTTGCATACAAGCAAATTCTAAAATCTATCCAGACATCTGGATATTCCTTTAAGGTTATAGCTTTATAGATATTTTGAAAATTTTCTCTTCGCAAGCTTATGCAGCTAGTAGGATGAATGTAAGGCCATTGTTTAAAAAATTTTTTTTTCTTTTTTTTTATAAACGATATTTTAGAATTGCTTTTAATCAAAGGGTAATCAAATACTATCTTTGCTTCTCTGTGTTTGTTAAAATAGTTTACAACTTCTTGGATTTTTGTTTCATGATAATAATCATCACTATCTAAAAATAAAATAATTTCTCCTTCACTTAATTTAAAAGCCTCTTCATAAGCATGCATTTGATTAAAAGAGCCTATACTAGTTTTATCGATGTTTTGAATTAACTTAATATTCTTAAAACTTTTAATTTCTTTAATTGAAGTATCTTGTGAAAAGTCATCAAAAAATATTATCTCTATATTTTTATAAGTTTGTTTTTTTAATGAATTGATGCATTCTGCTATATATTTAGCATTATTATAATTTGCAATTAATATTGATACTTTTGGATAGGTCAATTATTTTTTCAGTAGATATTATTTTATAATATTATTTTTTATTAAATCTTCTTTTATTTCATTTAAGATATCAGGATCATCAATTGTTGCTGGTATTTTATATTCTTCACCATCAGCAATTTTTCTTATTGTTCCTCTTAGTATTTTCCCAGACCTTGTTTTTGGAAGTCTTTTAATAACAATAACAACTTTAAATGCAGCAACTGGCCCAATAGCTTCCCTTACCATTTTTACGCATTCTTTTGAGATTGTTTCATTATCCTTATCAACCCCAACTTTTAGAACAATTAAACCAATTGGTAATTGCCCTTTTAGTTTATCAGCGATCCCCAAAACTGCACATTCGGCAACAGACTGATGTTCTGACAAGACTTCTTCAATTGCGCCAGTGGACAGTCTATGTCCAGCAACATTTATAATGTCATCAGTTCGAGACATAATCCAAATATAACCATCTTCGTCTATGTGCCCGGCATCATAAGTTTCATAATAACCTTCGTAATTAGTCATGTAGTTATCTTTGTATCTTTTGTCTGCATTCCATAATGTTGGAAAAGTTCCTGGAGGTAGAGGCAGTTTTACAACGATATCTCCCATTTCATTTGGTTTAGCCAATGTCTGATCAGGCTTCATTATTTTTACATCATAGCCAGGAACTGCTTTGCAAGCTGAGCCATATTTTGTTTTCATCATTTCAATTCCTGTACAATT
>MDTF01015448.1_pt1 | contig 10075 bp, 10 predicted proteins | sample 811191 | NCBI WGS metagenome assembly MDTF01 (sample SAMN05326649, study PRJNA326480) | marine metagenome | isolation source: seawater | place: Southern Ocean | collected 2011 | reverse complement strand
TGATAGGCTGGATGTGGAAGCGCAGTAATGCGTGTAGCTGACCAGTACTAATAGCTCAATTGGCTTGATTTATGCACTGAAAAAATTTTTTTATAGATAAGATTTAACTAAATTATTTGATTTAATAGATATTATTCCAAAATACATATGAAAAATAGAAAATCTTTAAATTTTTCAAATTTTAACAAAATTGATATATTTTTAAAAAAATTTTCCCTTAAGAGTTTTACAAATAAAACAGAAATTAACTCTTATATTAAATTTTTTGAACTAGAAAATTTAGTCAAAAAAATAAAAGAAGATAAATTTAAAGTAAAAAATCTTCATTATTTAATACAAGTTAAAAAAGAAAAAAGACCTCTTCCACTGGAATACCCTGATTTATGCAGATTACACTGGTTAATTTTAGCTAGAAGAGTTTTTAACACTCTTGAATTTGGATCTGGATTTTCTACTGTCTTTATTGCAGATGCAAAATTTATTCTGAAAAATTATTTTGGTACAGTTGAAAATATAAGATGTGAAAAACAGTTTCATATCTACTCAATAGGTGAGGATAAAAATTTTTTAGATATAACCAAAAAAAGACTACTCAAAGAACATAAAAGCCACGTTTCTCTAATTTTAAGCAAAGTAAAAGTAATTAAATATGAAGGTAAATTTGCATTAAAACATGAAAATGTACCAAATATTTCACCTGATTTAATTTACTTAGATGGACCTTCTTTATTTTCTGTAAAAAAATCAATGGGATTTAGTTTTAACAATATCTCGAGAGTACCAATGTCAGCCGACATACTTTTAATAGAATTTTTCTTGGAACCAGGGACATTTATTGTTGTTGATGGTAGAGGAGCTAATGCTGAATTTTTAAGATATTATTTAAAAAGAAAATGGAAATATTTTTATGATAAAAAAGGAGACTGTCATTACTTTGAGCTTATGGAAAAGCCCTGGGGTGAATGGAATTTAAAAAAAAAGTTTTTTTGCTTAGGTAATAAAAAAAATTTTTTTTAATCTCATTCAATATTAAAAAATATCCAAATTATCAAAATATCAAAATTCAACTTGAAAAAAGGTAAATACTTATCTTTAATTCAATCCCCTCATTAATAAAACTAGCGAACTTGAAAAAGCAATGAGTTCAATGCTTCTTTTAAAAACAATCTCACTTATAATTTTATTTAATAAATTTCCAAGAATTGAACCAATTAAAGCTAAAGGTAAAATATATATTATTTGATCAAGACTGATAATTTTTTTAAAAGTATATGAAAAAATTAAATATTGAACTAGTGCTAAAAAAAAATAATAAAAAGAAATTTTAAACCTAGATAAATTTTTTTTATCTTCAGTAGCACTTGTTAAGAATAGTGATAACAAAGTTCCACCAGCATTAGATAAGCCATGAAGAACACCAATTAATGTTAAAATACTTTTTATATAAAAACCTGATAAATTTTTTATTAAAGGTTCAAATTTGTATTTAATTAGCAGTGAGATTAATATAATTGAAGAAACCAATAATTCAAAACTTAAATAATCTTGAAAATTTTTTATTAAGATAATACCAAAGAAAATTCCAGGTACGCAATATAAAAAAAATTTTTTATTAATTCCACTATCCAAACAAAATTTAAATTTATTTTTATGCATTACCTCTATAAAGAATAAATTTATAAAACTTGTAAATATTGATATTGGCAATAAAAAACTTATTACATCTATAATATTGTAATTTAGTAGAAGTAATAAAGGAGTTCCAACCACTAATATACCAACTCCAACTACACTTTGAAGAATAATTAAAAATATAATAAGGTAAAAATATTGTTGTATTTCCATTGGTATTTATATTTCATTTACTATAGTTAAATCCTAATATTATCAATATTAAACATTTTTTTTATAAAAATAAGACATGGCAAAAATTATTTGGTTCACAGGTTTGTCTGGAGCAGGGAAAACAACATTAGCAAAAATTTTAAAAAATAAGTTAGTAAAAATTAATTTTAAGGTCAAAATAATTGATGGTGATATTTTTAGAAAAAAAAACAAAAATACTAATAATTTTATAAAGACAAATATTATTAAAAATAATATATCTATAATAAATCATATTAAAAAAATTCAAAAAAAGTATGATTTTATATTGGTAGCAGTTATCTCTCCTGTGTTAAAAACTAGAAATTTGGCAAGAATTGAGTTTGGTAAAAATTATTATGAGATATATGTAAAATGTAAAATTACAACTTTAGAGCAAAGAGATACAAAAAAACTTTATGAAAAAGCAAAAAAAAAATTGATTAAAAATTTAATTGGTTACAATTCAAAAATAAGATACGAGATCTCAAAATATAAAAAAATAACTATAAATACTGATTTATTAAGCAAACCTGAATCAATTAAAAAAATATTAAATAAAATTTATATTAACTAAAATTACTGCTGTTTTAGAAATAGTTTATGAAAGAAAAATAGATTATAAATGGAAAATAAATCTATAATATATAAATGAAAAAAATCTTAATTGTAGGGACGGGCTTTAATGGATTTTGTAATGCGTTAGAATTATCAAAAAAACATAAAGTAACAATGATAGATAAATCACCTTTTTTTGGTGGTATAATGTACTCAAGAAAAATTTATGATTTCTATGTAGATAATGGGGTGCACGTTTTTGACGGAATACCAAGTAAACTAGCAAAACTTGTGAAACGTATTTTAAAAAATAAAGTTGAAGATGTTGAATTTATTTCACAAAGTGCTTTTAATGAAAAGGTAACAAAGGGATTTTCCCTGCCTGATTTGTCTTCAATCACTACTCAGAATAAAAAAAAAATTACTAAAGATCTACTTTTATTAGAAAAAAAATATAAAAATAATAGTGTTATAATTAAATACTCAAGCTTACATGATTTTTTTTTAAAGAGATATGGTGTTAGTGCTTCAAAAATTTTCTCTTCAATATTTAAAAAAATATATAACATTGACCCGAAGGCAATAGAGCCTCAAGCAATTAGCCAAACTTCTTTAGCAAGACTAAAATTTTTAGATGATAAAAAAATGATAAATTTAAAAAAATACAAATTTTTAGATACAGTTTTAGCTGCTAGAAGAAAAACATTAGGTAAAATTGATGATTTAGAGTCCATATACCCAGTAGAAGGAAAGGGAATGAGAGCATGGTGTGATAACGCCAAACAGTTTCTTCAAAAAAAAAAAGTACAAATCTTTTTAAATCAGGAGATTAATACAATTAAACAACTAAGTAAAAAAATTCATATAAAAACAAAAGATACTGATGGAAAGTTTGATAAAATTCTTTGGTGTAATGACAATATATCAGCAATTAATAATTTAATAAAAAATAATAAAGTTCAAGATTTTCAACATTCAGTTCCAGTTGTTTTTTACGTATTAGTTACAAAAAAAAGTAATATTAAGAATTTTACATATCTGCAAAATTTTGATCTTAAATCTTTATCTTACAGAATTGCTGCAGGAGGGTTGTATGGTAAACAAAAAGATAAAAAGAATAATACCTTTATAACAGTCGAATGTCCTACCAAGATAAATTCTAAAATTTGGAAAAATCCTAAAAAAAGTATAAATAAAATATGGAATGAATGTAAAAAATTAAAACTTATTAAAAAAAATTCAAGAATTGTTAAGTCAGACTTTAAATGCATCCCAGTTACACTAAAAATGCCCTTAAAAGGATATTCAGAATATAGAAAAAAAATATTAGAAGCCGCAAGTAAAAAATATAAAAATCTTGTATTTGATCAATCAAATAGCTTTTTTAGACGAGAAATATACTTAAATTCTCTAAATGTTGAAAAAAGGTTAAATTTAAAAAATGAGTAATGTATGGGAAAATATATTTAAAAAAAAAAAATGGGGGGAATACCCTCCTGAAGATTTAATAAGATTTATTAAAAGATATAAAGGAAATAAAAAAAACTTAAATCAAATCAAATTACTAGAAGTTGGTTGTGGACCTGGAGCAAATATTAATTTCTTAAAAAAAGAAGGATTTGATGTATACGGTATTGATATGTCACCAACGGCAATAAGTAAAATTAACCTGTCGTTAAGCAGAAATAATAAAAAAAACTTTCAAATAGGAAGCTTTTCTTCATTACCATGGCCTGATAATTTTTTTCATGGAGTGATCGATAATTTCTCAATATATGCTAATGAATTTAATACTATAAGTAAAACATATAACGAAATCTATAGAGTTGTTAAAAAAAAAGGATTCTTCTTTTCTAAAGTATGGGGAACAAGAACACAAGGATGTGGAACAGGAAAAAAGATTGAAAATTCTACCTTCACAAACATCAAAATTGGCCCATGCAAAGACATGGGCGTGAGCCATTTTTTTACATATAATGAGTTAAAAAAAATGAATAAAAATTATAAAATTAATCAAATTGATAAAAATTATTATACTGACAAATATCTAAATAAAAATTTTTTTGCAGAAATTTTTATTTCTAAGAGTTTTAAATGAAAAACAAAATTTATATTTTTACCTTTTCAAGATCTGATTACTCGTCAGTAAGACCAATTATAAAAGAAGTTAAGAAATCCTCCAAACAAAACTTTAAACTAGTTGTTGGTGGATCTCACTTATCAAAAAAATTTGGATATACTGTTAAAGAAATAATTCACGATAAGGTTAAGATTGATTATAAAATTGATTATCTTTCTCAAAATCAAAAATTTATCGATAAAAATTCCAATAAGATTTTTCAAAATTTAATGAAAATATTTTCAAATTTTTTAAAAAGAAAAAATGTAAAAAAAATTTTTATTATTGGAGATAGATGGGAATTAATACCTTTAGTCTTATCTGCTCATAATTTAAAAATAAGGATAATTCATCATTCTGGAGGAGATTATACTTTTGGGTCAAAAGATAATTTTTATAGAACGATTACTTCTGTCCTGTCTGATGTACATTTAGTTGGCAACAAAATTCATAAAAAAAGACTAGAACTGCTTGGTATCGACACAAAAAAAATATTTGTAGTTGGTGAACCTTCATTATTAAACTTTGAAAAAAATAACAAAAAAAGTAAGGAACTCATAATAGCAACTCTTTATCCATCAGACTATGAAGTATTAAATTATAATTATCAAATAAAGAATTTTTTAAAATTTCTGAATTCACTTGATGAAAATGTTATTTTAACCTCTCCGGGCAGTGAAAGAGGAAGTGAAATTTTTTTGAGAATGATAGACAAGGATTCAAAAAAAAATATTCAGTTTTATAAAAATCTTGGTTCAAAAAAATACAATGAATTAATGTCTAAAGCAAAAATTATGATAGGAAATTCTTCTAGTGGAATTTTAGAAGCATCTTCTTATAAACTGCCTGTAATTAACATAGGTAATAGACAAAAAGGAAGACTTAAAACTAAAAATGTTATCGACTGTAGTTTCAATATTAAGGAGATGAACAAATCCTATGAACATGTTAAAAGTAATAGATTTCTTAATAAAATAAAAAATATTACTAACCCGTATAGACAAAATAATTGTGTTTCTAAAATATTAAATATTTTAAACAAAGATTATATAATAAATAAAAATGAAATAAATCAATTGAAAGATCCGTTAAATCTTATTTAATGAATACTCAAACTTTTAATTTATCTAATAAAATACAATGGAAAGAATATGTCAATAAATTTGATAATATAGATTTTCATTTTCATTCAGATTATCACGACCTTTATAAACTTAGATATGGTAATTCGGAACCTATTATGTGGGTTTATGAGAATGAAAATAATTTATTTATATATCCATTTAATATTACACGAATTGATTTAGATATAGATAAGAACAAAAAATACTTTGATATTAGCAGCAGTTATGGATTTTTAGGACCAGCATCTAATACTAATAATAAAGAGTTTATTTTGCAAGCCTGGATAGAATTTGATAAATGGGCGATGAATAAAAATATTGTACTTGAGTTTATAAGATTTAATCCATTATTAGATAATCAGAACATTTGTCACAAAGATACATCAGTTGAGTTTAATAGGCTTATTGGAGTGTCAGACTTAAGAGGAGGAAAGCCTGATTTCATAAATAAAATTCCATCTAAAACTAGAAATATGATCAGAAAAGCAATTAAAAATGATTTTAAAACAACTAAGATTAATTTTAATGATGTAAAGAAAGACTTTATGAATCTTTATCTTGATACTATGAAGAGAAATAAATCAACTAGTTTTTTTGATTATGACTCAGATTATTTTGATAAACTTGCCAAGTTTAATGAGACAAAATTCTATGGAGTATACAAAGGTAAAGAGTTAGTTGCTGGAGGTATATTTTTTGCATCAAATAATATTGCCACATACCATTTGGGAGCATGTAAAAAAGAATTTTTAACTTATGGATTATCAAATCTTTATTTATATGATGCTACTATGGATTTTATAAAAAAAAATTTTTTATATATTAATTTAGCTGGTGGTAGAACCACAAGTCCAGAAGACAGCTTGTTAAGATTTAAAAGAGATAATTCAACAGATTTAAAAAAATTTTTTATTGGAAAAAGAATAATTAATAAAGAGATCTATAATTATATAATTAATAAATTCAATCTTTTAAAAAAGAATGATAAATTTATATTTTATAGGAGTTAAAAATGGACTTTGTTTCAAAAAAAATTAATTTTCAATTAAATAAAAAAGTTTATTTAATTGGGGAAATAGGAGTAAATCATAACAGGAATTTAAAAACTCTATTTAATTTAATTGATGTGGGTATTTCAGCAGGCGTTGATATTATTAAATTACAAAGATTTAATTCAGAACTAGAGATTTCAAAATATGCACCAATCACAGATTACCAAAAGAAAAATTGTAATTTTAAGAGTCAACTTGCATTAGCAAAAAGTTTGGAATTACCAGATGAGTGGATATTCAAAGCTTATAGCTATTGTAAAAAAAAAAAAATTGGTTTTTTATGTGCAGCATTTGATAATGAAAGTGTTGATTTTATTAGTGAAAAGTTGAAATGTACTACAGTAAAATCACCATCATCAGAAATAACTAATAAATTTTTACTAGAAAGAATGTCTAAAAAGTTTAAGTCAATTATTGTTTCGACAGGCGCAAGCACTATGAAAGAATGTTTGAATGCTAAAAAATGGATTTTAAAAACAAATAAAGCAGCTGAGCTATTGTTTATGCATTGTGTTTCAGAATATCCATCACCATTAGCACAATCAAACTTAAATGTTATCAAAAGTATGAAAAAAAAACTAAAATTACCAATTGGATTTTCTGATCATACTGATGGAATAATAGCCCCAATCATGAGTGTTCAAAACGGATGTGTCTTAATTGAAAAACATTATACTTTAGATAAAAATATGAAAGGTCCAGACCATAAGGCCTCACTAAATCCTGTACAATTAAAAATGTTAGCTGAAACCTTAAAAAGATATTATGAGATAATGGGAAATGGAGTAAAAAAACCACAAAGAAGCGAATTAAAAAATAAAAACTTGATTAGAAAATCTATTGTCTGTTCAAAAAATATTTTAAAAAAAGGAAAAATAATTACAGAAAAAGATATAAATTTTAAAAGACCATATTTTGTTGGCTCTGTAATTCCAGAAGATTATAAAAAAATTATTGGAAGAAAATTAAAGTTAGATTTAAGTCACGATAAACCCTTTTTCTTTAAATATTTTAAGTAAATTATGAAAATTTTGTTAATAAGCAAAGGTAGCATTGGCCAAAGACATTATTTAAATTTAAAAAAATTAGTACCTAGAAGCATTATCAAAATCTTAAGAACAAAAAACAAAAATAATAAATCAAGTAATGAAGTAAATGAGGAGCAGGCAAAATTTTTTAACGCAGACTTAATTTTAATTAATTCGCCTGCTAGTAAACACTTTTATCATTATAAAAAATTTTATAATCAAAAGAAGTCCTTTTTTATTGAAAAACCAATAGAAAGTTCAATTAAAAATATTAATAAAAGTTTTTTAAATAAAAAAAATAATTTTTCAATGGTGGGGTATGTTTTGAGATTTGATAATATTTTATTGGAGATAAAAAAATTAATTTCAGAAAAAAAATATGGTGAAACTAAATTAGTAGATATAAAAGTTGGTCAATATTTACCTGATTGGAGAATAAATAAAGATTATACTAAAAGTGTAAGTGCACAAAAAAAATTGGGTGGAGGAGTTTTATTAGAGCTCAGTCACGAAATAGATTATACAACATGGATTTTTGGATTTCCAAAAAAAATTTTTGGATTAACAAAAAAAATTTCAAATCTAAAAATTGATGTTGAGGATGTTGCAACATTGATATTTGAATATCCCAAAAAAATAATACAAATTTCTTTAGATTTCTTACAACAAGTTCCAAAAATGGAAATAAAAATTGTTTGTGAGAGAGGCACAATATATGCAGATCTCATTAAACAAAAATTAACACTCTTTAATAAGAAAAGCCCAAATGGTAAAAAAATTAGATTTCAAAAATTTAAAAATAGTAATGAAATTTATTTATATCAGATGGATTTTCTGCTTTTCAAATCTTTTAAAAATTATCAACCAAAATTTAATAGTACAAAAATATTTAATCAATTTTCAACTATTAATTCAGCCTACAAAGTTTTGAAACTTATTGATAAAATTAAAAGCTCTAATAAAAAAAATAAAAAAATTAAAGTTTAATGAAAAAATTCACATGTTATATCTTTGCAAGAGGTGGTTCTAAGGGAGTTAAAAATAAAAATATAGCAGACGTAAATGGTAAACCACTAATATATTATACAATTAAAGAAGCTAAAAAAAGTAGATATATAAAAAGAATTGTAGTTTCCACTGATGATCTAAAAATAATTAATATCGCTAAAAAATATAATTTAGAAATTATCAAAAGACCAAAAAAAATATCAGGTGACAGAAGTCCTGAATTGGAAGCATGGAAACATGCTATTAATGTAGACAAAAGTACACTAGATCAAAATGACTTATTTATTTCATTGCCCACCACTTCACCACTTAGGACATTTAAAGATATAGACAGAGGTATCAAAACTTACCTTAAATCTCGTAATGATTTATTAATAGCTATTACTCCAAGCCACAGAAACCCATATTTGAACATGGTTAAAATAAAATCAAATAAAATTAAACTATTTGCAGAGCAAAAAAAGCTTTATAGAAGACAAGACGCACCAAAGGTGTATGACATTACAACTGCAATTTATGTTAGTAATAGAAAATATATATCAAATTGTAAAAAAATTATTGAAGGAAAAACAGGATTTATTATAATACCTAAAGAAAGATCACTTGATATAGATGATAAAATTGACTTACAGATTGCAAGATTATTTTTAAAAAAATGATTAATAGAAATATTATAGTAACAGGGGGAACTGGTCATTTAGGACTTGAAATAGCTATAAAATTATTAAGTAATAGTTTTTACAATTTAATACTTATTGATAAAAAAAAAATAAATAACAAAAAAATAATAGATAAACTTAATAAAAAATTTAAGAAAAGAGTTTATTTAATTGAGTGTGATATCTCCAAAAAAAATTCTTTTGAGTTAATCAAAAAAAAAATCAATAAAAATTTTAAAAAAATCGATGTCATAATTAATAATGCAGCTTATTATGAAAATGATAAAGGCTTTGATGCTACTTTTTTTAAAGAAAAATATGAGTCATGGGAAAGAGTATTTAAAGTTAATTTATTTGCTCCATTTTTTCTAGTTCAAACATTATATAAACTTATGATAAAATCAAAAAACTCTTCTGTCATTAATATCGGCTCAATATATGGATCAGTAGCACCAGATTTCAATTTATATAATGGTACTAAGATGACCAATCCTGGAAGTTATAACTGTAGCAAAGGTGCAATGGTTCAATTAACAAAATGGATGAGTTCTTTTTTAGCACCAAAGATTAGAACTAACATAATTTCTCCTGGTGGCATTTTTAGAAATCAGGACAAAAATTTTTTAAAAAAATATAATTCTAAAAATCCGATGAACAGAATGGC
>MDTF01011773.1_pt1 | contig 10076 bp, 9 predicted proteins | sample 811191 | NCBI WGS metagenome assembly MDTF01 (sample SAMN05326649, study PRJNA326480) | marine metagenome | isolation source: seawater | place: Southern Ocean | collected 2011 | reverse complement strand
TGGTGGAATTGGTAGACACAAGGGACTTAAAATCCCTCGCTAGCAATAGCGTGCCGGTTCAAGTCCGGCTCCGGGTACCATGCTAATTCAAAATATATTATGAAAATAAATGAATCAAGATAATTATAATGAAATAGATTTTGTAGACCTTTTTTTTGGTGTTTGGAATAAAAAAATTTTAGTAATATGTATAACAACTTTTTTCGCAGCTATATCAGTAAGTTACTCTTTATCTCTACCTAATATTTATACGTCAAGCGCTCTTCTGGCTAGCACCTCCAAGGAAGAATCATTAAGTGGTAATTTAGGTAATTATTCATCATTTGCTGGGATGGCTGGAATAAATTTATCTTCTGGATCTTCCGATAAAAGTATAGAGGCTATCGAAAGAATTAAATCCTATGACTTTTTTATTGAGCAATTCCTTCCAAATATAGAATTTCAGAATCTTGTAGCTGCAGATGCCTGGAGTCCAGAAATTAATGAGATTAATTATAACCAAAGTATATTTAATAAAAATAGTGGAAAATGGATCGAAGATAAGAAGCCTTCCCATCAAGAAGCTTTCATCATTTATAATGAGATGCTTGAAATATCGAAAAATAAAAGAACCTCTTTTACTCTTATTAAAGTCGAACATATCTCACCAATAATTGCTAAAAAATGGACTAATTTAATTATCAGAAAAATTAATTCACACATGAGAGTGCTTGATAGAATTATATCTGAAAGCTCCATCAACTATTTAACCAAAGAATATAATAAATCTAACTTATCGGAACTTAAGCAAGTTGTGGGCAAGCTAGTGCAGAGTGAAATCCAAACTCTAATGTTAATTGAAGTTACAGATGATTATATTTTTAATATAATTTCATCTCCAATAGCACCTGAAAACAAATCAGGACCTTCTCGAGCATTAATATGTATACTTGGATCAGTTTTAGGCTTTATAATCAGCATCTTAACTGCTTTGATGTTGCATCTCTCTGATAAAAGAAAAACATTAAATATATAGCCAATATCAAATACAGGACTTTTTTATGAAATTATCTGATGTACAAATTGGTGTAATAGGCCTTGGTTATGTAGGACTTCCCCTTGCTGTAGAGTTTGGAAAAAAAAGAAATGTTATAGGTTTTGACATTAACACCGCAAGAGTTAATGAGTTAAGAAATGGGCAAGATAGAACTCTTGAAGTTAGCCCTAATGAGATGAATGAAGCAAAAATGCTTTACCTTTCAGATGATTTAAATGATTTATTAGCTTGTAATACTTTTATTATAACAGTCCCTACCCCTATAGATAAAAATAACCTACCCGATCTCACACCTCTTCAAAAATCATCTGCAATGATTGCCACTATTCTTAAAATTGGAGATGTTGTTGTATTTGAATCAACAGTATATCCAGGAGCCACTGAAGAGGTTTGTATTCCTATTTTAGAAAAAGGCTCGTCATTAAAATTTAATCAAGATTTCTTTGCTGGGTATAGCCCGGAAAGGATAAATCCTGGAGATAAAGAAAATACGCTAACTACAATAAAGAAAATAACTTCAGGGTCAACACCGGATATTGCTAATTTAGTAAATGATTTATATTTAACAATTATTGAAGCAGGAACCCATATGGCATCTTCAATTAAAGTTGCTGAGGCTGCAAAAGTTATTGAAAATACTCAGCGTGATCTAAATATTGCAATCATTAACGAATTTGCCAAAATTTTTAATATCTTAGAAATAGATACTCAAGAAGTCTTAAATGCAGCTGAAACTAAGTGGAATTTTTTACCATTTAAGCCAGGGTTAGTCGGAGGGCATTGTATTTCTGTTGACCCTTATTACTTAACTTATAAAGCTAAAGAAGTTGGCTATGATCCAGAAGTTATTCTTGCTGGCCGAAGGATTAACGATGATATGCCTAGGTATTGTGCAACTCAGCTTGTGAAGTATCTAAGTAGAAAAAAAATTCATATTGATGAGGCAAGGGTTCTGGTTTTAGGTATCACTTTTAAAGGTGATTGTCCTGATGTTCGTAATACAAAAATTGTTGATTTAGTAAATGAGCTTTCAGACTTTAATATGATTGTAGATGTTCATGATAACTGGGCTTCAAAAGAAGATGTCAAAAATGAATATGATATTGATCTTGTATTATCGTTAGATGATGGAAGTTATGATGCAATTATTATTGCAGTTGATCATAGTGATTACAAATCATGGGGAGAGGCTAAAATACGCAAACTTGGGAAAGAAGAACATATTATTTATGACTTAAAATACGTTTTACCAATTGATGCTTCAGATTTTAGATTATAAAAAATTGATCTATTTAAAATTATAAATTATGAGAGGGTGGTATGAGTAAAAATATAGCAGTTGTAGGCTGCGGTCATTGGGGCAAGAACTTGGTTCGTAATTTTGCAGAAATAGGAGCTTTAGCTGCTGTTTGTGATCCTGATAATGAAGTAGCTGAGAAATATGCGAAGCAATTCCTTGTAAATAATCTTTCTTTTTTAGAGGTTCTAAATGATTCTAATATACTTGGGGTAGTTCTCGCAGTTCCAGCCCCGTTACATGCCAAGCTAGCAATAGAGGCAATGCAAGCCGGCAAGCATGTTTATGTAGAAAAACCTTTGGCAATGAATGAAATAGAAGCTAAAGAAATGATTGCTATATCAAAAAAACATAATGTTAAATTAATGGTTGGACATCTCCTTCAATACCATCCTATTTTTAAGGCAGTTAAAGAGCTTGTTTTATCAAGAAAATTAGGAAATCTAAACTATATTTATTCTAATCGTTTGAGTTTTGGAAAAGTTCGTTCTGAAGAAGACGTTATCTGGAGTTTTGCCCCTCATGATATCTCAATGATCTTGTCGTTAGCTGGAGAAGAACCAGAATCTATAAAAACTGAATCTTCAAATATACTTCAATCTGAAATTGCTGATATTGCAACCATTCACATGTCTTTTAAGTCTAAATTAAAAGCACATATTCATGTCTCATGGATTCATCCATATAAAGAGCAAAAGCTTGTTGTAATTGGGAATAAGGCTATGGCTGTCTTCGATGATACGCAGCCTTGGGATAAAAAACTTGCACTCTACCCTCATAATATTGATTTTGTTGAAAAAATTCCTGTTCTAGAAAAAGCTGATGTTGAATATATAAATGTTCAAGAATCAGAACCTTTAAGAAATGAATGTCAGCATTTTGTTGATGTTGTTTCGGGAAAATTAGAGCCTTTAACTGATGGAAGTGAAGGGTTAAGAGTTCTCAATGTTTTATCTGCAGCCTCTCTTTCTTAACTACATTCTTTAAAGTAAGATTAAACCTATGAGCAAATTATTTGAAAATGTCTATGTACACGAATCATCATATATTGATGATAATGTTGAAATAGGTCCTGGGACCAAGATATGGCATTTTAGTCATGTTTTACAAAATTGTAATATTGGTAAGAACTCTTCATTGGGTCAAAATGTTGTTGTTGGTCCGAATGTAAAAGTTGGAAATGGGGTCAAAATACAAAATAATGTAAGTGTTTATGAGGGTGTTACCCTTGAAGACGGTGTATTTTGTGGACCTTCGTGTGTTTTTACAAATGTCAATAATCCGCGTTCTGAAATTCTACGAAAAGATGAGTATCGAGCTACCATAGTTAAACGAGGGGCATCTATAGGTGCCAATGCTACTATAATTTGTGGACATGACCTTGGTGAATATTGTTTTATAGCAGCTGGTGCCGTTGTCACGAAAGAAGTTCCTGCTTATGCATTAATGGCAGGGACTCCTGCAAAAAGAATTGGATGGATGAGTAAAGCAGGCGATAGATTAGATGATTCTTTAGTGTGCTCTATTGACGGAACTCGCTACATTCTAGTTGATGATGAAACTTTAGAGGAAAAAATCATATGAATAATGAAAAGAAAATACCCTTTATTGACCTTAAATCTCAATATTCATTTTTGAAAAATAGTATTGATTCTGCCATACATAAAGTACTTGAGCATGGTATCTATATCAATGGCCCGGAAGTTCGTGAGTTTGAAAATATGCTCAGTGACTTTACGTCTGCGAAACACGCAATTACATGTGCAAATGGCACCGACGCCCTTTCCATTTCCATGATGGCTCTTGATCTTAAAGCAAACGATGTCGTTTTTGTCCCATCATTTACTTATATTGCAAGCGTAGAAGCTATTAGTGTTATTGGAGCCATACCATTTTTTGTTGATGTAAAAGATGATTTTAATATATGTCCTCTTAGTCTTGAAAATGCCATCAATGACGCAATTACATTGGGTTTAAAGCCAGCTGCAGTTATACCAGTCGATTTATTTGGTAAGCCATCAAAATCTGAGGAACTGGATAGTATATTTGAACATTGGAGTTTGAAGGTAATTTATGATGCAGCTCAAAGTTTTGGTGCCGATTACAAAGGAGTTAAGTTAGGCAATTTTGGAGATATTACAACAACTAGTTTTTTTCCAGCCAAGCCTTTGGGTTGTTATGGTGATGGCGGGGCAATATTTACTAACAATGACGATTTGGCAAAAAAAATTAGATCAATAAAAAATCATGGCATGGGCAAGCATAAGTATGAACACGTTAATGTGGGGGTTAACTCAAGGCTGGATACAATTCAAGCTGCTATCTTAATAGAAAAGCTTAAAATATTTCCAGATGAACTAAAAAAAAGAAATCAAATCGCAGAATACTACAATAATAATATTAAACCGGTTCATAGATCAGATTTAACTCTTCCGCATACATCTGAAGAAAGATGTTATGCCTGGGCTCAGTATACCGTTGTGTCTAAAAATCGTGACTTAATTATGGAAAAATTAAAAGCTTTTGGCATTCCTACGGTTATTTATTACCCATTACCCCTAAATAAACAAGAGGCATATAAAGATAGTCATATCGTGTCTTCTGGTGTCAAAACTTCTGAGGATTTATGTAATAAAGTATTTAGTCTTCCTATGAGTCCATATCTAGATCAAGAACATCAGGATTATATTATCTCTTGCTTGAATACAATTCTGCATGAATTAGACTAAGATTATGGAAGATTTTCAAAATAAAAAAAAATATCCAAACTTAAACGCACTTTTTGAAGACCAACTTAAAGTTTTCCCTAGACATGAGCAGTTTTTAAGAAAAAGATTTTCCAATGTCTCAAATCAAGATTTATCTTTTATAGAAATGCTAGCTAAAGATATTTCTTTGTTAGCAAATAATAATATTGAAACTTTTTGTGAAAACTATAAATGGTTTAGCAGAGAAATAACTAGGGAATCTTTATACTTTAACAAGTATAAGTCATATAGATATAAGAAATTCTCTGAAGTAAACGAATTAGTTTATTCGGATGAGAGTTATATGGATAAATATAATGATGGGTTATTGATATCCTTCTTGTGGTGGGAAAATCATACAAGATCCTTAAAATTTTATTATGAAAAATATATTCCACTATTAAAAAATCTTAACTCTCACTTAGAGATAGGTCCTGGTCATGGAATTTATCTTTCATACACATCTAATCAAAATCCCAATATCAATCTTGAGGCATGGGATATATCATCTGAGAGTATTAAAAAGACAAGCAGATGTTTAAAAATATTAAACCCTAATGACACTGCAAAACTCACATCTCAAGATTTATTTATAGCAGATACAGAAAAAAAATATGATAGTATTTTGATGTCAGAGGTCTTAGAGCACCTTGAGGAACCCAAAGAAGCATTAAAAATATTATGGAATTTGCTTAATACAGATGGCTTGTTATTTATCAACATGCCAGTAAATAGTCCGGCCATCGACCATATTTTTAATCTACCATCTCCCGAAGATGTTGTTAATTTAATAATATCTTGCGGATTTGAAGTTATTGAGAGTAAATTTGAACCATCTACAAATACAACTTTAGAGTTTTCAAGACAAAATAATTTAAATATCAATACCTTAGTTATTGCCAAAAAGGTATAATAGTAAACCAAAATATCACTTATAAGTTTAAAAAAATGACAGATTCACTAGAGCATAAAATTATAGAAGTTATTGCTAAAGCAATAAATGTAAGTTCATCTGATTTAAATATAAAGACTGGTGTCGGTGACATACCAGACTGGGATTCTCTTGGTCATACTACAATAATTGCATCCCTTGAAGAGGAATTTGACATAGTATTTGATATAGAAGAGGCGCTTGATTGTGAAACTGTTGAGGATATGGTTGACATATTAGGTGAAAAAATTTCTTAATATAGTTTTATAGAGCATGCCATCCTTAATCTTAAATTCTATTTTCTTAAATGCTAAAAATTCTCCGCAAAAAATAGCTTTAGTTGAAAACGAAAATGTTTTAACTTACAAAGATTTTCTTTCTGAAATTATATCTAGAGCGTCAGATTTTGCTGTATTAGGAGTTAGAAAAAATCATAAATTAATATTAATTGCTGAAATGAATATTGATTTTATTTTAAATTACTTTGCTTGCCATTTTCTTAGTGCAGTTGCAGCTCCTATTGATAAGAACTCAAACGACCAAAGTGTTGAAAGCTATAAAAAAATTCTTAGTACTAATTATGTTTTCAAGGGAAAGCCAGAAATATTCAATAGTAATAAAAATAAGGCCAAGCATTTATCTATGGATATCCATATTAGCAATATAGCTGATATTTTATTTACGACTGGAACAACTTCAGAACCTAAAGGCGTCATTCTTTCACAAGGAAATATATCCGCGGCGGCAATTCATATTAATGCTTTTTTAAAAAATACTTCATTTGATAATGAATTATTATGCATGCCTTTCTCTCATTCATTTGGTCTTACCAGACTTAGATGCGCCATGATGGCTGGATCAACTTGTGTATTAATAGATGGCCTTTCTAGACCTAAATCCTTCTTTAAAAAAATTGATGATCATAATATTACTGGTTTTGGGATTGTTCCTGCTGGTTGGGCTTTTTTAAGAAAAATTGCTAAAGATAAAATAAAAAACTATAAGGATCAAATAAAATATATCGAGCTTGGCAGTTCACCAATGATGATAGATGATAAATTGGACATAACCTCTTGTTTACCTAAAACACATATATGTATGCATTATGGTTCTACTGAGGCATCTAGGTCATGCTTTTTAGACTTTAATAAAGATGTAAAATTTTTAAATTCTGTTGGCAGCCCAAGTGACGGTGTTGATATAGCCATCTTAGATGAAGAGGGTAATGTTTTAAAACATAATCAAGAAGGGCAGGTTGCAATTTCAGGTAATATGGTTTCATCTAGTTACATCAATTACAAAAAAGATACCTATAAGAATAATTCAAATTTTCATAGAATGGGTGACATTGGCTATCTTAATAAAGAAGGTTTTCTATTTTTAGCAGGAAGGTCTTCTGACATCATAAATGTTGGTGGAAAGAAAGTTGCACCTCAGGAAGTGGAAGAATTATTAAAGGTTATAAGTGGTATTAAAGACTGTGTCTGCATTGGTGTTCCTGACAAAATATCAGGAGAGTCGCTTAGAGCTATTCTAGTTGTAGATGAGAAACACGAAATTAACTATCCATCCATAAAAAAATTTCTTCATTCAAAATTAGAGTCACATAAAATTCCATCTTCTTTTGATATTGTTGACAAAATCCCATATACAAACTCTGGTAAAATTAAAAGAAAAGATTTAAAAATGAAATATGTTAAATCCTAGTTTACAACTCCCCACTTTTAGGTCCGCTGGCAATATTGTATTTGGAAAAAATTCTATAATGGCTTTGAAGGGCATAGAGTCAAGCAGAGTAGCGATTGTCGTATCTCCTTCAATTCTTAAAAATGACGTTATCTTAAAGAGAGTCCTCGGCAATTTAAGACATCATAAATATATACTAATTGAAAAAAACTGGCCTGAAAATTTTACTGCTGATGATCTTGGAGATGCATTAAATAAAATAGAGTCATTGGGCGCTGATACTATTATTGCTGTTGGAGGCGGTTCTGTTATTGACGCATGTAAAATAATTTGGCTTTTGTACGAACATCCGGAATATTTTGATGATGAAGACATGTCCTCTAAAAATATTAAATTAGGGGGCAAATCTCGTTTTATATCCATTCCGACAACAATAGGGTCGGGGTCTGAAGTTTCCTCATCTGCCATTATTTACAATAATATAACTCAAGAGAAAGAAGCAATCGTTAGTCATGAATTTTTATCTGACTTAGTGATTTTGGATCCACACATGATTATGGATCTTCCACTTGAGCTAATAATTTCAACTGCATGTGATGCCCTTACTCATTCAATCGAGGGGTATATATCAAAAATAAGCAATCCATTTATGGATTCCTTTGCAAAACAATCAACTAAAATTATTTTAGAAAGTGGTAATGAGATAATTAATGGTCTCGACGAACATCTTTGTGACAAACTTCAACTAGCAGCTGTTATGGGAGGCTGGGTTCAGAATCATTGTTTAACAGGTGGCTCGCATGCAATAGCTCATCAACTAGCTCAATTTAATATTTCGCATGCAAAAGCTAATGCAATACTTTTACCCTCTGTGATAGAAGAAAACTCAAAAAATAAATCTATCAAACAATTGTATAATTCATTTGCAAAAGATATTGGTTTTACTCAGGGAGTTTCTAAGATGATTCAAGTTATAGAAGACTTTAGAGCTATCGGGAACTTTAAATTAAGGCTCTCCGAGTATCATAAAGGCATTGCCTTGGATTCAATTTCTTCAGGCGTATATAACGATCCTTCATGTAGAACCAATCCTGTAAGTATTAATGATAGTTACATACAAAATATTATAGATAAATGCAATTAGAAGACTTTTATAAACTAGATCCATATAAATACTCTGAAAAAGAAAAGACCAAAAAATTCAATAAAGAGTTAAAAGATGAATTAATCTTTCATTACAAAAACAATAATTTATATAAAAATTTTTGTGACAAAAAATTTTTCAACCCAATGAAATTTAATGGGGATATTAATTCGATTCCACCCATTCCAGTCCAGGTTTTTAAAACTCTTGGAAGTAAGCTATCGTCAGTTAATGAGCATGAAATCACAATGAGATTAAACTCTTCAGCAACATCAGGCGTTCCATCTACCATACTATTAGATAAAATCACTGCTAAAAGGCAAACAAGAGTGATGACGAAAGTTATATCAAGCTTTCTTGGACAAACTAAACTGCCAATGATAGTTTTTGATTTGAATATCAAAACTGCTTCTTTAAAAGATCTTGGCGCGAGGGCAGCGGCCATTAAGGCTTATATTAATTTTGCATCAGACACTAATTATGTTCTTGAGATGAAGGATTCAAGACTATCTTTCAATGAAATTATTTTTAATAAATTAATTAAAGATTTAAAAGAAGACCAGCCTGTAATTATTTTCGGTTTTACATATGTTTTATTTGATTGTTTAATGAGATCGAGAAAATTAAAAAAACTGAAACTACCAAAAGGCTCGAAAGTAATTCATATAGGTGGCTGGAAGAAACTTGAGGATGAAAAGATATCCAAAGATGAATTCAATAAAAAAATAGCTGAGTTATTTGATATTGATTCAAAGAATAATATTATTGATATTTATGGCTTTACAGAACAGTTGGGACTTAATTATCCAGATTGCAGTGAGGGCTGGAAACATACACCTTTATATTCAGAGGTGATTATAAGAGATGTTAATGGAAAACTAACTGCTGATGGTGACATAGGAAGACTTCAATTTGTTTCTCCATTGCCTCATTCTTATCCTGGAAATGCTGTAATCACAGATGATTTGGGCGTAATTGATAAATCGCAAACTGCTATTTGTAAGTGTGGTAGATCAGGAAAAAGATTTAAGATTCTTGGAAGAGTTAAGAAGGCAGAAATAAGAGGCTGTGGAGACGTTATGAGCAATAGTCTTGAACAAAAAAATGAGAAAGCAAGCATTAGCAATAAGAAGATAAAAATTCTCTCTCATTCAGGTGATGTGGATGTCAATCAATCAAATGAAGAGCAGATAACTGAGGTTATAAATGATCTTAATATCAATAAAGAATGGTTA
>MDTF01014639.1_pt1 | contig 10079 bp, 4 predicted proteins | sample 811191 | NCBI WGS metagenome assembly MDTF01 (sample SAMN05326649, study PRJNA326480) | marine metagenome | isolation source: seawater | place: Southern Ocean | collected 2011 | reverse complement strand
TAGGTATTGCATTGTACTACTGTACTGTCAAGGATTAGACAGTAAAAAGCCCCATTGCTGTCAAGAGCTTTGGGGCTTTTCTTTGGGTGGAGTTTAATACAGTATGCTATCCATTTCTTCTACTAAACCACCAACATCAAACTTAGGTGTCAGTTCCTTGATTGCATTGGCGGCAGGTAGTCTATTCTTTTTATAGTTAGCTGCTGTTTTATTGCTAACTCTACGGCTTGGGTCAGCTAATTTCAGATCCTTTAGTTTGGCTGATAGTTTTATTATTAGGGCTGCTTTCTCTGGTGGTAGGGACTCTGCCAAATACTCTAAAGACTCGGACACATTATCACTCACAGAGCTACCCTTTCTAGGTAAATTACTACCTGTTAACTGATCCAACATACCAATATAAGCACCCCGTGACCCTCTACCTTTGTTGTTCTTTATAGTACCTGCAGCTTCTTGCAGTGCAAGTTTCCATTCTTTGTAAGCAGCATTAGCCATTTGAGGTGGCAAAGGTTTAACGTCCTTGGTGAAGGCTACAGTGCTACGATTTTTTCCTACATCATTAATAGCCATAGTAATCTTACGAATACGTGTCTGTGTATCGTCCACTTCCCAATCTACATCAAAGTGAGTCTTAAGGTCTATCATCCTTATCATCTTAGTATTATCACCACCCTTACTACTGAGGGGTTCTAAGCCAGCATAGCCCCTGTCTTCCTCAGGGTTGAACATTTCATTGGATCTGTTTTTTCTAATAGTATCCTGCCGCCTAAGAGTAGAACTTAATATCTCTGCGTCACTACCCTTTACACCATACAGGTCTGCTGCCTCCTTACCTGAGAACTTATACTGAGCGTTTACTGTATCAGCATATTGCTTTAGCATCTCTGGATTATCACTTACATTCTTTAAGTCCATCTTGTTTGCTTCGGTGATAGCTGACTCACCTTCAAGGTGCATACTGTGGGGTAGCCTTGTAGCACGATAGCCTTCACCACCTGTGACACCCAAGTCAAAGTACCTAGCCTTTGCTCCCTCTCTTAAGCCTGAGGTTGTAAAATTGTCTAGTCCTGTATCATCGTATACCTTTGCTGGCATATTGCTAGAGGAGTAGTGATAGTCAGCCGCATTCATAGTGTCATAGTATACGTTACCAGGATTCCTTCCACCGAATGCTCGTTGATAGCCTAGGAAGTTAGGGCTGTCAGTAAAAGAACTAGCCCCTATTCCTAATTCTTGATGGGAAGCACCATAAAATACACCTTCATCATCTACTTTAGACTCATAGTAATCCTGTGTGTTTCGCAGCTTTCTATCCTCACCTTCTTTATCAGCCGCTTTATTCCTTGGATTTAAAGACCAATCACTTTCCCCTTTAAGTATTTCTATGTCAGGTTTATTGGCATACTTCTTCTGCATTCTTTTATACGCTTTGGCTTCACTCTTTAATAGTGCTGCCATCTCTGCTGCTGCACTGGGGTCATTCAAGTCCATGCTACGATAGTACCCACCAAATTCTTCAAGCACATCCTCCACTAGACCTACCCGATCTGCGTGGTTTAGATTGTCAGGACTCCACTCGTCAAAATCCGATGGTTCCTTACTTGCTTTAAGCCGTGGGTTATCTAGGTCTATGTTGCCCTGAGCATCTGAAAACTTATGTACGGGATAAAAGGTACGACCTTCTAGTGTTTCCTCAAAATCTCTAAGGCTACCTGTCTTATTAATATAGTCTTGCCTTGCTGATTTATACCTACCTACTACGGCACGATCCTTTATTAATTTATAATATCTATAAGCATCATCAATGTTATCCGCAGTAACCTTAGGACGTTTGAACTTAGTTAATGCTGTCTCTAAAACAATAGTGGGAATATCTTTTAAATCATCGTTCTTCTGTGCCATAGACTTTAACACTTTGAACTCTGCCTCTTTGTTACGCATTAGATGGGATAAAGATTTATCAGGTGCTATGAACCCATCATGTATGCCACCCTCGTAGTCAGATATATTTCTAATGGTAGGCTCTTGTTTGATTACTTGCTGTAAACGCTCGTCTACCTCTGCGTCTAGGACTTCTGGTGTGGGTGTAGCAGACCTAACAGGCGGTTCATCAACAACTTTCTGCACAGTAGCTGCTGGTGATGGGGCATCAACTGCTTTGGCACCTGCTGTGGCAAGTTGCATGTTACTCTCTGCAGATTTCATAATACTATTCAATGCCTCAGGGGTTATGGCATCTACATCTGTATTAGGAGTACCTATACTGGCTATCTTCTTAGCTTTCATAAGAGGTATAAGTTCGCTAGCATCCAGCACATTCTCTAACGTAAACTTTGCCTCGTCCGATAAGGTATCATAGCCATTCTTTGCTGCTTGAACTATTATGTCCTGCACTAGTGCCATGTTCTCTGTTCTGTTTTCTTTATAGAAATCTATACCTGCACCTATACCTTCACCTACCTTGCCAAGCATGTACTCACCAGCAGCCGCACCCTTCTCAGTACGAGGCTCATAGTTAAGCCAATCACCATACTGATCTTTCCTTTTCTTTAAGTCTTCAAGGCTATCATCAGATACTACTTGATCTACTAGAGACATAGCACCACTTATGGCAGGGCCAAATAAACCTGACACTGTATCTGCTACAACATCTACACCAGCTACTACATCATCCAGATCAATACCCCAACCTTCTTTCTTGAGGCTGTCAGCGTAGGGCTTCATCTCTGCATTGTATATGTCTTCCCTATCCATTACTTTAATCCTCTAGCAATCTTGACACCTATGGCAAACACTCCATCCTGTTCAATGGTGGATGTAGCACTACCGCCATTTGGTATAAACTGAGGGTTGCCTGTTTTCATTACTACCCACTTCTCGTTGGCTAAAGCCCTGTCTACTTGTGATACCTTTTTAAAAGCGGCACGTTCCAATGCGGAGAACTCTCTATCCCCTCTAGTTTCCTCAACTTCGTACCTAGCAAATACCTTTGCAATGCCTTTAGCTTTTGTTATGGCTTCTTTTAGTTTCTTCTTTTTATCAGTGGTAGTACGAGCCTGATATACCTTAGAATTAATAAGTTTACCAATAACGTCATTCAATGGGCCACTAAGATACTTGTTTACAATACCATCGTACTGCTTGTCTCCTGTGTTGGCACCCATCTGCCATATCTTAAATCCATACTTCTCTAATTCATTCTCTAATTGAGTGGGTATAGATGTGGGTTGAACACCCATAAGCTGTGGAGTAATTGCAAAGTCACTCAACTGATCTCCACCTCTAGTTATGTCAGCCTTTGTGGGTAGGCTCTGTGACCAGTATGGAACGCCCCTTTGTATTTCATTTATGGTTCTTGTAACAGCCCTATCTAAGAAGCCCTCACCTGTCTGTACGTTAGGGTCACGTACCTTGGATTCTTCATCATCGAAAGCACTCATTACATCTTGAACAACTTTAGCAGGGGTCATGTACTGACCGAATATAGAACCTACCCACTTGCCTACCATATCTCCCATGTCTTCTGTGGACATTTGATCTATGCCCATGTCGGATAGTTCAGAGAACATTCTAGCAGATCCAGCAAAGGGAGCTTTTTGTAATCCAACAATTCCCTGACCAAAATCTGCCATACTAAACTCTGCCATACGCCCCTCTTGAAACTTAACTAGCAAATCTGCCACAACTAGATAGCCAGGAAGAGGAAACAGGGCTGCTACATTTGTAGTAGATCCATTTTCATTACGCATTAATAGTGGGCTAGTATCTTGGTTCTCCTTTCGATACTTAATTGCTGCGTATAATGCGGCAGTACCCACTACAGTTCTACCAAACTCGTCTGCAGCTTCTTTCTTTAAACGCTCAGATGCTGGATTGTCTGCTAGTAATAGGTTCTTATACTGTCTATACCTGTTAGCTGTGCTGAAAATATTTAGTGGACTATACTTATACTGAAAGTTTACAGCGTTCATCATAAACCTAACAAAAGGAAACTCAGAAGTAGCAACAAAGGGTAGGTTCTCTACAAAAGCCAGTGTTGTTTTAGCTATAGTACTTTGTGCAGGTGCAGAGAAGGTAGCTACCAACGCATCATCAATAGCCCTCTTAACTACAGGGGCAGGTATCTGCTTGTTAGCCGCCAGTATAGCCTTTGAGTCCAAGCCAATTAACTTAAGCTGTCGTTCTATACTATCCACGAATACACCAGAGCGCATGAACTGATCTTGTGCAATGTTAAGGCTGTTAAGCACACGTACACCAGAGGCTAGTGAACTAGTACCTGCTTCATTAGTGGTTCGTAGTAGTATGTGTTGTAGTCTTGGGTGTGCTGCAAGTATAGCCTCAGATAATACTTTGCTATCCCCATACATTATTGTTTTACCAAGTAGACTAAAGGAGTTTTTAACTACATCCTTAACACCATCCACTGTACCCTTAACAGAAAACTGACCAAGGGCAGCAGCCTTAGCAGCCCTGCCTATACCTGCTGTACTTTCTACTAGCAACCTATTTGCTGTCTCTAAGCCTATGTATCCACTGGCACTGGCTACGTTACGTACAGTAGTAACAGGCATAGAAGTCATAATGGCTCTTCGGTTCCTGTCCCAATTCTTTGCACCCTCAAGTAGTTTCTTACCCCAAGACCAGTTATCCATGTCCTCCGCAAATTTAGGATCAAACATTTTCATCTCTTCTGGAGTTAGATTCTTAGCCTTTGTTACATTGCGACCAATAACAGATGCAACTTGCATATACGTTCCACTAGCTTCAAAGGAGGATCGGGTCATCTGTGCAAATTCTTCCCTAGTAATACCTACTTCTTTAAAGGTTACCTCCATCTCGTCAACGACCCTCTTCAGGTCTTTAATAGCTAAGGTTGATCCCTCTAGTAGAGGCTCAAGCTGTTCTATATTCTGCTTATTCATTACATTAGCTATAACATCTAGTAACCCATCAGAAAGTTTTTCATTATCCATAACCCTAAAATCAGGAACAACTTCCATTAGTTTACCTGCCATTTGAAGTGCTTCTTTGCTGGTAGCATTCTTTAGTATGGCTTCTGCCATTTCTCCAGATGGTGTATCACCTGCTAGTAATTCCTTTGCCCTCACTGGGTCAAATATAGTCTGTCTCTTACCCATGCCCTCTGCAAAAGACTCGGCTGCTATCTGTGCTTGTATGTCTACAGTAGCTGACTTACTATTCTGTTCTACTCTCCTTTCAGATAACTCCTTCTTAAGGTTAGTCTGGTAGTCTACATTCTTAGCACCCTGCCTTAGACTAGCCACGTTAAATGCGGAGCCTAAACCACCACTAAGAACACCCATAGCAGCGATCATGCGCCAGTCTTTCTCTTCTATCATGTCAGCACGTTGCTGTACTGTCTGTAAGGCACCCTCTTGAATAGCACCTACCAAAGTATCAGTAGCACCAGACAGTGCCAGCTTACCTGCGTTGGCTTTGATAGCATCACGTAGAAGTATCTGGCCTACCATACGACCGCCAACAATCTTTAAGCCTAGTCCAGCACCTATGGTAGCCACGTTAGTAGGGTCTAGTACAGAAGCGTACACATAATCTTGTACAGCACTCCAAGCATCTCCCCCACCTGGGGAGAAAGCCCCAGGCATCTCTTTATAGGCAGTGTATAGGGCAGCAAAGTTATCTTTAGCCTTTTTCCCTTTCTCTCCCTTAGCCTGACCTAGCCATGAAATACCTGTACCTGTAGAGTATAGGTTAGTCTCTAGCCACCTCATGTGAGTGAAGTATCTTTCTGCGTAGTCCTCTTCTGATTCGTCAGCTTGTCTAGCACCTGACTTACCATCTCTGCCTACAAGATATTCTTGGATACTATTCTGAACAGCAGGTAACTCAAAGAACTTGTTGGTTATAACATCAACCTTCTTTAACTTGTCTCTTGCAGTTTCGCCTAAGAAGTCCTCACCTATTTCTGTAGGAGGTGGGCTAGTATATAGGGCATCATCTTTCTCTACCCCATCAGTAAAACTAGTATATAGTGCATCTTCATCTATAGGTTCGTCCTCAGTAAAGCTGGTGTATAAGGCACCCTCCTCTTCAGATACTTCTTCAGCAATTTTATCCTCTTCAAGTATTGGCTCGTCCCCAGTAAAGCTAGTGTATAGGGCATCCTCGTCCTCTAAGGGACTTTGCATTAAGTTACTCGCCATTATTTTTTACTCTTAGCTATGAACGCTCGTAGGTCTGCAATGTTTTCCTCATGTTTATCTTGAGTAGCATCCCGTAAGTCTGTTACATCAAACTTCAAAAGCACCGCTAAAAGGTTAGCAGCTTCTTTAGCCCTGCCCTCTTGGAATATATCTATCTTTGCTTTTGTTGAATTGCGTATGATACTAGATTTAGCGGTTCTGTTACCTGAGTTAAAGGCGGCTTCCTCTATCGGCTTTTCATACACATAAGGTGCTAACTTACTTTCGGCAGCAGAAGTTATGGGATCAAGATTAAACAATCCTGAAATCTTATTTACTGCTGTTGTTCCTACCTTAGTTATAGCAGGAACTGCCGTATCTTCTATGGCTTCCCCTAAGAACCCTCGCTTGCTCTGTGCTGAGGGTTTGGGTTTTACTTTTGTACCTGTTGTCTTTGCTAAGTCAGACACTATTTCACTGCCTAATCTAGTGCTTGTTGTGCCGTTACTATTTGTAGTCGTGTAATAAATATCAGGCTTTAGTTCACCAGCTTTATACGCTCTGCCAAGTTCTCCAGGGGTCAGGTTTATAGGAGCAACCTCTACCTCTGGCGCAACCTTTTCTTTAACTACAGTAGCAGCAGGAGTAACAGTAGCAGCAGGGTCAGTAGCAGCAGGAGTAACAGTAGCAGCAGGAGTAACAGTAGCAGCAGGGTCAGTAGCAGCAGGAGTATCAGCGTTAAGTGCATCCATCTCTGCTTGCAATCTAACTAGCTTTTCTTCTTTAGTTTCATCTTTAGGGCCGTCTGTTGCATCAATTAAATTCTGATCCGTAAGTGGTCTATCTTTGGGGTCAAGTGCAGCAGTAAGTAGTTTAGAAGCCATGCTGTTCACACCATTAAAGGCAATTAGTTCTTGCCAACGGGCGTAAGCTACTATCTTAGCTGCTTCAAGGTTGTTTCCGATTGTTCCATCTGTATCAGCATTTATTATTACAGTGCTGCCATCTGCTGCCCTCATGAACAAGCCTTTTGCACCTTCGGGGTATTTCCTTTCAAACTCTTTAGATACTAGGTCATTATATAGCTGCCTTAGTGTAGAGTGTGTAACACCTTTATTGGCAACATCAGTTTTCTGAATACCAAAGTACACAGCAGCAGAAGTCTGAGACTTTAGCAATTCTGTTTCAAGCATTGCTATCTTATTAATGTCAGGGTCTTCAGAGTTCATCTCTTGCGCTATTTCATAACCTATGAACACTTGCTGCTCTTGATAGCTTTGGGGCTGTCCTGTGGATTTAGCCTGTGCTTGCAATAGATTAAGTTTAGCATCTAAGGTAGCTTTAATCATTTTGCCACCATTATCCTTCTGGTGTAGTATGCTTATTTTTTCAACTGCCCTCTTCATGGAATCCAAAGATTCTTGCTTCTTTGAAATGTCAAATTCAAACAGGGAAACACTAGTTGCTAACTTTAGATTAACAGTATTTGCTATCGTATTTTCCCTGTTCACAACAGAATTTTGCAAGTTAGATATTGCAACAACATCACCTGCCATGCGTACAAAGCCTTGAGCCACTACATCTCGGTCATACACAATTTCATTGTTAGATGCCGATAGAATATTACCAACATCCTGACCTGCGGCACCACCTGCCAACTCTGCACGACTATGTATAGCTTGCTTACGGGCTTCATCACCACCACTAAACATGCCACCAAGTATGCTAGTGTCTTTAACCATAGTAGGAATAGACTTGTATGGATTACCTGTGGCATATGTACCCATGATTGCTTTGTCTAAGTAGTCTTCCCATGCCACGCCTGAAGGCTTACTAGCGGTAGAAGTTACTAATTCATTCATATCTAAACTCTTACCTGTCTTGCTTTCTTTATCTTGTACAGACTTTAAGAAAGCTTGGCCCTCAACAAGACCAGTATCTAACACTAAACTAATTTGATCGTCAGACAGTCCCCTATTCTTAAGGTTACGACCCAAGAACATTAATCCTTTACGTTCTTTCTTTCGCTCGTCCATAACATCTAACCCACGGGTGATGCTAAAGTCCAAGTACTTGTCTGTACGATCATCAAAGTCTTTACGTTGTTCCTTAACTGTATCTGCCAATCCTTTTGCAGCACCGCCAACAAAGGCACTAAAATTAAATCCCATTACACTTCCCTCCGAGCCATTAGTCCTTGTTCAGGTGCAGCCTCTATATCTTCCATAGGCTCTTCTGTTTCTTCTACTTCGGTGTCCATGTAGCTAGAACCAATGTCTTCCATTGCCCTGCTAATTTGTTTCTTACTTATAGTAGATTGTTTCTCTGTACCAACTTTATACTTAATATCTAATTTGTCACTTACGTTAGTCATAAACTCAACTAGCACAGGGGCAGCAAGTGTTGACACATCTAATGTGTGTGAACCCTGCATGTTACCTACAGTAAGTATTAAATCTACAGCAGCAGTAATGGGTACTCCCTCGTCAATACTTTCATAGAGTTCTATACTAGCGTCCATGTCTGAAAGTTTAGGCAAGTAGTAATCTAATACTTCTTCAACTGTATTATATTGCGGAGGCTGTTCCCAAGGGTATGCTCCCACCTCACCTGTTAATGACTGACCAGGAATTGGGGCATCGAATAGTTCTTCATCCATTTTTAAAGCCTCTTATTGCGTAGTCTACTAACATAACCAGCTACTCGGTTCTGTATAGTATCCTCGTCTTCTTGTTGTTTAATCTTTCTACCGCCCATTAAACCTGTATTTGGGGCAGCAACTTTATTTTTCTTAAGTAGTGGCTCTAGTCTACGAGATGCCTGTGCTGATATTCTCAAGATGTATCTCCTATTATGTAGTTTTTTACAGTATGCCTTCTAGTACAGTGCCACCTAATTTTGTGGTAAATAGTGAAACTACAGCATTACCTAGAGAACTAGAAGCTGCTGCATCTGCAGCTATTCCTGCGGCAGCTATTGCTTGCTCACCTTCTAATACTGTAATGGCTAGTTTAGCTATACGATCTCTTTCATTATCTGCTGTTTTGTACACCCAATCCATTTCATCCCTATGCTCTTGCCATAAATTATCATATGAAGTATTAGAAATATCCAGTAGAGACTTTGCGTTTATTTCATTGGCTCTATTTATAGCAGTCGTGTCTGCCGTAGCAATCTGCCTACGCCATACAGCATTAGATTGATTAATAGCCAATACATTAGTAGCGTTAAACTGATCTCGTTGATTCTTAACTTCCATATTAAACTTGCTAACTGCTGTCTTGTCACCTGCATTGGACTGACTAATTGCAGACTCCTGTGCAGCATTAAACTGTGACACAGTACTAGAAAGGTTTGCAAAGAATTGCTCTGTTTGATTCTTTGAAGTAGCGTTAAATTGTGAGGCAGCGTTATCAGCAGCAGCGTCAGACAGTATAGAAATACTACGTTGCTGTGCTTTAAACAAAGAAGTCTGTTGCTGATTAGTTACGTTAGCCAAGTCCATGTCTAAGAAGGTCTTTGCATTCTGTACTTGAGCTTGTTGCCTATTGTTAAGATTAGAAATATCTAACTGGGAAAGTGCAGCAGCTTCTGCCATAACATTAGCTTGTCTATGAGATAGGTTGGCTATATTAACTGTACCAGCAAGCTGTGCATTTTCAATAGCAATCTGCTGGTCAGCATTAAACTGCATGTTAGCTACCGCACTAATCTTATTAGAGTTATTAACCCTTGATTGAAAGGCTTGATCAAATTCAATGCCCATAAACTCAGCACGTTGTTGTGCCGCCAACATAGATCGTTGCTGTCTATTAGTGAGGTTAGTTAGGTCAAACTGTGCATACGTCTGTGCATCAGCAGTAGCAATGGGCAGAGCAGACTCTAAGGCTGCTTGTATGAGTGCCTGACCTG
>MDTF01007436.1_pt1 | contig 10079 bp, 7 predicted proteins | sample 811191 | NCBI WGS metagenome assembly MDTF01 (sample SAMN05326649, study PRJNA326480) | marine metagenome | isolation source: seawater | place: Southern Ocean | collected 2011 | reverse complement strand
TTTGGTGGGCGGTAAAGGACTCGAACCTATGACCCTCTCGGTGTAAACGAGATGCTCTACCAACTGAGCTAACCGCCCTAAACAAACAGAACCGACATATACAATAAAAACTAAACAATGTAAAAAAATAAAAGCATATTTGCTATTTCTAGAAACTTTAATTAAAAAGACTGTATATGTTAGTTAATTGCAATTCTTGCCAAAAAAAATTTACCGTTCCTGACTCTGCAATAACGGAGAAAGGAAGATTATTGCAATGTGGTTCTTGCAACTACAAATGGACGCAATTTCCATTTAAGGAAAAATTTCAAGAACAGACCGATATACCAGACACAGTCATTAGAAGGAAACCTTCCAAAAAAAAAAAGGAAACTCCTGGTAAAAAAAAAGAAATACAAATGTACACAGAAGCATATTTAAAAAAAAAACATGGACTTTCAATTAAGGAAGGTTACGAGAATAAAAATAATAAAAAGAAGAAAAATAATCAATTAAAAAGTGGATTTGGATTTTATAGTTATTTAATTATTATCATTATTTTCTTTCTTACTATTTTTGGTATTTTACACTTAGCAAAAGATATAATTATTTTTAAATACCCGGCAACAGAATCTTCTATTAATTATTTTTTTGAAGTAGTCGATATTATAAAAACAATTATCAATGAACTTGTAAATTAACTGATAAAAATAAATTATTTCTCTAAATCTTTAATATTAATAAATTTATTACTTAAAATAGAATTATTTTTTTTTATCTCATTGTAAAAATTCCAAGCTAAAACTAAAATTAAGGGATTTTTTTCTTTAATATTTTTTTTATTTTTAATTGGTATTAAAACACCAGGAATAAATTTGTTATGTTTTAGTTTATTATCTTCAATAATATAATCTATTTGATTTGATATTCCAAAAAAATTTAGAGCAGTCGTAGCTTTAGCTGGCGCACCAAATCCAATAATTTTCTTATTATTTTTTTTCAATTCTTTCATATTAATATTTACATTTTCTTTAAGTTTGTTAATTTTTTTTCCAAATTCTTGATAAGTTTTGTATTTATTTATTCCAAAGTTTTTTTCTTCAATTGTTAGCTCTCTAACATTTTTTTCTATTTTTATTTTTTTTCCTTTTTTTATATAGATTCTTATTGAACCTCCATGGGTATTAATTTTCTCAGCTTTAAAAATAGTTGCGTCAAATTTGTTAAAGAAATTTATCAAAGAAGTTAAAGACCAGTAATTATAATGCTCATGATAAATATTGTCAAAAGTTAGGTCTTGGAGAGTGTTAAGCAGGTATTGAACTTCAATTATAATAGTGCCATTTTTATTTAGTAGCTTAAACATGCACTCGGCCATTTCTTTTAATTTATCTGAGTGAGCAAAAACATTTGATGCTAAAATTAAATCAGCGTTATTTTTTATTTTTTTTAAATTTTTGTTTTCAAGAAATCCATTGTAGGTTTTAATTTTATTTTTATTTGCAAGCTTTGCTAGATTCTTTGCCGGTTCAACACCTAAGATTTTTGTAAAACCTAAGTCCTTGAAAGGCTTTAAAGCAACTCCATCATTGCTACCAATGTCTATTATATAAGATTTTTTTGGTTTTAATTTTAATTGCTTAATATATTTTTTGGTTGCTTCAATAAAGTGATTTCTAAACGAGGTTGATGTAGATGATGTATACAGATAATTAGAAAACATTTTTTTAGGGTCTACAGCTACTGAGAGCTGGCAGTTATGACATGCGGGGCAATAATTCATTTCTAATGGATAAAGATCATGTTTTTCATTTTTTTTATTTAATAAATTATTTGCTAATGGTTGATATCCCAGTGAAACAACACGCTTTAAATTAGTGTTCTCGCAACATCTACACTCAAATTTATAACAATTCATTAATAAATCTTTTTCTTTTTCATCAACAAAAAAATGTCTGATAGTGTGGGTAATTCCATAATTATCGTGTTCTCGGTCTCCTCTTACTAAATTTAAAAATGTTGTATCTTTTGTAAACACCATTGTGTGAGCGACATTTGGTTTTATAATCGAAAGCTGACCTTCATTTACTACCTGTGTAATTTTTGGGGAGTTGGGATTAAGTATATCTTGAAACACTTCTATAATTTGACCTTTTGTGAACAAACATTTTTGTTCTTGTTGTGGGTGATAGTGATTAGCTCTAATAGTGCCTTTCTTGGAATCTATTAGTCCAATTAAATTAATTGGTTCTGTTAATTCATGGTTACTGATTTTTCCTCTTGAATCAATGTACTCATTATTGCCATCTCTAATATGTTCCAGGTCTGTAATTAAATTTTGCTTAGACCATTTGAAAATCATTTCCTTAATGCTTTGGTCCAGGCTGTACAAAAATTTAAAACCTGAATTTAAAATTTTTTTGTTAGAAAGAGAAAAACCTAAATTAGGAACTTCATCGTTTGTTTCCTTTAAGGTTATTTTTGGATTATATTTTTTGCATATTTCCGCGACTTCTTTTACTGTTAGAGTGTCTTTTGTTAAATTAAAAGTCTCAGAAGATACGTCTTCTCTTTCTTCCATTTCCTTGAAGCATCTAGCTACATCGACTAAAGGCACTAAGCTTTTAATTTGTCTACCGCCAGCAAACAGCTTTATTACTCCATCCTGAGAGGCTATTTTGGAAAAAAAATTTGGCATTATATCAACGCGTGCTGTATCGGTTGAATATCCATAAACTGACCCTAGTCTTAAAATTATATAATTTTTTCCTGATTTTTTTAATTGTTTCTCGTTTAAGGCTTTTGAAGTAGAGTAAGTAAGTTCTGGTTTCGGTTCCTCGTCTTCAGTTATATTATTTTTAACTTTTTCAATACCTTCATACACCACATGCGTTGATGGAAAAATTATTTTACATTTCTCACTGATGCTATCAAGAATATTCTGAGTTCCTTCTTCTGCAACTTGTTGTATTTTTTTATCTTTTTCTACGTTTGTTTCACTTTTGGTTCTTGGTACATCTGTTATTCCTGCAAGATGGTGCACAATATCGGCATCCTTACAAAAAAAATTTATTAATTTTTTATCTAAAATATCTCCTTGTATAAATTCTATATTCCAGTTTCTGAGTTGATTAACTCTCTCTGAAATAAATCTATTATCTATTACAGTTATGTCGTTATTCCAGCTAACACCTGAGTATAATTTACAAAGTTCAGTGCCTATATATCCTAATCCTCCAGTTATTATGATTTTTTTTTTCATTTATAAATTATAAATTTACATATTAGATTTTTTATAATAATTCAAAGGATATGAATATTTATGACTGTTTTATGTATTTTGATGAGGATCTTCTTCTAGACATAAGGCTTAATACTTTAAATAGCTATGTTAGCAAATTCGTAATAACGGAAGCAAAATACACGCATAATGGTTCAAAAAAAAAATTAAATTTTAATATTAATAATTTTAAAAAATTTCGAAATAAGATTGAATATATAGTAGTGGAGAATCAACCTCCAAACATTTTGCAAATAAATGAGAGCGATACCGTAGAAAAAAAAGGAGAAAAATTGATTTTAAATGGTTACGCAAGAGATAACTTCCAAAGAAATAGATTGGCTGATGGTCTCGAGGTAGCTTTAGATAATGATATTATAATTATAAGCGATTTGGATGAAATTCCAAATTTAATAAATGTAAATTTTAATAAAATAGAAAATAAAATAATTCAGTTCAAGCAAAAAATGTTTTATTATAAATTAAATTTATTTTATCCAAGTTTAAACTGGTTTGGTTCAAAAGCTTGTAAAAAAAAAAATTTGATATCTCCCCAATGGTTAAGAAATATAAAATCAAAAAAATATTCAAAGTTTAGAATAGATTTAATCTTTAACAAAAAAAAATATAGTGATATTTTTTATGTTGAAGATGGTGGGTGGCATTTTACATGCATAAGAACTCCGGATGATCTTAATTATAAACTATTAAATTTTGCACATCACTATGACTTTGAAGAAAGTGGATTAAAAAAAGAAGATTTAAAGAAAATGATTTTAGAAAAACGTGTAATGTATGATCATAGTTTAAGTCAAGAAAGTAAAAATAAATGGTCGGGAAAAAATAAACTAGAAAAAGTTTCAGTTAATGATTTACCTGAGTATGTCAGATTAAATGATAATAAATTTAAAGTATGGCTGGATTAGTAAAAAAAAATTAATGTGTGCTGCCTGTTAGCGTTTGATTAGTCTTTTTTGCAACTTGCTCTACCTCTACCCACTCAACTCTTTTTAATTCTTTTGTAAGAGCGTGCTTTAAAACTTCTTCTACATTTTTTACTGGGATAATTTCAATGTTTTTTTTAATCACCTCAGGTATTTCAACAAGATCTTTTTTATTTTCGTATGGTATCATAACTTTTTTTATTCCAGCTCTATGGGCAGCTAATAATTTTTCTTTTAACCCACCAATCGGAAGTACAATACCCCTGAGTGTTATCTCTCCCGTCATTGCTACATTTTTATCTACAGGTATTTCAGTGATTGCAGAAACTATTGATGTTATCATTCCAACACCTGCGGATGGACCATCTTTTGGAGTTGCTCCCTCTGGTACGTGAACATGAAAATCTTTCTTGTCAAAAATTGGTGGTATAATTCCAAAATCTAAAGATTTAGATCTTATATATGACCTTGCTGCTTTAATTGATTCTTGCATTACATCACCTAACTTACCTGTGATCTCCATTTTTCCTTTTCCAGGCATTACAGCGGTTTCAATTTTTAATATTTCTCCCCCTACTTCTGTCCAGGCTAGGCCTGTTACCACTCCGATTGCATTCTTCTCTTCTATTTCTCCGTGGTTATATTTTTCTATCCCCAAATATTCTGGAAGATCAGATGTTGTCATAGGATTATTAGTTTTTTCTTTTCCGTCAATTTTTTTAACAATTTTTCTAGCTATTTTTGATATTTCCCTCTCTAGATTTCTAACTCCAGATTCTCTAGTGTAATTCGTTATAATTTTTCTATTTACAGCTTCATCAATCTTCCATTCACTTGACTTCAAACCATTGTTTTCACTTTGTTTGGGAATAAGATACTTTTGAGAAATATTAACTTTTTCATCCTCTGTGTAACCTGGAAGTCTAATAACCTCCATACGATCAAGAAGTGGAGGAAGAATATTTAACGTATTTGCCGTGGTAACAAACATTACATCTGACAGATCATAATCAACTTCTAGATAGTGATCATTAAATTCTTTATTTTGTTCTGGGTCTAATGCTTCAAGTAAAGCAGACGAAGGATCACCTCTGTAATCATTACCTACTTTGTCTATTTCATCTAATAAAAATAAAGGATTTTTAGTTCCTGCTTTTTTCATCATCTGAATAATTTTTCCAGGTAAAGAGCCAATATAGGTTCTTCTGTGTCCTCTTATTTCAGCTTCATCTCTGACACCGCCTAATGATATTCTAATAAATTTTCTACCCGTAGCTTTAGCGATTGATTTTCCTAACGAAGTTTTTCCTACACCGGGAGGTCCAACAAGACAAAGTATGGGTCCTTTTAGTTTTTGAATTCTTTTTTGGACTGCTAAAAATTCTATAATTCTTTCTTTGACTTTTTCTAATCCAAAATGATCCTCGTCTAATATTTTTTGTGCATTTGTAAGATCGTTATTAATTTTACTTTTGTTGCTCCAGGGCAACTCTGTCATCCAATCTAAATAATTTCTAACAACAGTAGCTTCAGCCGACATTGGGCTCATAGATTTTAATTTTTTTAATTCTGCCATACATTTTTCCAGAACTAATTTTGGCATTTTTGCTTTTAAGATTGCTTTGTTCAAAGCTGCTACTTCATCTTTTCCCTCATCTATTTCACCAAGTTCTTTTTGTATAGCTTTCAATTGTTCATTCAGATAATATTCTCTTTGAGTTTTTTCCATTTGGTTTTTAACCCTGCCTCTAATTTTCTTTTCAACAGAAATTTCACTTATTTCTTTTTCTAGTAGCTCATTAATTTTTTCTAATCTCTTCTTAATATCTACAGTCTCTAACAATTCTTGTTTTTCAAATATTTGTAAATTTAAATTTGACGAAATATTGTCAGCAATTTGACTTGGTTCTTTCAGTTTTTTTATACCATTTATGGATTCAGACAAGTCTCTCTTGTTTAATATCATAAGTTTTTCAAATTTTTTTACTAAGCTCAAAGCGTAAAGATCTTGCTCCTTAGTTTTGTTTGTATCGTTTATGATTTCTGCATTGCAGCTAAGAAACGTTGCATTTTCTTTTTTGATTTCGTGAATTTTAACTCTTTTTTCTCCTTCTACTAAAACTTTAACAGTCCCATCAGGTAATTTAAGTAATTGTAAAACTTTACTTAAACATCCATATCCATAAATATCTTTATTTTCAGGTTCATCGATTTCAGAATTTTTTTGAGAGACCAATACTATCGATTTATCTGTCTTCATTACTTCCTGTAGTGCTTTAATTGATTTTTCTCTTCCGACAAAAAGCGGAACAATCATTGAAGGGAATACAACAATATCTCTTAGAGGTAGTAAGGGTTTAGAATTTATTTTCACCATATAATATTTATATGGTACTTATTATTGTAATATCAAGGAACTAATTTAAAATTAAGCTACAGATGTTGATTGTTTCTTACCATATGTGACAATTGGATCAGTGTCACCTTTCACAGCTGACTTATCTACTGTTACTTTAATGACATTCTCAAGTTCCGGAAGCTCAAACATTGTTTTCAATAAAATGCTTTCTAAAATCGACCGAAGCCCCCTTGCGCCAGTTTTTTTATTTATAGCTTTTTTAGCAATCGCATTTAGTGCCTCTTCTTTAAATTCCAATTCTACATTCTCAAATTCAAATAATTTTTGATATTGCTTTATTAAAGAATTCTTAGGTTCTTTAAGTATCTTTATTAAAGATTTTTCATCTAAATCATTTAGAGTTGCTATGATAGGCATTCTTCCTATGAATTCAGGAATTAAACCGTATTTAATCAAATCTTCTGGTTCTAAGCTTTTTAATACATCTGATAATTTTCTTTCTTCTTTAAGACTTACTGTAGCTCCAAATCCTATTGAGGTTCCTCTCCCTCTCATTCCTATTATTTTGTCCAGACCTGCAAAAGCTCCTCCACAAATAAAAAGTATATTAGTTGTATCTACTTGTAAAAATTCTTGCTGAGGATGCTTTCTGCCACCCTGTGGTGGCACGCTCGCAACTGTGCCTTCCATAATTTTTAGAAGCGCCTGTTGCACACCTTCTCCTGATACATCTCTTGTAATTGATGGATTTTCTGATTTTCTACTAATTTTATCTACTTCATCTATGTAAACTATTCCTCTTTGTGCTTTTTCAACATTATAATCAGCTGCTTGTAGTAATTTTAAAATGATATTTTCAACATCTTCACCAACATATCCGGCTTCGGTTAATGTTGTTGCATCTGCCATAGTAAATGGAACATCTAAAATTCTTGCTAAGGTTTGAGCTAATAGAGTTTTACCACAACCAGTTGGGCCAACTAAAAGTATATTTGATTTTGAAAGTTCAACCTCTTTGTTATTTTTTTTTTCGTGATTTAATCTTTTATAATGATTATGTACTGCCACAGATAAAACTTCTTTTGCAAATGGTTGGCCTATTACGTAGTCATTTAAAACAGTGCAAATTTCTTTTGGTGTAGGAACACCCTCTTGATGTTTTATTAAAGAGCTTTTATTTTCTTCTTTAATAATGTCCATACAAAGTTCAACACATTCGTCACAGATAAATACAGTTGGACCAGCTATCAGTTTTCTAACTTCATGCTGACTTTTTCCACAGAAGGAACAGTAGAGAATATTTTTATTATTTTTTTCTGACATGTCGAATCAAGTTACTATTTGTAAATTATGGGAATCTTGATAGCAAGTATAAGTTGTGCAGGAAACTACATATTGTGAGTTATTTTCTTTTTTCTACTACAGAGTCTATTAAACCAAATTTTTTTGCCTCGTCTGCAGTCATAAAATAATCTCTTTCGAGAGCTAGTGATATCTCTTCTACTGGCCTATTTGTGTGTTTTGCATATATGTTATTTAATCTCTCTTTTAGAGTTAAAATTTCTTTTGCGTGAATTTGAATATCTGTGGCTTGGCCTTGAAATCCTGCTGAAGGTTGATGAACCATAATTCTAGAATTTGGCAACGAAAATCTCTTACCTTTTTCACCGGCTGCTAAAAGAAAAGAGCCCATTGATGATGCCTGACCAATACATAATGTTGACACTGGAGAATTAATATATTGCATTGTATCGTAAATACCTAGTCCAGCAGTTACTAACCCACCTGGGCTATTAATATAAAAAAAAATTTCTTTTTTAGGATCTTCAGATTCGAGAAAAAGTAATTGAGCAGTCACCAAAGAAGCGACATTGTCATTCACGGGGCCAACGAGAAAAACTATTCTTTCCTTTAATAGCCTGGAGTATATATCATAAGCTCTTTCACCTTTGTTTGTCTGTTCAACAACCATTGGTACTAAGTTGTTCATTTGTTCTTCAATGCGACTCATATCAAGATTTATATAACCTAAGGTTACTTTTTACTAACTTTTTTTGTTTTTTTCTTTGTATCTAATGATTTTTTGCTTATTTTTTTTTCTTCTTTAGCTTTTTTTATGTCTTCAAGAGAGTCATCGTGATCATGACTGTGATTTTTTAGATCTTGTGCGGACTTATTAAAATCAGAAATTATTTTCTCAGCTTCTTTTGATGAGACATTTTTTTTTATAATTTTTATTTTAGATTTAAATAAAGATAAAATTTTATCTTCATACAAAGCTCCTTTTAAGCCTTGAGCAGCTGAAGGATTTTTCTGATAATAATCGATGACCATCTTTTCTTGTCCTGGCATACCTTTTATCTGTTTTTGAATTTCAGCTTTAACATCATCCTCTGATACTTTTAAATTATTTTTCTCCCCATATTCATTTAAGATTAAGCCTAATTTAATTCTCGATTCAGCTATCTTTAAGTTTTTAACTTTATGCTTTTCAACTTCTTCTTTTTTAAGCTGGTGAGTCATTGTGTGAACTTCCTGCTCTACAAGATTTTTAGGTAGATCAATTTTGTGAAGTTTTTCTATTTGATCTAAAATTTCTTTTTTTGTAATTGAATCTAAAGATTGTTTGTATTGAGCTGCAATTTGTTTTTCTATTAGGGATTTAAGATCAGTTAAATCTTTTGCTCCCATGTTCTTTGCAAATATATCATCTATTTTTGTTTCATTTGCTATTTGAACATTTTTTATACTGCATTCAAACTTAGCTTTTTTGTTGGCAAGATTTTTATTTGGATAATTTTCGGGTAAGCTAACTTCTACTGTCTTGTTGTCATCTTTTTTTAAGCCAATCAACTCGACATCAAAGCCTTTAAGAAAAAGATCTTCACCTATAACAAGCCTTGTGTTCTTGCCTTCATTTCCCTCAAATTTTTTATTATCTACTGTAGCATGGTAGTCGAATACTACTAAATCTCCTTTAGTTGACTTACCATTTTTATCTAAAAATGTTTTATTATTTTTTGCAATCTCTTTAATTTTTTCATCAACCAATTTACTTTCAATTACTACAACATGTTCGGTTGCTTCATATTTTTTAAAATCAGCAAGATTTACTTCCGGCAGAGAATCTACTTCAAGCGTATAATTTAGATCTTTACCTTCTCCAAAAGTTTTTAAGTCTATCTTTGGCTGCCCAGCAGCTTTAATATTTTTTTCCGTTAAAGCCTTGCTTGAAGTTTCCTGAAGCATTTTGTCAATAATTTCTCCATATATAGCTTTTCCAAATTGACCCTTAATGACAGCTGTTGGAACCTTGCCTGGTCTAAAACCTTTTAAATTGACTTCAGATTGTAGTTCAATCAATTTTTTATCAAGTCTTTCTTGAATTATTTTTTTGTCTACAATTATTGATAAAACTGTTGTTAGTCCTTTTTTATTTTGTACTTCTATTTTCATTTCTATTTCCTGGTGGGCAAGAAGAGACTCGAACTCTTAAACCTTGCGGTACTAGTTCCTA
>MDTF01000495.1_pt1 | contig 10079 bp, 11 predicted proteins | sample 811191 | NCBI WGS metagenome assembly MDTF01 (sample SAMN05326649, study PRJNA326480) | marine metagenome | isolation source: seawater | place: Southern Ocean | collected 2011 | reverse complement strand
TTCGTACTTTTTGAGTTCCATCATCGATAGGGCATACCTTGGGGATAATGAAAATGGAAACTTGGATAACCATGTAAAAAGCATTAAAACGACTTTTTAGTTTCACCGTTACCAAACATTAAAAAAAGAAACATTAGGAGCGCCAATAAGCTGCCGTAAAACCTTGACATTTGTGGTATAATTAAAACGTAAAAATTATGACACATACCTATCAAATAATAGGAATGACATGTGGGAGTTGCGAAGCAAAAGTGAAATCAGCCATACTCACGCTCAGTAATGTAACGGAGGTAGACGTATCAAAAGACACTAATTCAGCAACCATAACAATGGACAAGCATATCGTCCTATCTGATTTTCAAAAAGTATTGCATGTTAAGTATCAAATATCCAATAGCGTTCACAAGGAGAAAATAGAAGTATCTAAATCTTGGTTTACCACCTACAAACCTATTTTGATACTATTCTTCTATATTTTTTCGATTACTATTTTTATTGAATTGGCTGCCGGAAACCTTGACCTTTTAAGATGGATGAGACATTTTATGTCCGGTTTTTTCTTGACTTTTTCCTTTTTCAAAATGTTAAACTTAAAAGGCTTCAAGGACAGCTATTCCATGTATGACATTATTGCAAGGAAATTTCCCAGTTGGGGTTACATTTATCCTTTTACAGAACTAATATTGGGAATTGCTTATTTGTTGAATTTTAATCCGATAATAACCAATAGCGTAACTCTTGTTGTAATGTCTATAAGCATAATAGGTGTTTTACAAACTGTATTAAATAAGAGAACAATAAAATGTGCTTGTTTAGGAGATGTTTTCAACTTGCCAATGAGTTCGGTAACCATTATTGAAGATGGGTTAATGATAATGATGAGTTTAGGAATGCTTATTATGGCTCTGAATTAGAGATTTCGACAGCTAATAAAACCTAAACTTTATGAAAACGCAGGTTACACGTAACGTAACCAAATACAAGATAAATGAACGATATGGAGAAAGTATTAAATAATATCAGAATTAAAAGCCCACTCGTACATAACATTACCAACTATGTTGTAATGAATTCTACAGCAAACGCTTTGTTGGCAATAGGTGCTTCGCCGGTTATGGCGCATGCCAAAGAAGAGACTGAAGACATTGTTACCATTTCTTCTTCTTTGGTGATTAACATGGGAACATTGAGTGAAAAATGGGTAGATAGCATGCTCTTAGCCGTAAAGAAAGCAAAAGAGACAAATACTCCTTTTGTTTTTGATCCTGTAGGTGTAGGCGCATCACAATACAGAACACAAATGGCTTTAAAAATTATAGAAACAGCTACTCCAAATGTAATCAGAGGTAATGCTTCAGAAATTATGGTGTTGGCACAGCAAGCAACGAGTTCAAAAGGGGTGGATAGCACAATGCAAGCAGAAGATGCTGTTTCGGGCGCTATCGAATTGTCAAAAAAACTAAACAATACTGTTGTAGTAAGTGGTGCAGTAGATTACATTATTACTGGAGATAAGGTGAGCACCATCTCTAATGGGAGTATTTTAATGCCAAAAGTGACAGGAATGGGATGCACTGCAACTTCTATTATTGGAGCTTGTATTGCGATTGAATCTGATGTTCATTTGGCATGCACTGCAGCTATGGCAATTATGGGTATAGCTGGAGATATGGCAGCCGAATTATCAAAAGGACCTGGGAGTTTTCAAGCTAATTTTTTAGACAGCTTGTATTTGTTAAGTGGCGATATCATTGAGCATAGAATAAAACTAAATGCATAAGGTAGATTACTCCTTGATGTATGTGACTGACGATAGTATCGCAGACGATACCGCATTTTTTAAGATACTGGAAGATGCGCTAAAAGGCGGTGCGTCTATTGTTCAACTTAGAGAAAAATCGGGCAATACGCGTTCTTTTTACAACCGTGCATTAAAAGCTAAAACACTATGCCATGCTCATCGTATTCCATTAATTATTAATGACCGAATAGACATTGCCCTAGCTGTAGATGCAGATGGTGTGCATATTGGACAAACCGATATGCCTTATAGCAAAGCCAGAGCATTATTAGGAGCTACTAAAATAATAGGGTTATCGGTAAGCAATAAGAAGCAAGCAATTGAGGCCGAGAACTTGAAAGTCAATTATATCGGGATTTCGCCCATTTTTAATACATCTACCAAAAAGTCAGATTTAGCTCCTTCTTTAGGTATTGAAGGACTTAAAATGATTCGGCCGTTATTTTCGCAACCTATTGTCTGTATTGGAGGAATTCATAGGAAGAATGTTGCAGATATTATAAAAAATGGCGCTGATGGAGTTGCAATAATATCCGCTATCTCTAAAGCTGAATACCCTAAAAAAGAAACGAAACATTTAAAAAAAATAATATGTCAAACTGGTTTAATAAAGTAACAATAGAAACAGACTCGATATTAGAAAAAATAAAAGAACATCCTTTTATAATTGAGTTAATGGACGGAACACTCTCTACGGAAGTATTTCAGTTCTATGTCAATCAAGACTCCTTGTACCTATCAGAATACAAGAAGACACTAGCTCAATTAAGTATTAAATGCTCAGACGAAAACGATACTCAATTTTTTCTGGATGCTGCTACAGGAATTATCAATGTAGAAAATGAATTGCATCAAGTTTTTCTTAATAAGGAACAGTTCAATAATGAACCTTCGCCCAGTTGCGAGCTCTACACTGACTACATGTCGCGTATTGTAAACAATCAAACTCTAGAAGAAGGATTAGCTGTTGTACTGCCTTGCTTTACGATCTATAAAGAAATAGGAGATTACATATTAGCGCATCAAACGAATAAAGACAACAACCCATACCAAAACTGGATAAACACCTATGCGGGCGAAGACTTTGCAAAGGCTGTACTCAATGCTATAGAAATTACGAATAGGCATGCTGAGAAAGCGCCTGAAGAGGTATTGAATAAAATGGAATTAGCTTTTATAAAAGCATCAAAATTGGAATGGATGTTTTGGGATAGTGCATACAACAAAGAAGCATGGAAAATTTAAAAACCCCTTATTGTTCCGTATTAACCATTGCTGGGAGTGACTCCGGTGGTTGTGCGGGGATTCAAGCAGATATAAAAAGCATCAGTGCCTGTGATGCTTTTGCTGCTTCTGTTATTACGGCTACTACGGCACAAAACACACAAGGCATATTTGATATACATCCTATTCCTATTTCCCATATAGAAAAACAATTGGATGCCGTATTGAGCGACATGGAGTTTGGTGCAATAAAAATAGGGATGTTACACTCCTCTGAGGTCATTGAAACTGTTGCAAATAAACTGGCTCAGTACAACATCAATAACATTATACTAGACCCAGTAATGGTTGCAACCTCTGGTGATAATCTTATAATAAATGAGGCAATCTCCTCTTTGAAGGAGTTTCTGCCTAAAGCGAGTTTAATTACACCTAACATTCCCGAAGCAGCGCTATTAATTGGGCATCCTATAGCATTTAGTAACCTAAAAAATTCAGCAAGAGAAATTGGGCAATTGTATCGCACTTCTGTTTTACTAAAAGGAGGGCATCTGGATCCAGAGAATAACGAAACTACCGATATACTTTACCTGCACAAACAAGGCGAATTGATAACGATAAACAACCCCTGGATTACGACCAAAAACACCCATGGAACAGGCTGCAGTTTATCCTCTAGTATTGCTGCTTTTTTTAGTTTAGGCCATAATTTAGAAACCGCAGTAAAAAAAGGATGTCATTATACAAATCAAGCTATAGCGCAAGCTGAAAATAAAATTTTAGGTAAAGGAAATGGTCCTGTCAACCATTTTGGATTAAAATAATGGGTTTCAACAAAACCTGAAAATAACATTTCGGGACAGCAAGGCTTCTTAACGTATTAGTAAGCCAATAGAAAGCTAACGCAAAAGGGAAAAATCACCCTTGCTGCTCTTTTTTTTGTTTTAATTTTCGTCGTTCGAACCAAGCAGGTTTTTAGATCAGTTTACAGTAGCATTCATAAAGATGGATTGGAATACCAAATTAGTATCAATAAATTCAAATGAAGGCAAATGGAAGCTCATACTTATCACAGGAGTATTTGTTTTTATTTTCACTAATATCTTTGAACCGTTCGGAATTTATAATTCTGAAGATAAAAGTGGATTTGAAATATTTTTAGAAATAAATATCGCAATTATAGGTGTTGTTTCTAGTCTTACTTTCTCCCAGTTTTTTATTCGTAAAGTATTTCGATTATACAGTTTTACCTATTTAAATATTGCGTTTTGGTTTATACTAGAATCAATTATTATTGGACTTGTATGGACCTTGCTTACTACCCTCATTGATGACAGTAGCCCTTTATTTTTTGACCTGTGGTTAAGCAATGCTTTAGAATCTATTTTTTTAATAGGGTTACCCTATTTCGCAGCAATTGCTTACATATCTTTTAGTGAGAAAAATAAGATAGTTACTCATTTAAAAGATCAACTTAATAAAGAAAAAATTGATCCAGACACTATCATTTCTTTCAAAGAGCACTCAAATAAAACTAAATTAAGTTTACGCTTAGTAGATGTATTGTATTTAGAATCTAGTGATAATTATGTTGTCATTTTTTACTCAAATGGCAATAAATTAGAAAAAACAGTGCTACGAAATACGATCAAACAACTCGAAAAAGAGTTAATACCTTATGAGATTATTAGATGTCATAGGTCTTATATGGTAAACCCAATTAACATAAGTAGAAAAGAAAAAACTGCTGTAGGATTGAACCTCTTTTTTGGGAAGTTTGAGAAAATAGTTGTGCCTGTTTCTAAATCTTACATTTCAGAATTAGAAAAAATTCTTGCATAAAAAATAGTCCTATTTCTATCTGAAATCACTATTCAATATGCTGTGGTGAAATATGTTTCACCACAAAACGCTTCATTCCACCCCGAATAGAGCCATTCTATCACATTCATTTTTTCAAAGAGTTTTGATTGCTAATATTTGCATTGTCAAAGTATTAATCACGTATTAATAACTTATTAGTCAAGCACTTGTAAGGCATTAATCAAAAATAAAAAAAATGAAAATTATGAAATTAACAGTTGTAGCAATTGGGTTAACAAGCCTTGTTTTTTTGGCTTTTGGTTCGTTAGAATCTTTGGAACAAAATAAAATGAACGATACTCATACTATACCAGCAGAAAATAACAAATTATTAAAAAAATGGAATCTGAGCCATTACGAATTGTTTGGATCTGACTTTGACCCAGAAATAAAGGAACAAGAAGACTACATTCATTTTCAAAAGGGTGGTATTTATTCGAGTAAGTCTGAAGGTTTTTTGGAAGAAGGTAATTACACGTTAGATGCACAAACAATTATAATGACAAGCAATAGTGAGGGTGGAGAATTAAAGTTAGTTATTAAAAACCTAACAGAAACAGTGCTGTCTGTTTCGATTGACGACCCTGAAGATTCAGATGCACAATATTTAACCATTCACTTTAAAAATAAATAATTATGAGTATTCAAGAAATAACGGTTCTTTTCGAGACCTCCCAATTAATGAATTTGGTTGCCATTTTTTTTATTTTTAATATTTCAATAATAGCGATCGAAATAATCTTTGATTTAGCCAAACGAAAAGGCAGAAATTGGAAGGATACCTTATCCAATATTGCCATCTATTTTTTAGGCCATCTTACAGAAAAGCTGTTACTTGGTTCGTTAAGTTTAGTGGCTTTGTTGCCCATTTATTATTTTATCCCATATAATATTCCAATGACCTGGTGGACTTGGGGATTAGGGCTAATAGCAGCAGATTTTACTTATTATTGGATGCACCGTCTGGAGCATGAACACCGCATTTTATGGGCAAGTCACAGTGTGCACCATTCTTCTAAGGAGTACAACTTATCCGTTTCGTTTCGCTTGAGTATTATTGAAGGTCTCTTTGAATGGATGTTTTTAATTCCAATGATTCTTGCCGGATTTAACCCATTTCAGGCAATTATGTGCCTAATTTTTGTGGTCCAGTATCAAACATGGATTCACACTGAAAAAATCCACAAATTAGGTTGGTTGGATGAAGTATTTAATACTCCATCAGTTCACAGAGTTCATCACGGTTCAAATCGAAAATATCTTGATAAAAATTATGGAGGTGTATTAATGATTTGGGATAAAATTTTCGGAACGTACAAACGCGAAGAAGAAAAAGTAATATTCGGTTTAACACAGAATATAAATACCAACAACCCTCTTAAAATAAACTTTATTGAATATAAAAACATATGGAAAGAGGTTAAACACTGCAGAACATTCAACGACAAGTTGAGAATTATATTCGGTAGCCTTATCTGGAAGCCAGCTTATTTCAAAAAGAATAAGGCACATTAAAATGATAGTAGCTGTTTTTGGAGCAGTAACAATTTGCTCACTAAAACAGCTACTATTTCAATTTTCCAATAATTTAAAAATGAACATGCAGAAATATGATAACAATAATTTCATCAACAAATAGACTAGAAAGTAAGAGTCTAAAAGTAGCAAAAGAAGCTTTTTTACTACTGAAAGAACTCACAGATAAACAGGTTAGACTGCTCGATTTGTCAGAAATAAATTTTGAAAATTTGAATACACCTTCTTATCAAAGTAATTCAAAATATGCAAATAATATAAGAGATGAATTTTTAATACCAGCTCAACAATTTGTGTTTATCATACCGGAGTACAATGGAAGTTTTCCTGGAATTCTGAAATATTTTATTGATACGATTTCAACAACAGGTTTCAGCGAAACATTCCATAATAAAAAGGCTCTACTGATTGGCGTATCGCAAGGTAGGGCAGGTAATTTAAGAGGGCTGACACATTTTGCTTCGATTTTAATGCATATGAACGTCACTGTAATACCACAAAGCCTTCCATTATCAACGATTGATAACAAATGGGACGAAAAAGGAACATTGATTGATTCGACAAAAAAAAGGATTCAAAAACATCTACAACTAATAAATTAAAAATGAATTTAAATTTTTCAATGGTGCTTATTTCCTTGTTGATTGCCAATTATCTAACGGCTCAAAATCGAGATGAATTAATAAGTATTCAATATAGATCAACTTCACAAGCATTCATAAACAGTGAAACACATGACGTTTTAAATGAAGTTAATTATGCCAATTCATTTTTAAATTTTTCAATGAATTATGGGCACTCTTTTAAAGACACAACATTATCAATGACCTATAGCTTAAGTTATAATAACGTTAGTCAAGACCTCGATTTATCCTATGTTACGGATAATACGCTGTTAGATTTATTGCCAAATAAATATTATGAATATCCACAATTTTCACAATTATCATTATCAACGGGTGTAAACAAAGCATTAAAAAACAACTGGTCGATAACGGGTATGATGACTGCTAATATAGTAGATGATTTTTTCAAACCTAAATTACCAACTAGTATCAATTTTCAAGGTTTGGCTTATGTTAATAAAGAACACAACAAAAAGTTAAGCTATGGTTTTGGAATGTTTTTGGTGCAAACAGAAAATAGATTAGTTCCAGCAGTTGTTTTAAGTTTTAATTATCAGAATGAAAAAGGGGTATTGAAGCTCTATTTCCGTCAAGTATAAGAGTATGGCAAAGGATTAACAAAGTGAGCTATTTAGAAATAAATGCATATTCAAATTTTTATTCTCTGAGTTACGAGCCTAATAATCCTGTAATTTCTATGGATATAATTTCTACTATACCAGAGTTTACCTATAATTATGTTTGGGATGAATTTTTGAGATTTAAAATTGGTATTGATATGCCTTTAAATGATGTAGTAATCACTGCAAATGATGAGATTATTAATTACAGCCAATTCAGTATAGGGTTTAAAGTTGGTGTGAGTGTAGTTATTGATTGAGAATGGATAAGTAACCGCGATTTACTAATCGAGTAGACGGCTCCGCCAGTAAAAACTGACGGAGCCAGCTTCTCACATCTTTACTATGATAGTAGACCGGGACAGGCCAATCGGGTAGTGGTTCGCGAAGTAAAACAGAATCGCTTTTTATACCGATTATATCTTTTTTCTAGTATAAAATAAGGCTAGATTATTTCGAAAGCTTCGGTATCTATTACCAAACGACTTAAGAGATTAACCTGTTCCCCTTTGTATAGTTTGGTTTTTCCAGTTTCACTATCAAGCACAATGACCTCCAGGCCTAAATAATATAGTAGGGTGTAGGTGCTAAATTCTCAGGTATATCAGCTCGTAATTGTAGCGAAACCCCGTGCCCGCACTAAACTTTGATACTGTATAATGCCATCCTTTTTACGCACCAAATTATTATACTCTAAGGAGTTTCTGAGAATGCTGCTTGGCTTCCTCGATCCATGCCGTATAAAATAATTACCCATACGGACTTCTTTTTGAGCTTTGATCACACACACACACACACACACTGGCTTCAGCAACGTTGGCTCGTATATGGTTTCTGCTTGCGCTTTTGGAGCGCGCAACATTTTCATTTCGTGCATTATGATTTCAGTAACGTATTGCTTTTTACCTTCTTTATCTTCGTAGCTGCGGTTATTCAGTTTGCCTTCAAGGCACAATTCCTTCAAGAAAATTTTCCGTATGAAATTGGAGAAGGAATCTCAAAATGGTACGTTGAACTAAATTTATAGTAATTGTACAATTACTAAACTCAACAATTAAGCACTAATGAAGCGTTGCAAAGCAACGCTTCATTATACTCGCTGTTGAACACTGCCAATCGGTCAGCAGAAGATGAGTCATTAAACACATGAGGGTTTTAATGAGTGCTATTTCTTTTGATTGCTCTTTGGTTGGATTTTGATGGACTTTTTTCGCTTCTAGCTTTCTCTGTTTTTATTCAAAAACGAGTCCTTTCTGTACATTTATTGCCTTTTTTGCTAGATTATCCTTCCAAATTAGTCTTTAATGTGTGTGTTCTAGTTTTTGAGCAAAACTATCTACACCCAATAATTGTTGTCCCTTCGATTGTTTTTAAGAAACTTAGTACATTAAAAATATATCGAGAACATTTACTGAAAGTCTTGTTCTCGATACAATTCAGCATCCTTGAACTGACGGCGAAACAACATTCGAACTCAACGCTTATGACTGCTGTTTTAAATAATTAAAAAAGCCCTATTCCGAACAAACGAAATAGGGCCTATAAGTAGAGTAGTGGTCTGCTTAAGCTTTTGGAGCACGCAACATTTTCATTTCGTGCATTACGATTTCAGTAACGTATTGTTTTTTACCTTCTTTATCTTCGTAGCTGCGGTTGTTCAGTTTGCCTTCAAGGCACAATTCGCTTCCTTTCTTTAGGTAGTCATTCACTAGGTCCGCAAGCTTACCCCAGGCAATTACATTGTGCCATTGTGTTTGATCTGCGTAGTTTCCGTCTTTGTCTTTAATACGTTCGCTGGTTGCCACGTTTATACGAACCATTTTACTGTCGTTTCCAAACGTTTTTAATTCTGGATCTGTACCTAATCTTCCTATTAACTGTACCCGATTGTTCATACTTTTCATAACTAATAAAATTTAATTGTTTCACTAATAATGCCTATTGAATCATCGCGATTTCAAATTGACAGGACAAAAGAATGTTGCTGCAAGAGAGTAAGCCGTTGATTAAGGATTTGTAGTCGTAAGAAAGCGATTGTAACCGTTTAAAAACTTTTATAATACTGGTTAATAGGGTGTTTTGTTTTTTGTGAAAATTATGGTTTGGTGAATTAAGGTAAAATAGAAGAACAATTACGAGCCTTTTAGATTAAATATATTTGTGATTCTGTAAGATGGATATAGTCCATGTATTATATCCAATTGTTGGCAGTAATAAAAAAGACAAAATGAAAATATTACAAATAAAAGGATATGGTGATATTAAAAGTAATTTAAGTTTCAGCGAAATAGAAAAACCAACTATTTCAGATAATCAAGTATTAATTGAAGTTTATGCAGCTAGCATAAACCCTATTGATTACAAAATTGTTGAAGGAGCATTGAAACAAATACGTAAACTTACCTTTCC
>MDTF01004497.1_pt1 | contig 10081 bp, 7 predicted proteins | sample 811191 | NCBI WGS metagenome assembly MDTF01 (sample SAMN05326649, study PRJNA326480) | marine metagenome | isolation source: seawater | place: Southern Ocean | collected 2011 | reverse complement strand
CTCAAATAGTGCAGCGATTGTGTTTCATCATTTAAGTTATTTGAAAAAAAATTCTTGATTAGTCTAAGATTTCTTAATGGTTTCAGCTTTTTTTAGATTATTTTTTTAGAAAATAAAAATTTTTAAAAAATTTTTTTTTATGAATTTTTAATTTATTAATTTTTGCAAACTCATTTACAGCTTTAGTTTCACCATCAAAAACTTTGTAATTATCAAGTAATATAATTCCATCTTTGCTCATTTTAGGCCAAGCATAATTCAAAACATGCAAAGTTGGCTCATAAATATCCAAATCTAATAAAATAAATGAAATTTTTTTTATTTTTTGTAATTTTAATGTTTTTATCACATTCCCTTTAACCAGCTTTATCTTAGAAAACATCTTTTTTAGTTTTAATTTGCTGGTTAATTGATTCAAGGTGCATTGAGTGTTGTTACTGTCGTTTAAGAATTTTTTATATTTTTTAAAATCAATATGCTTTTTGTCTAATTCTATTTTTTTAAATGTATCAAACGCAAATATCTTTTTATTATTGCAATAAAAATCTCTTAGTAAAATTAATCTATTTAAAGAATTACCTTTAAAAACACCAAACTCACAAATGTCACCATTTACCTTTAAAGTATTTTTGAATATCTCTATTTGAAAAAAAATTTTTGCAGCTCTTGTATGATTTATATTAAAAAAAAAATCATTTTCAGAATTAAAATTATACATTTACAGAGCTAAATCATACATTTACAGAACTAAAGTATGGCAGGCTTTCAAAGTTTATACTTAATCCCTGTAATTTGTCTTCTGCATCTAAATCAATTTTACTACTCTGAATTATGTTTTTTAGAATCAAAAAAACTATTGTGGCTTTGTCAAAGGGTATGTCGTGTATCTTAAATTCTTTATTTTGAAATTTTTGAATAAATTCAGATATTTGCTTGGTAACAGATATAGTATTGCCCCACTGAACATTAACAAGATCAAAACCATCTTCTTTTCTAAAACGTAAATCTTTATTGATACCAAATATTACATCTTCATCTAATTTTTGTTCTAGTTTTTTGAATAAAGTATCATCAATCATATATTTTTTACTGACTGAATTTGGACCAACATATAATGGGTCTTTTGATCCAAATTTACCATTAAATGCAAGCGCAACCATTTGGCACCCCGAATAACAAGTTGAAATATAATCACAACCTTTGCATCCTTCGTAAATCATTTTATCTTTATTGTGCCAGACACTCATTTTTGTTTGATAAACAGTACTCAAATCATCTTTTAAAATATTTCCATAATCTGTCTCTTCATGTACACAGGTGTGTAGATCTCCTGTTGCATTTATATTGACTCTATGCCCTCTTTGAGACGGACACCCTCGTCCAAAAAAATCTTTATATTTTTCCAAATCTCCCAAAAAGCAAACTGGATAATTCACTAAGGTTCCAATCATCACTCCAGTTTTTTCTTTAAGCCTAATCCCTTCATCCAAAGCAAATTTTGCTTCCTCGTGTGTTAATTTATACTCCTCGGCAACCCCATCATTTGATACAGGTGGAACGGCCCTGGTAATAAATATTTTTTGACAACCTAGATCGGATATAAATTTACCTGTATCGTAAACATGTTTATAATTGAACTTAGTTATAACCATATTTACACTAACTCTAATTCCGTTATTAATACAATTTCTAATTCCTCTTTCAATTTTTTTTACTGAATCTTTTACCTGCATTATTTTATCGTTTTCAAGCTTATTTATTGATGGGAAACTGGTCAAAATATGATCCAGTCCCATGCTACTTAATTTTTTCATTTTTTCATCAGTTGTAAGCATAAGATTAGAATTACAACTAAAGGAGAAACCTAATTTTTTTCCATAGCTAAGGGCTTCATATAACACATCCATTTTTGACATAGGCTCACCACCAGTAATTATAATATGAAATACACCAGCTTTTTTAAGCTCGTCAATTGTTTTTTTTAATTTATCTATTTTAAATGTGTTAACACCCATACTCTCTTCTCTCCATGGGTTATAACAGTGTCCACACCTTGCATTACATTTTTCTGTTATCTCAAGGTTAGCTGTTGTTGGTCCTGAAAATTTTCTATCAATTATCATAGGTATAAGTTTACTATATATAGTATATTATTCTCTATAAAAGAAACTTATTTTTTATATATGACTAAATTAAGGTAAAACACATTTTTTATCTCAACTTTGGTTTAAACACTAAAGTACTTTATATGACAATTTTTAATATTCATAATTATCCGACATTAAAATCAATTTTACTATCAATATACAAAAAAACACTAAGAGCATTATATATAAAAATTATTTCACCAAGAATTGAAAAAAATTCAAGCGATTTTATTTCTAAAATTATCAAAAGAATAAAAAGTCGACAAAAAAAAATAATATTTAATTTTAGAGAATATGAATCAATTGACTTAGTATCAATTTATCAAGGATTAAAACTTGGAGCAATTAAAAGAGGATATAAGACTGAGAATTTAGAATTTAACTTATTAAATTTTGGAAATTATGTAAGTAATAAATATAATGTAAAAAAAAATTATAGTGAATATGAGAATTCTTTAATTAAGCTAAAGAAACAGTGTAAAAAATTTAATCAAATAAACCTATATTATGCATTAGTAGACACTCTACACAAACATCATTATCAAATTTGGAAAAATTCATTTAATGGAAGTTTTGTTGTTAAAGATGATTTTTTTAATCAAATAAAAAAATTTCAAAAAAAAATCTCAAAAGTTGCCAAAAATAGTGATGCTATTTTTTTTCCAGATTCTTCTTTCATTCACAATCAAATTATAAAACAAGAATTTTTGAATAAAGAAAAAAAAGCAATTGTTTTGAGCCCTTCAGCTGGTTTTTATGACTGTAAAAATATTTATTTGTCTGAAACTAGTGGAGAAAAAACTAAAGATAATGTTTTACAATATAAAAAACACAAAAAAAAAATTAGTAAATATATCAATGAAAGATTTAAGGGTAAATTAATTGGAGACTATAACAATATAGCTTTCAAGGATTTACATTTCAAAAAAAAAATAAACAATAATACTAAAGTATTATTCCTTCATTCTTTTACTGATGCAAATAATCAAAGTTGGGATTCCAATCAGTTATTTGCAAGTCATTTTGAATGGACTGAATATACCTTTAAACAATTATCAAAAATAAATTTTAAGAATTGGTTTATCAAAGTTCATCCAGTGTCACAATTTTCAGTCACACAAGATCAGGCTTTTAGAAACCAGGCCTTTGGTAATGAACAAATATTATCATATTTAAAAAAAAAATATAAAATTCCACCTCATGTTTTTTCTGATTGCCCTAATACTTTAGAAATACTATCAAAGAAAGTTCCTATTTATTCAAATTCAAGTACCATTGTATATGAATCAGTTATTCATGGTTACAAAACATATTTTACTGGATCAAGATTTGATAAATACTTTGGTGTTAAAATCTTAACAAAAAAAGAGTGGAAAAAGGTTTTATTTAAAAAAAATAAAAAATTAAAAAATAAAATTTCAAAAGATTTATTAATGCAAAGTAAATATATTTTATGGGATATTGGGGTTAAACATAAGATATCTAAATTTTCACCAGATGGTTACATATTTTCCTGGGATGGAAACTACCAAGTATCAAAGCTAGCTGTTAGATTTTTAATTAAAATGGTATTTGGAAAAAATATTGTAAACTAAAATTTTTTGTAAGGATTTATTTTATTAGAAAGTATTTTCCTTATCAGCTTTTGAGCAAATGAATCACATAAAACAAAATGTAATTAATGAAATGATTAGAGTTTAAATAAAGATTTAGTTTTAATAGAGCCTTTTTTAGACTTTAATAAATATTTACTAAAAAAATTACACCATAGAGGTTCTAAATATTTTAATATGGCATAAATGATTTAAATAATTTTAATTTAAAAATTAAATCTATAGAAAAAGAATATATTCAAAAAATTTCATTAAGTTATTTGACGGTTCATTGTCAGAAATTAAAATCTTAATTTAATCTTAAGTTTTTCAACAAATAACAATTGATTATGGTCATCTATTTCAAAAGATCTTTCTTCTGGCATATGATAAGTTCCTATTTTACCAAATAATCTATTTTTAATTTTCATAAATTTAATTGTTTTAAAAATATAAAATGCACCATTTTCAACTGAATAATTTTGAATTTCTTGTCTCATAGGTCTTTGTTTATAATTATAGTTTATAGATTTTAAATTTTTTGATTTATTTTCCTTCCAACAAAATTTATGACTTTGATAACTAGAAAACAAAGAGTCAAATTTTTCTGATTTATATTTATTGTAACCTTCAATAAGATCTTTTTTTTTTAATAATGGTGAGGTTGCTTGTATTAAAAATGTGTCAGCTGAGTAATTAAAATAATTTAAAACTTCTGTGATTACGTTCTCAGTAGGAGCAAATTTTTTTGCACTTCCTGATGATCTTTTAAAAAAAAATAATATTTTACTATTTTTAATATTTTTTTTTAATATCTTAATATAATCATCAGAGTCCGTAGCTATCACAACTTTATCAAATAATTTAGACTTTAATGCTACATCAATCACATAGTATGCTAATGGTTTTTTGTTAAAACTCATTATATTTTTATTTTTTATGCTGATGCTATTTTTTCTTAGAGGTATTATACAGATAGCTTTTTTTAACTGTTTCATAAAATTTGATTTTATTTCTTGTTAATTTTTGTATTAAAATTATATTTATAACCTAATATTAAAAAAAATTTAATAATGAAATCAATTAAATACTTTAAACCAATTGTAATAGCTGAAATTGGATGCAATCATCAAGGAAATCTTAAAAAAGCTAAAACATTGATTGAGGCCGCAGCTCAATCGGGTGCTAGTTATGCTAAATTTCAAAAAAGAAATAATAAGTTTTTATTAAAAGAGGGCTATAACGAACCCCACCCTAATCCGGATAATTCATTTGGCAAAACCTATGGTCTTCACAGAGATTATCTTGAACTGAGTATAAATGATCACATCTATTTGAGTAAGATCTGTAAAAAAAATAATATTAAATATGCTACTTCAGTTTGGGAGGTCGAGTCAGCAAAAGAAATTATAAAAAGTAAAATTAAAATGGATTTTATAAAAATCCCCTCTGCATGTAATTTAGATTATGATTTAATTTATTATTTGATTAAAAACTTCAAAAAAAAAATTCATCTATCAACAGGTATGACTTCAGAATATGAAATTAAAAAAGTTATTAAATTGTTTAAAAAATATAATCGTAATAAAGATTTAGTGTTATACGTTTGTACCTCTTCTTATCCGTGTGATTTTAAAGATTTAAATTTAATTGACATATCTAATTTTAAAAGAAAGTTTGGCAAACAAGTTTCAGAAATTGCATTTTCAGGCCATCATCTTGGTATTTCATCAGATATAAGTGCGTATACTCTTGGCGCAAGATATATTGAAAGACATTTTACTATCGACAGAACGTGGAAAGGTACAGATCAACCCGCCTCTTTAGAGCCAGGAGGATTAACAAAATTGGTAAGAGATTTGAAATCAGTTTATTTGTCATTAAATTCTAAGATGGGTAAAATTTTAAAATCTGAATTGGAGCAAAGAAAAAAACTTAAGAAAAATATAACCTTAACTAAAAATATATGATTGAATTAAACGATATTTCATCAGTTTATTATCCTCAGGAAGTTTTAATAAACTTAACTCTAGCATTTATTTTAGGTTTAACAATAAGCCTAGTTTATAAAAAAACTCATAAAGGATTAAGTTATTCCCAATCGTTTATGATAACAAATATTTTTGTAGCTGTAATAGTTTGTATGGTAATAATGATCATAGGTAATAGTTTAGCTAGAGCTTTTGCTTTAGTTGGGGCTTTATCAATTATTAGATTTAGGACAGTGGTAAAAGATACCAAAGATACTGCATATATATTTTGGTCTTTAGCAGCGGGTATGGCATCAGGAACAGGCAGTTACTTTATAGCATTTTCAGGCACAACTATTTTAACAATAATAGCTTTTATGTTGCATAAATCGAATTTTGGCTCAATTATTAAGAGTGAGTTTATTTTACAATTTAGAATTAACACTCATAGTTCTGAGCTTTCAGAAAGTTTTATAAAAATTATACAACATTATACAAAATCAAATATTTTATTAAATTCAGAAGTTTCAGATGATGGCAAAACCATAAAAAATAGTTATGATGTTCTGATGCAAGAAGAAAAAAATCAACATGAGCTTATAAAAAAACTTTCAGAACTTAATGGATTAAGTGAAATAGTAATTATTGCAGCAAAAAATGATGTTGATTATTAATTTTCTCTGTGAATGATAGAAAAAATTTACAAGTACTTTTTTTATTTTATTTTTTTTTTACTAATATCGACACTAGTAACTCTAACTTTTCATTCCGAAATTAGAAGATTATCATTCGTTTATGCAATTAATGCCTATAAAATTTATATGCTGGCAACTATCCAAAAAGATTTAAAACAGGATAATTTAAAATTAGATTCTGCAGAAAGAAAAATTGATAAATTTATTGATAACTCTGAAAAAATAGCAAATGGAAAAAGTATATTATTAATTGGAATATATGATGCAATTAATTTAGTTGAGTCCAGTATTATCAATGAAAAAGATTATGGAAAATTTGAAAATGTTTTAAGAAGAATTGTAGAAATAGATCCTAAGTTATCAAATGCTAAAGTTTCACTGGCAAAATCTTTAATAGCAAATGGAAAAACAGACGAAGCAATTTTAGAGATTACAGATGCTATAGAACTAAACCCTTTAGATCATGAAGCATATAGATTTTTAATCAAGCTAAAAACTGAAAATCTTGATGAAAAAAATATTCAGAATATTTGCACTAACTATTTTAATTCAAATCTTGGAGGTAAAAATAAAAGATACAAAAATACTTTCTTTACAGGATTTAACATAAACAAGTTTGCTGCTCAATTAAATCCATTAAATAAGGGTAAAACTTCTAAACAAATTTATTATATATCTGGGGTAAATATCAATAAATTTGAATCATATGAAATTATTCCTTCAAAATTAATAGATTTGGAAAGTATAAATTTATTGTTTAATTTTATTCCAGGCACAATTTTAGAAATAAACAAAATTATATTATTTTCAAAAATTGAGAAGTTTACTATTAATGAGAGAGATATTTTAATTAGTTCTCAGAATACTTTTTTTTCCAATCAACCTTCATCTAGAAATGTAATTTATTTTTCTAAATTTGATAATGAGATAATTAATTTAAAACTACCTAAAAAATATATCAAAATTGATAAAATAGAAATCAATATGAGAGTTTCAAAAGCTGCTTTAACAAATAAATATTGTTCTAAATAAAATTTAAATGAAAAAAATTCTTAAAAATATTTTATTATTTACATTACCCGTTTTAATAATAGTAACTCTATTATTTTTCATAAATATAATTATCTTAGATTTTAAATATGCGCATCAATCTTCGTTGGTAACTCAAGATCCTCAAAAAATGCATGAATATTTTATTATTAATAAGCTTAAAAAAATTTCTCGTTTATTTTCAAAAGACAAAAAATTAAATCATATTGGTAAAATTTATTTATTTGTCGAGGAGCAAAATCTTCGTAAATTATTGAGTGATACTCCTAACTCAACAAAAGAATGGGTAAATGCTAAAATTAATTTTTCAGGAAATGAAATCCAAAAAATAAAATATCGATACCAAGGAGATAATCCAGCAAATTGGCTTTTCGAAAAAAAAGCCTTTAAAATTAAAACAAAAAAAAATGAATTAATTAACAATATAAGAAGATTCGATTATTACCCTTATTCAGCAAACTTATTTTCAAACTATTTTTTAATAGAAAAAATGAAGCTGCTTTCTAGAGAAAGCAAATTAATAGAAGTTAACCTAAATGGTGAAAGCAAGGGATTATATATTGAATTAAATAATATTGATGAGAGTTTACTTAGACGTAATGGAATTATGCCTGTTAATATTTACAAAGGAGAGAACCATGCAACTGAAACAATTATCGGTCTAAATCAAAATTTATTCAATAATCCAAAATTATGGAAAAAAATTGCTATTTTTAATAAAAGAGACAAAAATAATTTTTCAGATTTAAAAAAATTTCTTACACTTTTAAACAATTATAATCTAAATCAAGATAAACATATCTTGGATTATATTGATAAAGATTATTATTCAAAATTAGAGGCACTTTTAACATTAACACAGAATGTACATCATAATTGGAGTAATAATTTTAGATTATTAATAGATCCATGGAGTGGTAAAATTTATCAAATTATAAGAGACCCTATTATCAGTGATCATATTGTGAATAATTCTTTTCTATTAGATTTTTCTAGCAATGATATGAGCAAAATTTTTAATGTAAAAAGTAATTTTATACATAAAAAATATATTTCACTTTATGAAAATTTGAAAAAAAATAACATAATCCAAAATTTAGATGATAGTTTTGATAAAATTAAAGATGATTTGAAGGTCATAGATCAAAGAGAACCTTATATGCTTTCAGAATATAAGCAAAATTATTCTTTAGATTATAAAAAAATTTTACAAAAATTAAATTCCAATAGAAATAATATTTTAAATATTTTAGAGGAAAATTTAAATAAATCTTTTTGGTCAAATAACAATAATGGCTTTGAAATTATAGTTGCTCAACAAACTCCTTTAACACAAATAGACCTTTATTATAAGGATAATAAACCAGACTGGATATCAATTGATAAAAACTATAATAATAAAGTTGATAAAGATGAAATAAAATTTTTTTTAGAAAAAAATAAAAATAATATAATTAATCTACCTTTGATTTTATATTCTAACCGTATAAAAAAAACATCTAAGGATACAAAAATTGCTCAAGAATATGAGCTGCACAATATAGAAACTAAATTTCAAGTAATTAGTTCAAATAACTCTTTACCACAAAAAATTGAAGCTAAAAACTTTTTTACAAAAAAAAAATATGAACTTAAATATAAAGAAGATAATAAAGCAATTAAATTAAATAAAGATAATGTCATTTTAACCAAAAAAAAACCTGAAGATAGATTGATTATATTGTCTGGTAAAATTATTGTTAGTAAAACTAAAGTATTTCAAAATCCAATCAAAATTGAAGAAAATACAATTTTTGATCTGTATCCAGGTCAGCATATAATTTTTAAAAACAAAGTCCTAATTGATGGAAAGAAAAATAGACCAGTAACATTTAGAAAATTTATTCCAGATGGGCATGAAAATTTAGATAAAAAAAATATTGAACCTTGGGGCTCAGTAGCGTTATTTGGAGAGAAAACTAGGGGTAGTATCATTAAAAACACAGTTTTCGATGGAGGTAGCGGAGGTATTTACAAGCAGTATATAATGACTTCAATGCTATCCATCCACGATACAGAAAATATACAAATTTCTGATTCAAAATTTTTTTCTAATGAAATTTTTGATGATACTATTCACTTAGTTTACACAAATAATGTTAATTTTAATGGGATTGAAATATTAAATGCAAATGCTGATGCTATAGATATTGATTTATCAAGTGATATTATTTTAAAGAATATTAGAATTAATAATTCTGGAAATGATGGTATCGACTTTATGGAAAGTAATGGAAAAATCATAAATCTATATGTTAATAATTCAGGTGATAAAGGCATATCAATTGGAGAAAAATCTAAAGTAACAATCAAAGATTCTAACATCATCAATAATCAGATAGGTGTAGCAGTTAAAGATAATTCAGAGGTAAAAATATATAACTCAAAATTTGATAATAATTTTTTTCAATTAGCTAGTTATGCTAAAAATTGGAGATATGATGGTGGAGGTAATATAGATGTTTACAAATCTCAATTTAAATCTGATAAAAATAGATTTACAGTTTTACATGATCCTTTACAGGGCAAAGATGCAAATGCCAAATTAAAACAAAATTCAAAAATAAATATTCTTAATTCAGTCATAG
>MDTF01001047.1_pt1 | contig 10083 bp, 12 predicted proteins | sample 811191 | NCBI WGS metagenome assembly MDTF01 (sample SAMN05326649, study PRJNA326480) | marine metagenome | isolation source: seawater | place: Southern Ocean | collected 2011 | reverse complement strand
CCCAGCTCAAATATTTCCTCAGCACGTTTTAGCATTTTTAAATAACCATCAACATCTTTTGGAGATATTTGATCAATTTGTTCAAGCATTTTTTTTCTGTCGGGCCCATAATCAAAACCTGTTCCATCATTAAAATAAAATCTATACCAAGGATCTAATGGTTTGAATGTTACATAATTATCTATATCTTCATTAAGAAGAGTAAATAATTCTTTAAATAAATAGGGTGCCGTTATAACAGTTGGACCTGCATCATGAATATAACCATCTTTATTAAATTTCTGAGCACGTCCGCCAAGCTCACCCAATCTTTCATACAAAGATACATCATAACCCTTTGATTTAAAACGAATTGCTGCTGCAATTCCGCCCAAGCCTCCACCAATAATCGCTACACTTTTCATTGTCTCTCTTCCATAAGATCTTTTAATCTTTCATTTATTTCATATTTAATTGATATTAAAACCGGCTGAACTACCTTGGGAACTCTATGAAAATGATTTTTTGCATCTTCAAGTAGATTATGTATATTACTTTTTTGCTCAATAAAAGATTTTTTATCAATATAGTTAATTAATAATTTTGGCTCTTCTTTTATTGTTGATTTAGTTTCTAAATCTAAATTATCTAAAATTTTAATTAGCATTCCATTTGGGTGGCTTTGATAAATATCAGTAAAAATATCTTGGTTAATCCCCACTAAGTTCTCAACATCATTTAAATATTGATAGGATAAGCCTAAATAATTTGATACCTCTTGGAGGCCATCACATTCATCAATTGTACACTCTCGGCATTTAAACATCCCCATCATTGGTAGTGCTATAAAAGGTGAAGTTTTATTAATTGCCATTTTCTTATACTGCTGCCAAGACATATCAAGTGCATCAAAACTTACATCTTTGGATTGTCCAAAAATTATCTCCTTGACCGAACAAGATAATAATTTCAATAAAATTGTTTGGTGCCACCCCTCCTCTATTTCGGTGATTTTTCTAAATGACTCTGCAATCAAATAATCTCCCGTACAAATAGCAGCAGAGATACCATATTCTTTCCAGACACTACTGTGCCCTCTTCTAAGAGAATCTTGATCACATACATCATCGTGAAGCAATGATGCGCTATGAATTAATTCACAAACTACTGCCCAATTTATTGATGTTTGGCTAGATAACCCTAATAAACCACCTGTTGCTAATGCGAGTCTTGCTCTTAGCCATTTTCCCTGAGATTCTCCATGATGATTCAACCAGGCCGATAAGAATCTATCTTCCACCTCAAAGCTTTTAGCAAATTCAATTTTAACAGCACCTAAAAATTTATCTGCTTCAGGTGGTGTAAAAGATTCATCCCAATATTTTTTTTTCATAATAATATTCAGCTGTTAAAGCTGCTTATAAGGTTATTTTTTATTCAATAATTACTAGCTGATTAGGCTCCTGCATCAGATTTACGTTGAGCAATCATATAAACCATCACACCAAACATACCAATTGATACTACATCAGCAATTGTATAGCCAACTTGAACGTTTATATAAGAAGCATCTGGAGTAATTATTGGGAGTAAATATACCACCGGGTAAAAAGTCCATGAAATAATAAGTAGCCACCTTGCATTGCTTACTAGGCCTTGAACATTTTTAGGTTGTTTAGTGATTGAATTTCCTAGCCCTATAACCAAAACATATAAAATATATAAGAAAGGAATCATCGCTAGCGCCCAATACATCCAACGATCTCCTAATTGACCCGCATCAACCAACCCTTCGCCAGGGTAGCCTAAGATAACCATAAGTATTGCTGCAACAGTAAGTTTTGCCCCTCTGGAGAATGTTTCCTCTTTACTTAGTCTCATTACAAGAACTAGCTCAAGGAGTAATAAGGGTACAGTTAGTAGCCAGCCAACATATCGATAAGCAATATTAAATTCTGATCCTGTTACTTCAACTTTTCCATATATTAATATAAATGCATCGTTAAAACTTTCAAACATTCTTAAGTAATGATAGAAAGCAATTAGACAGACTAAGCCAGACAAAGTGAGAGCTGTTTTGTAAGCTGGGGCGACTTGAGAGCGTTGAGCAAAAAAGAAAACAGCACTCGCACCAAATGCTGCTATAGCAAAAGACAGTGAGTTGTACACTAAGTTGAAATTTACTGCTTCCATCTTAATCTCCTGATTTGTACTTTAAAAAAAAACGCGCCATTTCTGACGCGTTTTTAATTACTATTATTACTAGCTACTAAAAGCTTTATCTAGCTTTTGAACCTGATGTTGCTGCGGCCCATATAACTACACCAAATGCTATCTTATTAACAAAGTCAGCTAAGTTATAAACTAAATTTAAAGTACCTGCATCTGCACTACCAGTATAGCCGAGGTAATATCCTATTGGATATATAGCCCAACCAACCGTAACGATAAGTCTTAAAGCATTAAATGCCCTTTTACTCGCCGCAGTTCCTTTACTTGCACTAATTTTACTTGCTTCACCTGCAAACACTTCATAAATGATGTATAACCAAGCTATCATTCCTACAGTGAAACCTGACCATACACCGACAGTTCCAACCTCACCAAGATAACCAGCTACTAACATAACTACAGAAGCAATTAATAAACGCCAAAACACTGACATTGCAACAACTGCAATAGCAGCTAATATCAGATAGAATTCAACAATCTGAAGCGGAACTGTTAACAGCCAATCTACATATCTAAATACTGTAGGTGAAGAGCCTGTATCTATCCATACGCCTCTCATATAAAAATAATGTATCGCTGCTATACCTGTAACCATTGCAGCAACTGTAAGTGACGTTTTCCATTTTCCTTCGGCTCTATCTCTTTCTACCCAGAAAAAGAATGTTGCAGCTACCATTGCCGCGGATAAAAGCCAAAAACTTACCCCGACAAAATCGTTTGGATCTAACATATAAAACTCCCCTGTTTAAAATACTTAGTTTATAAAAAAATAAAAAATACTTTTAAATAGATTAAATTAAAAATGTATTAAAAAATTTTAATCTATTCGAAGTATGACTTTTCATCTGTAAATTTAGTTCAATTAAAATTTACTAACTAAACTAGGATACCCTTCCCAGCACTATCTGACAATACAAATTATATGGGTTGATATTATCTGAATTAAAGTTAATACTTAAATTAAATATTATGTTAAAGAAAGGGTAGGATTATGGCCGAAAAAAAACCAATAAATACTTTATTGAATCCAAGCTATGGACCAGAGAGTAAATCAATAATTAAAATTGATGATTGGCGCAATTATGCTGAAAAAATTCAGATAGATGCAAATAACAATATTCTTGGTCAAGAAAAGGCAGTTAGACTAATAATTATTAGCTTGTTTGCTAGGGGTCATGTATTGCTAGAAGGAGGCGTAGGGGTTGGGAAAACAACTCTCCTACAAATTATCACAAAACTAATTGGCGGAGAGTATGAGAGGGTAGAAGGAACAGTCGATTTAATGCCAAATGATATTATTTATCATGCATCTATAAATAGCGATGGGAAACCAAGTATATCAAATGGCCCTCTCCTTAAAAAAGGTGAAGATTTATCAATATTCTTTTTTAATGAAATTAATAGGGCAAGGCCACAAGTTCACTCCTTACTCTTAAGAGCAATGGCAGAAAAATCGATTAGCGCTTTCAATAAGGATGTTTATTTACCAAATATGGTTGTTTTCGCGGACCGTAATCAAGTGGAGAAAAATGAAACCTTTGAACTTCCTGCTGCAGCTAGGGATAGATTTATGATGGAAATTTCAATTCAAGCCCCAAAAGATAAAGAGTTACGTGATTCAATTATCTTCAACAGTAAATTTCAAAATACGGCTAAATTAGTAGGAGATATTCCAACCCCAAAATTTGACTGTAAAGAACTTAATGAAGTTTCCGAGGTAATACAAGATTCCATTCAAGCTAGCGAGCATATAAAAAATTATGTTGAGAATTTATGGCTGGCTACTGAGAATCCAAAGAAATTTGGTATCAATATCAAAGATGTAGACATGGATGATTTTATTATTGCTGGAGCAAGTCCAAGAGGCATGATTATGCTTATTAAAGCAGCTAAAGTTAACGCATGGTTAAGTAACAGAATATATATTGAGCCAATTGATATCAATGATATTTTTCATGAAGTTATGGCACACAGACTAGTCCTTAGCAGAATTTATGAGAATAATAGGATAGAATTACTTAGGGAATTTTCAAATGAGATCCTATTAAAAGTTCCAACCCCAGAATTAGGATAGATAAAAATTGAAAACAACTCAATTTTCCTACTCTGTATCTTGGCGCTCAAAGAATAATAGGTATGGAAACAACTTAAGCTCCAAAATAGGAAGTGACTTTGAGTATAGTGGGTCAAAAAATTTTAATGACCATCCTGATTTAACTCGGATAGATATTAAAAATTCGATTACCGACCCCTATGAAAATATATTTGTAAAAACTTATAATTTAAATAACCCAATTAATTTGATTGCTCTATGTGATACTTCAAGTTCGATGTCTGTGGTCAAAAAAAATAATGTAATAATCAAAGATCTATCAAAAATAATTGCAGCGTCAGCAGTAGAGCAAGGAGATCAATTCAGTATGCTTTGTTATAACGATATCATCACAAATAATTTTATGCTTGAGCCTGGAAATAATATTCAATACATAAACCAATGGATAGATGAAGTTGAATTGAATACGAATAAATCCTCAAGTAATGCTGTAGAAGAGATAAATAAGTATTTACCAAAAGAAAAATCACTAATATTTTGGATATCAGATTTTCATTACCCTTTAGATAAAATTGAGAAAATACTCAACCATCTATCAAACCATCACGTTATTCCATTGTTTATTTCTTCTGAGGGTGAAATTAAGAGGCTACCAAAGTATGGATTTAGGAAATTTATAGACTCAGAACTGAACATAGAACATGAAATATTCTTGAGACCAACCATCAAAGAAAAAATATTAGGCGATTACAAAGATACAAAAGACAAAATTTTTCGAATTTTCTCAAAAAAACAATTGAAGCAGATAGTAGTTAATGAGCACATTGACATTGAGGAAATACAAAAATATTTCATGAGTACTTATATATGAAAAAAATCTGCACTCTACTTGTTTTAATATCAATTAGCTTCATTGCAACTGCAGTGAATTATGAAAAAAATAATGTAATTTTAAATATGAAGTATGGTTTCAAGTTAGGGGATCTGATTGAAGTACAAGATAAAATAATTACAGACATAAAATTTATAAAAGTCCCTGAATTAATTGTAAAAGAAAATAAAGATTTAAAGTTGATCAGGCAAATCAACAGCATTATTATGGAAGCAGAGAAGCATGTATTTACAAATAAAATAACCTATCAAGTTTATCTAAAATCAGAGAGTGGTAGTTTTGCGCTACCAACTCATAAATATAAAATAAATAATGAAAATGTTGTAATGCCAGAAAAATTGTATTGGTTTACAAGGGTAGCTAAGTCAAAGCTTAACAATATTTTACTGAACTCTATCGACCAAAAGAAACCTACAATTAATAGAGTAGAAACGATGTATTTTAGTATTTTATGTGCAGTAATTTTTTTGATCTCATTAATTCTTTTATATAAGAATATAGATTTACCCTTATTGACAAGAATGAATGGTCCTTTTTCAATAGCACATAAAAAAATAAAAAAATTACACAAAAAAAACGAGAAAGATAACTATGTTGAATCAATTTTAATTCTAACCGATGCATTTAATAAAGTTTTTAAAAAAAATATAGACAGCTCAAATTACGAAGACCTGATTGCTAAAGATACTAAATACCAAGAAATCAAGGGGGCAATTAAGATCTTTATTAGCCTTTCTTCAATTGAAATATATTCTTCAAAGTCATTCTTTACAAAAATAAGATTTAATGAAATTTATAGCTTTTCAAAAATTCTTAGAGCAATAGAAAGAAAAGTTTAGATGAATTTCATAGGACCATATTGGCTTCTTTTACTTCCACTAGCGGCCTTACCTTTTTTAATTTCAGTGTCTGACAAATTTCTAATAAGTAATATTAGTGTATTCCATCAGGATAACTTTTCTAAAAAAATTAATGTGCTGACTAAAATAATTATGTCTTTGATTATAATTATTTCAATCTTAATACTTGCCAATCCATGGAGCAATTCCTCCACCATTACCCAGATTGGTAAAGGGGCACAGTTAGTTTTTGTTATTGATAGAAGTGTGAGTATGGCAAAACCTTTTATTGGAGATGATGTTAACAATAAATCTGAGATAAAGTCACTTGCCACGAGGCGAATATTAAAAAGCTTTATTGAAAAACGGTCATTAGATATGATTGGTGTTGTAGGATTTTCGAATTCGGCTTTATATGGCTCTAAAATAACAAAAAATAGAAGCTATACCTACGCAGCTATAAATGCTGCTACCAGATCCTCAGTAAATCAAACAAATATTGGTTCTGGGATTAGTTCTGGATTATTTATGTTTAGTGAAATAGAAACTACAGGCTCTCAGGCTTTGGTATTGTTGTCGGATGGTGCAGGAAAAATTTCGAAGAGAGTAAAGAATAAAATAGCTGTGATTTTTTCTGAGAAAAAAATTAATCTGTATTGGATTATCATAAAAGAACCCAATGATGTCAGTTTGTTTTCTGGGAATACCTATCTTAAGGACCGAGAGCCAACAGTCATTAAATTAGATTCATTTTTCAAATCTCTTAAGACAGAGTATAAGGCCTATGAAGCCGAGAACCCCGATGCTCTCTCAAGCGCTATAAAAGATATTGATGCTAAAGAGAAAAGACCAATTAAGATTGAAAAAAATATTCCTGGAAAGAATTATAATCCACTACTTTTAAAAATATTATTAGTATTGTTACTCTTATTAATTGTAATTAAAAATTTTAGGATATAGCGTATGTTTATTATAAAAAAAATATTAAATCTAAACAGCATTGTTTTTATTTTTATATTACCAATAACAATATTTATTTCAATAAATGAATTTATTAACATAAAAGAATTGCGTGAGGTTAACAATAAAATAAACAATGATGCGTTGGTTACTAACGATAAGTATGAAGAGTTAAGTTTATATTCCTCTGCTTATTTATTAGGTAAGCAAGGGGAGTATGAGAATGCTATAGAGAAATACAATGTTCTTTTAAGGCTATATCCGAGTACTAATAATATTGATGTAATTTATTTTAATATCGGAACCGTCTACTTGCGTGATGGTCTTTCTAAACCCCTCAGCGATGATGGTAAATTGACAATAGAAAACTTTCAAAAATTACAAAGCGCTATAATATCCTTCGAGAAAGCCCTGGAGATAAACCCCCTTAATGAATTAGCAAAATTTAATTTAAGTATTTTATATTCATCTATGCCAAAGGAGCCCTCTAGAATTATTTCTGAGCAAGCTGTTCAAGAATTAAGTAACATTCCAATTGGGCTCCCATGAAAACAAAATTCATTAACCTAATTAAAAACAAGAAAGAATTACTAATTTTATCAATCAGCATAATTCTTTGTCTAGTCGCAATTAATAACCCAATATTTAAGTTAAAAAAATCAATCACAAGCTACATGCTATTAGTTGACGTTAGTCAATCTATGAATGCTGAAGATTTAACTTATAAAGATAATAAAATTTCTAGAATTGAATATACTAAGTTATTAATAAAGAAAATTATTAACTCTTCTGAATGCGGAAGTTTTTTTAGTATTAATATATTTGCCGCTGATAATGTCGCCAGTATTGTCGAGCCTGTAGAGAAATGTAAAAATTATGATGAGCTCATAGACACTATCGACAAACTTGAATGGAGGATGGCCTGGAAAGGTAACTCAAGAATCACTTTTGGAGTAAAGTCTGCAGCAAAAATGCAAGACAGCCTTAATTTTCCCTCTAAAATTCTTTTCTTTACGGATGGCGATGAGGCACCTAAAGTTAATGCTATAAATAAAGTGAATCTAGATAATTTTAACTTAGGGGATGAAATAATTTTTGTTGGTATTGGCGGGTCTGAGAAGGTTCCTGTGCCGAGATACAATTCAAGAAATATGCTAGTAGGTTATTGGGGCTCTGATATCTATGATTCTCTACCTGGAGCAACAGGATCAAGAAATATTGATAGTGGTAAGGATGATCCCGATCCTTCTGTAGCATCTGCAGAATATGACCGTTATTTATCAAAACTATACGAGGATTATCTTTTGAAAATTACGGATCAAATAAATGCACAATATTTTAAGGGAGATTTTTCAAATAGATTCGTAAATTCTATTTTAAAAAGTAAGCCAAGAAAGAAAATTGAATCCGAGCTATTCTTAGAGAAGCCAAGTGTATTAATCATATTAATACTAATAGTTTTTTTATACACAGAGAGTTCCATAGCGCATATCTTTAGAAAGTATTATTCAAAAATATAATTAACAAATTATAATTTTGGCTTGACAACAAATATGTCTCAAGCATAATCTTATGCTGATTTAATTAGCCTACTAATATAATAAATTGTGAGCTTATTAAGACATTTACCTAACAAAAGGACTATATGAAAAGAAAAATTGGGAAGGTTGCTATTTTCCTATCAATATTAGCGGTAATTTGGCTTCTACTCGGCATGATTGATATAGTCCCATTTTTAATAGAGCTGCCTCAAGAAACTAGTATAAGAGCACATGCATCATTAGCTGTTATTCTTTTATTAGTAGCTTCTTGGGCTTTTTGGAATGAAGATTAATTTTTAAATAAAGGTTTAATTATGATTAAAACATCAGATATTTGTATTTTAATTTCAGTGGCAGTTGCGTTTGTAACAACTTCTTATCTTTGGTTTCAAGGTGTTGATACTAAGCAAGAGGCATTGTTTACAGCAACTTGGATCCCATCAATTCTAACTTTTGCTATTTATTTCAAATTAATAGCTAGGAAGAACTAATCATGGAAAACCAATTATTATTCTTTGTAGGGTTTTTTTGTTTCGTGCTTGCAATTGTCGGTGCAGTGATGACAGTTCTAGAGTTTAGAAACATTGAGTTAAAGGAAAATAAGAAAAAATGAAAATAAAAATTAAGTAATGTCTTTTGTATTTTAAGTTTTAATTATTATCCGGTTACATGGTTGTTTTTAATATACTTTTTTTGATAATTGATAGCCTAACGGGTACAATCTATTAATATGATTAATAATTATTATAGTGTACTAGGATTTGAATTCTCGGTACTTCATGTGGGGTTTATCTATGTCGAATAAAAAATTAGTTTATTTGGCAGATTTAACTCACAGAGGCTTAGTTTTATCCTCCAACGTATTCCCTCTTTCTATTGGTTTAATTGCCGCTTACTTGATTAACAAGCGCCCAGATGATTTCGAAGTTGAGCTTTTTAAATACCCTGAAGATTTTAGTTCGGCAATTGAAAAACGAAAGCCAGATATCGTTGCTTTTGCAAACTACTCTTGGAACTTCCATCTAGGATATCAATACACAAAAATAATCAAAAAACTTTACCCTGAAATACCTGTGATTTTTGGTGGGCCAAATTACGGACTAGAGAATGAAGAGATTAACAACTTTTGGGAAAAATATAGTCTAATCGATTTTTATATTGCACGAGAAGGAGAGGAAGCATTTCTTCAGCTTCTAGATATTTTACTTCTAAATAATCTTTCAGTTGATGCAACCAAGCTGAGTAAGGAAAAAATTCCCAATTGCCATTACTCTGTCGATGGCAGAGTTATTGTCGGGCCAAGCCTTCCACGATTGGCTATAGAGGATATTCCCTCCCCCTATATAATGGGTTTAATGGATAAATTCTTTGATGAGAATTTAGGTCCTATGATTCACACCACCCGTGGCTGTCCATTTAGTTGTAGTTTTTGCACCGAAGGCGCGGCTTATTATAATATAGTTGAGCAACGAACAGAAACCTTAAAACAAGAACTTGATTATATTGCTAAACGAATTTGTGGTCCCTCCGATCTATATATATCCGATGCTAATTTTGGTATGTTTAAACAAGATATCCAAAAAGCTG
>MDTF01006867.1_pt1 | contig 10084 bp, 11 predicted proteins | sample 811191 | NCBI WGS metagenome assembly MDTF01 (sample SAMN05326649, study PRJNA326480) | marine metagenome | isolation source: seawater | place: Southern Ocean | collected 2011 | reverse complement strand
TACTTGGGTATATTTCGATTCATCAATTTTAATATCTCTTGAAACCTCCTTGCCAGTTTCATTAGGGATTGTCCAATATATGCCTCTCATATTATGACCCTTTATTGAACCGGGATCATTTGGAATTTGATTTAAAGGTATCGCGCCAAAATGTGATATTCCCAAGCTATTGAATTTTTTTTTATTTAAAACCGATGTTAAATCAACTTTTAATTTAGCAACATCAAATTTTAAATCAGGAATTTGGTAAAAATCTTTAAAAATAGGTTGTGTCATAAATACTTAATAAATTACTTTATTTAATTGTTATAATATTATATTTGTCGCATCAAACAAAATCTAATAACCTGTTTAAATGAGAATTTTAGGTAAGTTTCCCACAACCAGATTGAGAAGAGTTCGCAATACGGATTGGATCAGAAGATTAATTTCTGAAAACGACTTATCTGTGAATGATTTAATTTTACCGGTTTTTATAATGGACGGGAAAAATAAGATAGTAAAAATTAAGACAATGCCTGGTGTTAATAGATATACATTAGATAAATTAGGATCATTGCTCGATCAAGCAGCTCAATTAAAAATTCCTATGATTGCTTTATTCCCGTACACACCAGATAATAAAAAAAATGAATTTGGATCAGAAGCTTTGAATGAGGATAATTTAGTTTGCAAGGCTTTAAGATTGATAAAAAAAAAATACAAAAATATTGGTGTAATGTGTGATGTAGCTTTAGATCCGTACACAAATCATGGACATGATGGCTTATTAAAAAATAATAAAATTGATAACGATAAAACAATTGAAGTTCTAGTAAAACAATCAATTTTACAAGCTGAAATGGGTTGTGATGTAATTGCACCTTCAGATATGATGGACGGAAGAATAGGAAAAATTAGAAAAGCTTTAGATAAAAAAAATTTTATAGAAACTAAAATTTTATCTTATGCAGTTAAATATGCATCAAATTTTTACGGTCCTTTTAGAGATGCCGTAGGTTCAAAAAAGAATTTAAAAGGTGATAAAAAAACTTATCAAATGGATTTTAGAAATTCCGACGAGTCTTTAAGAGAAGTTGGATTAGATATTAAAGAAGGAGCTGATATAATTATGATTAAGCCAGGCATGCCCTACCTTGATATTATAAAAACTATAAAAGATAATTTTAAAATTCCTGTATTTTCCTATCAAGTGTCAGGTGAGTATAGCCTAATTGTAAATGGTATAAAAAATAATTTGATTGATAAAGATGCAATTTATGAAAGTTTAATTTCTTTAAAAAGAGCAGGCTCAAACGCTATAGTCACTTACTTCGCATTGGATATAGCAAAAAAAATAAAGCGAACTTAATTATAATAATTTTCTAAAATAATTCTAGATTTGGGAAATATTAAATTATTAGGTATAAAGAATTTGTTGACTAATAAGGACCTTGTAAAAGTCAAAGATTTTTGTATCATATTTTGATTAATTTCATTTGGTATTTTACTAGATATTAAAAAACTAGGAATTAAATATTTAATACCATCAACTTCAACTTCACAAATCTCATTTTCTGAAGAAATATTTTTATTAGATAAATTTAAATTGGGGTCAAAGCCAAGTTCTTTTAATATTTTTAATTCCCAAAAAATATATAAAATTAACCAATTATTATTTTTCATATTTTTTAGCAACTCAACCAGTGAAATGTATATATTATTGTATGGTTGTCCCTCGGGTAATAACACGTTCAAAATTGATGAAAAAGATAAAAGCGCTGAAGTTTTTTCTTTGTCATTAAAATATCTGGGAGCAATAGGCTCAATTAACTCTGTTTTGAAATAGCCCATTCGATTTTCATTTTTCGAAGTATAAAAAATATAAATTTTATTTGAAACTTGAAGATAATTTTTAATTTTTCTAGAGTTTCCTCCATAAACAATGCCACTTACTCTGCCATATTTTTTCGTAAATACGTTAATGATATTAGCATTTTCTCTAAACTTAATTTTAGATAATAAAAAACCCTCATCTTCCCAGTTCATATTATTTTACGTTCAAATCTTTTAAAAGTTTTTTTGCTGCATTCTGTTGAGCATCTTTTTTGGAACTACCAATAGCTGAAAATTTTTTAGATTCTGGTATTTGAACATCAACTTTAAAAATGGGATCGTGCTGTGGACCAGATTGTTTATGCAGTTTATATTTGGGTAATTCTTTAAATTTTTTTAAACTATGTTCCTGCAGTTTTGTTTTTGAGTCAATTTCAGTAATATTTGACTTTTTTAAAAAAACGTTCCATCTATTTAGTACAAACTTTTCTGAAATTTCGAAACCTCTATCTGTAAAAACTGCACCTATTAAAGCCTCTAAACCGTCACTAATAATTTTTTCATCTGATCTATTTAAGCCTTTATAAGAATCTCCTAAAACTAAATATTTTTTGATATTTAGAGATGTGGCAATTTTTGCACAAGTTTTTTTATTAACTAAATTAGCAAATTTTTTATCAATAATTCCTTCTTTTTCATTCGGGTAAACCTTTAATAAAAATTTAGAAAGAACTAAACCAAGAACCCTATCACCTAAAAATTCTAATTTTTCATTATTATCATTCTTACTGAAACTTTTATGTATTAGGCTTTGTTCAAGAATTTTTATATTATTAAATTTTACCTTAATTATATCTTGGAGCTCTAGTACCTTATTTTTTATCATAATCTTTTAAAAAATCTATTTATTCTCAACGTTTTGTTCCAATTCCAAAATTTAATAATGCTGCTTTGTACGGTATCATTTGAAAAAAAAATTAGTTGTGCTTTTCCAACTAAATTAACCTCTTTAACGTAACCAACACTTGATAAATATCTACTATCTTTTGAACAATCTCTATTATCACCTAGCAAAAAATATTTATTTTCTGGAACTTTATAAAGGTCAGTATTTTGCATAGTGCCATTTTTATTGTAAACAGCAGTATATGAAATTCCATTTGGAAGTGTTTCATTAAAAGCATTAACTTTAAAATTATTAATTCCACATCTTATTGAATATTCAAAGTTTAATTTTTTTTTTATAATAGGTTTTTTATTTAAATATATTGTACCATTTACAAATTGAATTGTGTCGCCAGGTAAGCCTATTAATCTTTTAATATAATCCGTTCTATTATCCGAAGGTGTTTTAAACACTATTAGATCTCCTCTCTTAGGTATTTTATTAAACAATCGAGAGTTATATACAGGTGGACTAAATGGAAATGAATGTTTGCTATAGCCATAAGTGAATTTAGATACGAAAATTCTATCACCTATTAGCAATGTTGGCTCCATAGATGACGAAGGGATATAAAAAGGCTGGAAGAAAAGTGACCTTATAATTAATGCAATTATTAATGCAAAAAAAAGTGTTTTTAAATTGTCTATAATTATGTATGAAAATGTTTTTTTCATTATTTGGTAATTATTACTGTAGCCATAGCATATTTTTTTTCATCTGAAAGAGATACAAAAATTTTATATTTTTTTTTTTTAATAATTTTAATCAATCGTTTTAAACTATTTCCTAGAATAATAATATTTGGTTTTTTCTTAACATCATTTTTAATTACAATTTCCTTAAAACTAATATCATTTGATATACCTGTACCTAAGGCCTTAGAAAATGCTTCTTTTGCGGCAAATCTTTTTGCAAAACATGCAGTAGAGTCTTTTTTTTTTGAACAATAAGCTATTTCTGTTTTGGCGAAGATGCGTTCTTTAAACTTTTTATTCTTAAATAAAATTTTTTTAAATCTTATAATATCTACAATATCAGAACCAAAACCATAAATATTCATCATTTTATAATTTTTTTAAATTTTTTTATTACTTTTTCTAAACTTATAAAAATAGATTCACCGATAATAAAATGACCAATATTAAATTCATTTATGCCTTTAACTCTTTTTAAAACCTTAGCCGATTCAAAAGTTAAACCATGACCAGCATGCACGTCTAATTTTAATGATTGAGCAAAATCTATGGCTTTTTTTATTTTAAATAATTCATTTTTATAAGATAATTTCTTGTTAATAAGGTTGCATATTTTACCAGTATGAATTTCAACACAATCTACACCTAGTTTCTTTGCCTTTAAAATAGTTTTTTTAGATGGCTCAATGAATAAACTTACTCTAGAACCATTGTTTTTTAATTTTAAAATACTTTTCTCTAAAAAATTTTTTTTATAGTTTAAATTTAAACCACCTTCTGTTGTAATTTCTTTTCTTTTTTCAGGTACAAAACAAACAAAAGATGGTTTGTGACGGGTAGCAATACTTATCATTTCATTTGTTAACGCTATTTCTAAATTTAATGGTATCTTTAATTTTGAAGTAATAATTTTTAAGTCACTATCTTTTATATGACGTCTATCTTCCCGAAGGTGTATTGTTACTGAATCAGCACCGTGTTTTTCTGAAATTAGTGCGGCCCTTAACGGGCTGGGGTAATCTTCACCTCTAGCATTTCTAACAGTAGCCACATGATCTATATTAATACCTAACCTAATTTTTGACATTAAAATCCTCTACTACCTGGTTTTATAGGTTTAATTTTAGCTAAATCTTCTGGTATTTTTGATTCTTCATAAGTTGGTATACTAAGTTTAATTTGAGATATAATTTTTTTAGTTAAAATTGATTTATTATTAGAGCGATCTATTATGCATGCATAGCCAAGTATATTGGCGCCAGCTTTAATTACTAATTCTGAACACTCTAAACTTGATTTTCCAGTAGTGATTACATCTTCTACAATTAAAACATTGGAATTTTTTTCTATTTGGAAGCCTCTTCTTAAAACAAATGATCCGTTAACTCTTTCTGAGAAAATTGCTTCTTTATTTAATAATTTTCCAATTTCATAACCAATAATTATCCCGCCCATTGCTGGAGAAAGTACTATGTCAATTTTTTTAAAATTATCATTTATTTTTTCAGCAAGAGATGTGCTTAATTCAACGGCTTCCTTAGGTTTACTTAAAAGTTGAGCGCATTGTACGTATTGAGGACTCCTTAAGCCTGATGATAAAATAAAATGTCCGTCTAATAGAGCGTTAGTTTTTTTTAAAATTTTTAAAGAGTCTGTGTATGAAATCATTTTTTTTCTGTTTATGTCTTATAATTCTAAAATTTAATCCTTTTTGTTTTATTTGACTTATCAAGTTTGTGAAGTTTTTTAAATCGTTAATTTGTATATCAAAAGAAAACTGTAGATATTTATCCTTTTTTTCAAGCACATCTACATTTAATATGTTGCATCCGTTTATTCCAATTAAAGTAGTTATTTGACCAAGGACACCTGGTTCATGGGGTAAATCGATAACAAGAGTGCTTCTGTATTCTTTAGATTTATTAATTTTTTTATCTAAAAGTTTATCCTGCCAATATCTTCTAATAGCCGCCCTGGCTTTTCCTGTTTTTGTAGATGAAAGCCAATGTAAGGAGGGAGAAACTTTTTTAGATGTTATAATTTTAACCATATCGCCATTCCGTAAAATAGTTTGAAGTGGTGCTTCTCTTCCATTTACTATTGCACCAATAGCAGTATTGCCTACTTTAGTGTGAACTGCATATCCAAAGTCTATAGCATTTGCGTCTTTGGGTAATTTAATAACTGCCCCTTTTGGTGAAAAACAAAAAACATTATCTTGAAACATTTGTAATTTAGTAAACTCATAATAATGTTCTGGACTATTTCCTGTCTCAATTATTTCAACAAGATCTCTTAACCAATCATATTCCTTCCAGGATAAGTCGGAAAATTTTTCAGATGATTTGTATTTCCAATGTGAGGCTACTCCCCTTTCTGCAAATTCATTCATTTCATGCGTTCTTATTTGAACTTCAATTCTTTGCTTCATGGGACCAATTAAAGATGTGTGTATAGATTTATATTTGTTAATTTTTGGAGTTGAAATATAATCCTTAAATTTACCTGGAATAGCAGAAAATTTACTATGAAATACACCTAACGTTTGATAGCAGCAATCAACACTATTTAATAAAACTCTAAATCCCACTATATCAGTGAGTTGCTCTAGAGATACTTTTTTTTTTTGCATTTTTCTCCATATTGAAAAAGGTGTTTTTTCTCTACCGGTAATAGAGGCTGTTATATTTTTTGATTTAAGAACATCAATCAATTCAGCAGAAATTAAATTAAAATTATCATCTCTGTTACTTTTAATAAATTTTAGTCTTTCCACTATTAAATCTCTAGCTTTTCTATTCAATACACCAAATGACAAATCTTCAAGTTCATCTCTAATTCTATTCATACCCATACGATCAGCTAAAGGAGCATAAATTTCCATAGTTTCCTTGGCAATTCTTTTTTGTTTTTCATCAGAGTCAAAAGCTTTAATGGTTCTCATGTTATGTAAGCGATCAGCAATTTTTACTAATAGAACCCTTATATCTTTAGAGGTTGCAAGAATTAATTTTCTAAAATTTTCTGCTCTTGAATTATCACCTGCTATGTCTTCAAGGGCAGAGATTTTAGTAACTCCATCAACTAAATCGGCTACTTCTTTTCCAAATTCTTTTAAAACAATGTCGTAAGTAGCTTTAGTATCTTCAATTGTATCATGTAGTAAGCCAGTAATAATTGTAGCACTATCAAGTTTTAAATCTGTAAGTATATCAGCAACAGCAACAGGATGAATCACGTATGGATCGCCTGAACTTCTTTTTTGATTTTTATGTGCGTGCAAAGCAAAATTATATGCCTTGCTTAAAGTGATGGGATTTAAAAATTTGTTATAAGATTTAACCTTATTTATTAACTCATCATTATTGATCATTTCTAATTATAGCACTTTCCTTCAATCTTGTAATCTCATTCCTTGATTTAAGACTAAGATTGCTTATTAAATTATCAATTTTTTTATTAAAAACAGGATGAATCCAATTTGGACATATTTCTTTTAAAGGTAAAAGTACAAAATTTCTAATATGTGCCCTTGGATGAGGCAATATTAACTTGGGTGATTTAACTTTTATGCCCATAAAATCAATTATATCAATATCACATACCCTTGGCTCATTAATTATTTTTTTGATTCTACCCATTTTTTTTTCAATTATAGAAATTTTTTCCATTAAGATGATTGGCTTGGAGTCAAAATTTACTTCCAGGGAGATATTAATAAATTTTGGGTTATCTTTATCAGGATAAGAGGGAGTCTCAAAAAAATTTGAAACTTTTACAATAGATACATGTTCTAAAGTTAAATACTTTATTGTTTGATTTATAGTTTGAAATTTATTACCAAATGTCGATTCTAAATTTGTCCCAATATTTAAATAAATCATTTATTATTACGATTTAGTATTCTGGCTTTTTCCCTGTTCCAGTCTCTATTTTTTTTTACCTGGCGTTTGTCATACAGTTTTTTTCCTTTTGCTATAGCGAGCTCTATTTTAGCCTTCCCTTTAGAAAAATACATTTTTGTTGGAATGATTGTTAAACCATCTTGATTAATCTTACCTATTAGTTTGTTAATTTCTTTTTTATTTAATAAAAGTTTACGGTCACCTTTTGGGTCATGATTGTTATAACTTGACTGTCTATAAAGGGGTATATGTGAATTGATTAAAAACATTTCACCATTCTTATCTACGGCATATGAATCAGCTATGCTAACCTTCCCATCTCTCAATGATTTAACTTCAGACCCCTTTAGTGCAATTCCTGCTTCTATTAATTCTTGAAAAAAATAATTAAAACTTGCTTTTCTATTGAGGCAAATAATTTTTTTACCTAAAACCGGCTTTTGTGTCATTAGATCAATTTTGCAATTTTTAAAGCACTCTTAACAGATTCTTGTGTTTCTTTAGTAATTTTTACCAAAGGTAGCCTAACATCGTCAGGAGCCAACTTTAATAAAGAAGCAGCGTATTTAACTGGTGAAGGGTTGCTCTCTATAAATAAAGCATTGTGCAGCGGCGTTAATAAATCATTAATTTCTTTTGCTTTTAATTCTTCATTTTTGTTATCAATTGTTTGTGAAAATAATTGCATTTCAGAACAGAGTTTTGAAGCAACATTTGCTGTAACACTTATACATCCAACTCCACCCCTTTTATTAAATTCTAATGCGTTGTTATCCTCTCCAGTTAATTGAATGAAATCTTTACCCATTTTTTTTAATTGTATATCAACTCTATTTAAATCGCCGGTTGCATCTTTAACACCAATTATATTTTTTAACTCAAATAATCTTGCCATTGTATCAACGGACATATCAACTACAGATCTTGAAGGAATATTATAAATAACTATTGGTATCCCAACATTGTCATTTATTTTTTTATAATGTTGATAAAGACCTTCCTGCGTAGGTTTATTGTAATATGGTGTTACAATTAATAAACCGTCGGAACCTAATTTTTCAGCATGTTTTGACAATTCCACAGCCTCGTATGTAGAGTTAGATCCTGCTCCAGCAATTACTGGAATCTTACCGCTACATTCTTTAATTGAAATTTCTATTACTCTTTTGTGCTCATCATGAGACAACGTTGGGGATTCTCCTGTGGTACCAGCTGGAACTATACCATTTGTGCCATTCGAAATGTGATGGTGTATTAGTTTTGCGTAATTTTCTTCGTCTAATTTGTTGTTTTTAAATGGTGTAATAAGAGCAACAATTGATCCTTTAAACATAAAGCAATATAATGTAATTAAATTTATCTTAAACTTATGCTTATTCGTATAATTAGTCTAGTAATTTTATCAGGAATTATTAATTTCAGTTTTATTACAAATGTTAAAGCTGACATTTTTATTTTTCCACAAAAAAAACCATCGGTTTTTAAAGATATTACAGCTGTTAAAAAAATTACGCCTAAAGAAAAACCTGCAATAAAAAATGGAGACTTTGTTTATCCACGATCAAAAAATGTAAAAAAAATAGATGAAATTAAAAAAATAGACAAAATAAAGGAAGTTAAAAAAGTAGAAAACACACTAGAAATTAAAAAAAAAGTAAGTTTTATTCAACCAAAGAAAAAACCTAAAAGTTATAAAAAGACTTTAGTTAAAAATGAAAAATCTCAATTTATTAATCAAAAAGATTTTAGCAGGCTTAAACAAGTTTTTAAATCAATAGACTCTAGAAAATGGAATACAGCAAATAAGCAGGCTGAAAAAATAAAAGATAAAGAGGTAAAGAAATTAATTAAATGGATGTATTTGAAAACAACAGGTAACAACGCATCTTTTAATGACTACCAAGTATTTATAAATAATAACGAAGAATATCCCAGAATAAGCAGATTGAAATATCTTGCAGAGCATAAGATTATCTTGAAAAACACAACAGCTAAAAACATAATAAGTTGGTTTGAAAAGAATCCACCATTAGGTGGAATAGGAAAATTAAAATTAGCTGAAGCTTATCTTAAATATGGCGATAAAAATAAAGCAATTGAACTTTTAAAATCTGGTTGGATTACTGCTGATTTAAGTAAAAATGAACTTAGAAGCTATAGAAATAAATTTAAAAAATTTTTAACTTCCGACGATCATATTAAGAGAACAGACTATTTAGCCTGGAATAGTAAATTTTGGGATGTAAGACGCATGCTTAGATATTTGCCAAAAGATGAAAAAGCTCTTTACAATGCTCGGCAAATTTTAATGAGCAATTCTTACGGAGTAGATACCGCTATTTCAAAAGTCCCTTCTCATCTTAGAAAAAATACAGGATTAGAATATGACAGATTAAAATGGAGAAATAGAAGAGGTAGATTAGAACAATCCCTGGAAATACTTTATGAAAATGGAAATAAATCAGAAACAGATTTAGTAAGAGCTGATTTGTGGTGGAAACAAAGAGAGAGTATTACAAGAACTTTAATTTATAAGAAAAGATATAAAACAGCTTATAAAGTTGCAAGTGAACACTCTCTTTCTTATGGTCCTGAATTTGCTGAGGCAGAATGGCTAGCTGGTTGGATAGCTTTAACTTTTTTAAAATCAGGAGAATACGCTATCAGTCACTTTGATAATTTTTATAACAATGTTGGATATCCAATAAGCTTAGCAAGAGGCG
>MDTF01012712.1_pt1 | contig 10085 bp, 7 predicted proteins | sample 811191 | NCBI WGS metagenome assembly MDTF01 (sample SAMN05326649, study PRJNA326480) | marine metagenome | isolation source: seawater | place: Southern Ocean | collected 2011 | reverse complement strand
TTTTTTCGTAGGAATAGTTGTATTTCTTTCAATAATTTTAGTCATAATGCCACCAGCTGTCTCAATTCCTAAAGATAAAGGTGCTACATCCAGAAGTAATAGCTCATTTGTTTTATCATTACCTTGTCCTGTTAAAATTGCTGCTTGTACCGCTGCACCATAAGCAACTGCTTCATCTGGATTCAAAGACTTATTTAATTGTTTATTATTAAAAAACTCTGATAGTAATTCTTGTACACGAGGAATTCTTGTTGTTCCACCCACAAGAACAATTTCATGAATATCCCCTTTATTCATTTTAGCATCTTGTAGTAATTGTGTAATTGGAGTTATAGTTCTTTTAAAAATTTTATCAGCTAATTGTTCAAATTTAGCACGAGATAAAGTATGTGTATAATCAACTCCGTCCATTAAAGAATCTACTTCAATTGTAGCAGTTGTAGAAGAAGAAAGTGTTTTTTTAGCTTTTTCTGCCGCAATATTTAATCTTTTCAAAGCTCTTGCATTTTGTCTAACATCTTTTTTATGTCTTTTTTTAATATCTTCACATAGATAATTTGATATTTCATTATCAATATCAGAACCACCTAAATGTGTATCACCACCAGTTGCCTTTACTTCAAAAATACCACCATCTAAAGTTAAAATAGATACATCGTGTGTACCACCACCAAAATCAAATACTAAAATATTCCTTTCCCTTTTATCATCCGTTTTATCTAAACCATAAGCAATTGCAGCAGCTGTTGGTTCGTTAATAATACGTAGTACCTCAAGACCAGCAATTTGTCCAGCATCCTTTGTTGCCTGACGCTGAGAATCATTAAAATATGCAGGAACAGTAATAACTACCTTTTTCAATTCATGTCCGAGTTGAGCTTCTACAGTTTCTTTTAATCTTTGAATTACCATAGCTGAAATCTCTTCAGCGTGAAAAGTTTTATCCTCATCTTTATACTTAACATTAATTAATGGTTTATTATTATTATCTGCAGTAACATCGAATGACCATAGTTTAATATCATCTTTAATTGCGGGGTCATCAAATTTTCTTCCGATTAATCTTTTTGCATCATAAACAGTATTTTTAGGATTCATTGTCGATTGACTTTTTGCAGGGTCTCCTACTAATTTTTCGTCCGTAGAAAATGATACATATGATGGTATAATTCTCGAACCTGTTTGTAAATCTGGAATAATTTCAACTCTATCATTTCTCCAAATGGCAGCACAACTTGTAGTTGTTCCAATGTCAAAACCTGCAGCTATATCATCCTGTGAAACCATATATAATAAACTTATTTAATATAAGTAATATATCTTTAAGTAATTTTAATATTATAACATTATTACCAAATAGATAATAAATTACATTATTGATATTTTTTTATTTTTATAATATATACAAAATTTAAGAATAAATCTCTTGATATCTGTTTTTTTCAATAATTCATGTTCATTATTATATAATTTAATATCAAATCTTTGTATCTCTTGGCGGTCTTTATTTATTAAATATGTATTTAAATCATTTGGATTACAACTTGTACCAGATAAATCATATTTCATTGATATCATATCAGGAGATGAAGGTACATCTTTTTGATTTTTATTTATATATATAGAATCATAATATTTATTTGTATTATTATCAAATGGAACAATAATTCTATTATAGTCATTTAAATATATGTATATGCTATCCCCTTCTTTAAATTTACCAGTTGAACCTTGGTTATTATATGTTTTATCAATAAATACTTCAGTCTTTATAGTTTTAATATATATACAATCTTTAATTGTTTCTAATATATCAGTATAACATTCAAAATTATCATCATTTAAATATTTAAGATTATGTATATTATCCGAATCTATATATATTATCTTTTTATCTAGATTGTATATATCGTCCATTTATTCTATATATTCTTAATTATATATTATATAAAGAATTTACACATAATATTATTATAATATTTATGAATTTTAAAGATAACATATATTGTTTATATTATAATTTGATATCATCATTTTATATATGTTTAAATATGATATTTCCATATTATTACGAAGAAGTTATTTATTTTAATTCAAAAAATACCGAATTAATTGTTTGTAACAATCTATTTGATACTAAAAAAAGAAAAGAAAATTTTTTAATATTTATGGATAAATTATTAGAAAAAAATAATGATATTATTAAAATTGTTAAAATACAAAAAGAATTTGATTATAATTTAGATAATTATATTATAGAAAATAATTTATCAGATACTGAGACTTCCGAAGAAGAAAATAGTGACAATAATTATAGTGATAATAAATTAGATTAAGAATATTTCACTATTGATAATTGTTTTCCCCAATTATTTTTATAATATTCATCTATTCCAATCTCTTTTCCATAACATTTTGTAGATAATCTATCTTTAATATTTGTCATTGTTTTCAAATATTTTTCATATTTATATATATAATCATTAGTATTGCTAAGAGTTGCATTATTATTAAATGAAATATATTTATATATTTTATAAGTCATATAATAACTATATAAAAAACATAATATTGTGTCTATTGACCCAACACAATATCCATTTATTTCTTTAGTAGAAAAACATTCATGTTCTGTATTAATAATTGATATTAAATTAAACTTTTCTTTCGTTTTAGTATTCAATATATCTATTCTATGTCTTTTATTTAATATATCCATTGTTATATCATCAATTCTATATTTATTTATTATATTATATGTTTTTTTGTCCAATGTATTATTTATTATTTCCATTATATTTCTATTTGTTTTTTCTAAATTATTTGTCAAAATCATTAACATCATACTCTCTTTTCTATTTCTACAACAATTTGGGTCTTTAATATTTTTATGCAATTTTATAGCATAACTATCAATTATTGGATTTTTTTCCTTTTTAATATAATTTAATACATTTTCTATCAAATTATTATATTCTTTTGATATTGGTATATAACTATTTTTATATTTAACATCCTTATTTATTTTATTTAATTTTTTATATATACCTAATCTTTTATATATTTTTTCCCATCTATGAGAAGAACCCTCTGGTCTTGCAAGTTCATAATGTAAATTTCTTACCAATAATACACATGGTACTATTATATATTTTTCTTTATAATATCTCAATAATTTTGTTTTCAATTCTTCCTTGTGAATTTTTTTTAATATATCATATAATTTCTTACTTATTTGTGTTATATCTAATACATTCGTTCTACCAACATATACTTTATATGTATTAGGATGAGCAGCGTGTTTTACCTTTATCAGTTTATATTTTAAAATTCTTAATTCCTTTGCAATTTTTATAGCATCTTTTTTTGCATTATATGAATAACAATCATAATCTGCCAATGTATATGATTTATAAAATTTTTTGTTTTTTGGAAATACTAAATTTAAAGCATAACCACCATATATTATTAATTCTTTATTTAATATATAATATGAAATAACTTCAAATAACTTTTTACTATTATAATATTTTTTTTTTAAATATTCATCTTCATAATTTTCAACTAATTTTTTTATATCATTCATTAATCTAATTATATATGAGAACTTTATTAATCCCCTTCTATTTCTATATTATCTGGATGCCATATATAAAATATATTATTATATCCAATTGTTTTACTACAATCAGCTACTACTATTTGATAGTCAAAACTTTTAATTGTTACATGTCCTTCGACTATAGATATTGCTGAATAATTATTTTCCTCCACTAATTTTTTTAAATTTTCCAAATCCTCATCCTTATAATGTGAAACAGATATATTTCCAACATTTGCAATATCTATGTTATAATGTTTTGACCAATGTCCAGAAATACCTTCGGTAATTGGTTCAGCCAAGGATGTTCCTATTTTATTTTCATCACTTATATTATTTTCATCTTTAGATTTATTATCCTTTTTATTCATTAACTCTTTTTCCATCATACTATTTAAATTACCCCCCTCATACCAATATACATTTCCACCACCACCACCACCACCAATTGCCAGTATATTAGGTTTCATATTGTTTTTAGAATTTTTATTTGAACCATTCTTATCATATATTTTATCAGATTTTTCTACAATTTTTGATAATAAATTTTCAGTATCTACATTATCACTATTATTATTATATATATCATATGACATATTGCCATTATATGATGCAGATTCTTTGGGCTCATTATCAACTATATTTTTATTATATAAATCATATCTTTTAATATCGTTCGCTTTCATTGTTAATTCATATAATATAAAATAAGTATTAAATATATCTAATAATTTTTCCTTTTTTAATCTATCTGTATTTAATATTTCATTCTCAAATTTAATATAATTATTATGATTTAACATTGCTCTAAATAAATATTTATTATATTGCATATATATATAAATATCTCTTAATGGTAAAGGCATACCTATAGGAATATCTTTTTCTAATTCATTACTATATATATTTGCTATTGTATTTATTAAATCATTTTTCGCAAATGAATATTCTAATTCTGGATTAACATTATTACTCTGTAATTTTATCAATCTTATATATTCCTCAGAGTTTATTATATTTGTTCTCAATGTGTATTGATCTAACTCTTTATTATGTAATTTAGACATTATTCTATATAATTCTAATTTTGTTGGTTGTCTTCCCAATAATTCACGATATAATGTTATTATTAAATATTGATTATTATTGTCCTCTGGTGTTTTTATATCATCTTTATATGTATTTAATGAATATGGTAAATATGCATCACTTATTGGATCGTTTAATGTATTTGTATCTTTTTCTATATTTTCATAATATGTATTTTCTGAAAATAAATTATCAAGTGTATATGTATTATTTGATAATATTTCTGCCATCCTATTTCTTTGTGTTTCTACAGCATCATACATATTTGTTTCATCATACATATTATCTAAACGCTTTGCATAATTTGATACATATCTATCGTGACTATTTAAAAATTCATCATGTGAATACTCAAAACCAGTAGCTGGTACATTTTCTACATATGAAGAATTTATATGCGTCTTACCCATATTTCTTATTTTATTTTCATCTAAAACATCATCATTATCTCTTAATTTAAATCTTAATATTATTATACCACTTCCTCCATCTTTTCCATTATTATCACTTGATATATCATCACCATTTATTATTCCACCGCCACCACCACTTCCAGTATTCTTTTCCCCAGGTAAAGATATTAATATTTTATTAGCAGCATTTGTAAAATCCCATTGAACACCACTTCCCCCATTTGGACATGTTCTTGAACCAATTGATTTTAATATTCCCTTATTTCTTTTATAAAAATATGGCCCTCCTCCAATTCCACCACATCCCAAATGTGATTCTTTTTCACTTCCTAAATCTAAACCAAAATATTCTTTGAAATTATATTTATATCCATCTTGATTATATTTTATATTACTTAATCCCATATTTATATTTTCACCAATCTGTGATACACCACCGCCATATCCTGGCAAATTTTTAGATATATCTTCTACTGAACCTTCATTTCCGTATACATTTATATTATCTACATCTTTTATTTCTGATTCTGTTCTATTATTATATTTTGGTAAAATATTAGTTCCAAACCCAGAATTACCACCTCTATCTCTTTTACCACCTTCTCCACCTGAAGTTTCAAATATTTGTGTTATCTCATCTCCATTTATAATATTTATTTTACTTGAAGTACCATTCATATCATCATTTATATCATCAGATGGTACACCACCTTCGCCTATTATAAATTCATAAGTACTTCCTTTTTTAAATAAATAATTTTTATAAAATATTAATGTTCCAGCTCCTCCACCACCACCATTATAATTATCATCATCTCCTTCTATATATTTACTTGAAGCACCCGAACCTCCACCACCTATCATTAAAATATCACATAATGTATCTTTGTCATATGTTATAACATATTTAGGTATTATTATATCTTCTCTACCAGCTGTAGTATTTTGTATTGTTTTTTTGAATATAAATGAATGATATAATTCATTTATATGTGTAGATATCATATTTACATTTTGTAAACCATCAGTTATTACAATTGGTGCAATTTTTTCATTTATTGGTTCGTAATTAACAATTTCTCCTAATTTATATTTTATAATTATAATACCATTCCCTCCATTACCACCATATGTTCCTTCTCCACCACCACCTCCTCCCCCATTTATACCATTTGTAGCATATACATTTGGACTATCAAATCCAGTATTAGATGTAATATCTACTAAATGACCACCCTTACCATTTCCACTTGAATTACCCATACCTCCAATATTTCCATTTTCTAATATTATATGACATCCGCCACCACCACCATATCCATATTCTATATTCTCATTATAATCTTCAATATTTAAATTTAAGTTAATTCCTTCTCCGCCATTTCCTATATTTGCTATCCCGTCTATTTCTTTGCCATTTGTTCCATTTTTTTCAGAACCACCACCACCTCCGCCTAATATTTTTCCACGCTGTTTTAATAATTCTAATATTCCACCTGTACCACCATCACCACTTATACCATTACCAATACCTCCACATTCTGCGTTTAAACCCAAATCGTTAACACACCCCCCACCCCCACCACTTGAATAATTATTATTAAATTTTTGACCTAATATAGGAGTATTAGATGGTGGTGTATTATATGAACCACCTCCTCCACCACCAGCAGTATAAATATTATTTAATTCATTTGAAGATAGCTCAATTGATGAATTTTCACCAAATTTTCCAGAATTATGAGCTTCACTTGTATATGTTGAAATTGCTCCACTATCATCCTGTATTTTACGACCACCATTTCCACCTTTTCCTACTTTAAAAACATATTCTCCCTTGGGTATAACTCGGTCTCTAATATATTTAATATCACCAGCACCACCCCCACCACCATCTATGCCACCACCACCTCCTCCACCGACAATTAATATATCGCATAAAATATTTGTATTAAATTTAATATTATATATTGTTTGGTTAATATTATTGCTATAATTATCTAAATATCTTAATATTAATGCTTTTGATTCTTCATTTTCAATTATATTTTTTTCACTTGGTACATTTTCTATATCACCCAAATCATTTATAATATCTGCCTCCGTTGTATTATAATTTAAAAATTTTATAGTTGGGGGTTGTGATATTTCGAATTGTTCTTTTAATTTATTACATCTTCTAAAATATATAATTACTATATAAGAAAATATTAATAATATAATTATAAATAATAGTATAATTTTATAATTCATACTTAATATACATATATATATTATATGAAAAGAAATTATAAAATTGCTATAATAGGTGGAAATATTTCTGCTTTATATAGCGCTATTAAATATATAGATAATGGTTTTAGTATTAATATATTTGAAAGAAAAAATTATATAAATATAGATTCTTTTGACAATTATATTTATAGTTTATATAATGACAATCATACAATATATATTAATTTATTAAAAAAATTTGAAATAGAATCTATAAAATTAAATGATATAACATTTAATAATAAATTATATGATATTTTTAATATAGTAGTAGAAAAATCAAAATTAATACCAAAGAATGTATTATTAACATATACATTCTTTAATTTATGTAAAACTTGTTTAAAACAAAATGATATAGATATTATAAAATATTATTTCAATAATTGTGATATTATAAATAATATTAATGCAATAGATTTTATTTATATAATAAATAAAGATTTAACATCAAATACTAATTATTATTATGTAACTAATGATAATATTAATTTATTAATTAAAAAAATGATTGCTTATATAGATAATAAAAATAAAATTTATTATAATAATAATGTTAAAACTATTAAGTATAATACAAATAATAGTACAAATAAATTTATTATAAATGATAATAAAAATATTTTATATGATTACATTATTTGTACAATATCTAAAGATAATTTATTAGCTTTTGATTTTTGGAATTATAAACAAGTAGCATTATTAAATAATGTAACAAATGTAAATAGTTCTAATGTTAAAACTATGATAGATAAATTATTAAATTTTAATATAAATCAGTCAAAATTAGATAATAATGAAAAAATAAGATATAAATTATTATCGGATTTCAATATTGTTTATCCTATTGGTAATAATAAATTAAAAAATATATGTTTTTGGAATATTGGTACTAATAATGTAATTATTAGAGATAAAATTAAAAATATTTATAACAATAAATTTTTAATTTCAAGTGATTCTTTTACTATTAATAATATGTTTATAAATTATTCATTAGATAATATTGATACTAACATTTTAAAAATAAAAAAAAATTAATAAATTATTTTTTAGAATAACTTAAATATAATTATTCTATTTGTTTAATAATATTGGAAAAAATATTTTTACCAAAAATATTATAATTAATGAAAATATAAATAAAGAAGACTTTATTTATATTAAAGATAATGATAATAAAATTGAAAATATTGAAAAATATTAAAACAACATAATACTAAATATAATAATAGAATTGTTGATTGTAAAAATATATATTTTAATATAAGTAATAAATGTAGACATTCTTGTATTTTTTAGTATAATTACTATATATTTTAATTAATAATATTTATTTATATTAATATGGAGGATTATATTTGTAATATATGTTGTGATAATATAGTTAGTAGTAGTATATATTGTATTATTTGTCGTAAATCAGTATGTATTAAATGTAGTTTAAATCTTAAATCTAATAATTCAATTTCTTCTAATAAAACAATGTATGAAAATAAATTATATCTTGAATATAGATGTCCATTTTGTAGGTCTTGCAATCTTAAAGAATTATATAATTTAAATAAAGATGAATTGATTACTAATATTAATTATGATTTTTTAAATTTTAATGATTTATCAATTAAATATATTGATATTGTTAAAAAATATAATGATGTTATTTATAAACAACTTGAAGAAGTTGAATATTTGAAAAATAAAATTAATGATCTCACATTAATTAATAATGATAATTATAAATTAATTAATAGTATTATAAATAAAAAAAAATGATTTTTTATTTATAATTTAACATTTATACAATGACAACAATTACACAAATAATCATCGATAATTTTATCAATAATATTGATATTACAAAAGAGTATTCTCTTGTTGAATTGAAAAAAATCATAACTACTGAGCATAAAAAAGCTTATAGTGATAATAAAAAATTAGGTGCTAAAAAACTTACTGATTATCAGAAATATGTTAAGGAAAATTTATCTAAAACAAAAAGTGAAAATCCAGAGTTAAAACAAAATGATGTTATGAAACTTGTTGCTAAAAAGTGGAACGAATATAAAAAAAATAAAGAAACTTCTGATATTTTAGAAGAAGATATTGTACCCCCGTTAGAAAATAAAAAAGATAAAAAAACTACTGATATTTTAGAAGAAGATATTCCACTCCCTGTAGAAAATAAAAAAGATAAAAAAACTACTGATATTTTAGAAGAAGATATTCCACTCCCTGTAGAAAATAAAAAAGATTTGATACTACCTGTTGAAATTACACAAAAATTACCTAAGCGTCGTAATAAATCTACAAATAATAAAGTATAGTATTTTATATATATTGTAATATTAAATTAAAAGTATTTTAACTTTTTTTATTATAAAATTTTATATAATTTAATATAATAAATAAAAAAAATGATATATATAAATAGATCAAATATTTAATTGCAATGTTGAAAAATAATACTTCTTCTAAAAATAAAAAATTTGGCGGCGGTGAACAATATGATAAATCACCTTTATCTCCTTTATCTTCTGGATCTACTAAAACTCCTAAAACTCCTAAAACTCCTAAAACTCCTAAAACTCCTAAAACTCCTAAAACTCCTAAAACTCCTAAAATTCATAAAACTCCTAAAATTGTAAAACAATATGCAAAATCTTTGCTAAAAAATTCTTTAAATTCTGATAAAAAGACAGACG
>MDTF01014612.1_pt1 | contig 10090 bp, 9 predicted proteins | sample 811191 | NCBI WGS metagenome assembly MDTF01 (sample SAMN05326649, study PRJNA326480) | marine metagenome | isolation source: seawater | place: Southern Ocean | collected 2011 | reverse complement strand
GATAAAATCGGTGTGGGTTTCTGGTAAAAAGTCCAAATGGGACTGGGTCCCTTGCAGCCATCCTTTGCCATTTACACCTCCTGAACCAATAGCTATTTTCGATTGAATAATGTTCCAACCTGCACCCAAAGGATCACTCTCTGGATCTAGAAAAGTTAATACGCGTTGTTTTTGGTATCCACGCATACCCATCCACAAAAGGGGTAAGCCAGCCGCTCCCAGGACCATGGCTGCAAACACATAGCACCACAACAGGCCTGCAAAAAAAATAACAAAAAGCCCTGATGCGCCAATCAAAACAGAGGTACCTAGGTCAGGTTGCTTAGCAATTAATAATACCGGCACTGCCACTATTACCAACGCCATTATAATGTGTATTAGTTGCGGTGGCCTAGGTCGGCTAGCTAAATACCATGATACCGTGAGCGGTACCACTAGCTTCATAATTTCAGAAGGCTGAAACCTTGGTAGGCCAGGAATTTCCAACCACCTCTGGGCGCCTTTTGCGCCCACACCAAATAACAATACAGCCCCTAGAAATAGCAGCCCCACTAGGTACAATAAGGGCATCCAGCGCTGTACATTACGTAAGTTAATTTGTGCAACAATCACCATAGCTAGCAATGCTAAACTATAGCGTACCATTTGTTTTTGTACCGCCACCTCACTGGAACCAGAACCTGAATACAATACTAATAAGCCAAATGCCATGATAGTTAATAGCAGTACTAACAAAAATGGGTCTAACTTAAGCTTGATCCAAAACCCAGGGCCTTGCTTTAAATGTTTTCTTGCCTCTGGCGCCCAGCGTTGGAAATCAGCCATCGTTATTAGCCCCAGCTTTAGATTTTGTTTCTGGGGCAGCCTTAACACCCAAAACGTGCAGATCAAATAGGGTACGCGCTAAAGGCGCGGCGGCCGAACTGCCACCCCCTCGGTTTTCAATCACCACGGCAATGGCTATGACTGGATCTTTGGCCGGCGCCCAGCCTATATAAAGGCCATGATCTCGAAATCGTTCAGCTATTTTTTCGGCATCGTAGGTATCGTCTTGTTTAATACCTAGGACCTGGGCGGTACCAGTTTTACCCGCTATTTTGTAACTACTGTCTGCCCCACTGCGCCGCCCTGTGCCGTATTTACCATGCATCACATCAATTAAGGCATTGTGGATTTTAGTCCAATCGCTAGGACGTTTTAACTGCACATCACCCGGTTGTTGAGGATCGTTACGGCCTATGTCACTCAACTTATTGACTGCAAGGCCATCGATGGCCTTGATCATTCTAATTTGATGCCATTGACCTTTATTGGCCAGCACCATGGCCATGGTCGCTAACTGTATTGGCGTGGCTGATAGAAACCCTTGGCCAATACCTAGGTTTAGTGAATCACCCCGAAACCAAGAGGCATCACGATGTATGCGTTTCCACTGCTTAGTAGGCAAAACTGCCTTGGTAGCTTCTGGTTGGTCGGCTATAGTCACTTGGCCAAAACCAAATTGAGCCAGATACTTGGTCATGGGTGTGTTACCCATTAGATCGGAAATGGCATAATAAAAGGTGTCTACAGATTCAACAATAGACTTGTGCATATTGACCCGACCATGGCCGCCTTCCTTCCAATCGCGATACATACGCCCACCTTCGGTGAGCTGATAAAAACCAGGGTCCCAAATAGAATATTTGCGTGAGATGATACCCGAGTCAATACCCGCTAAGGCAATCACTGGCTTAACCGTAGATGCGGGTGGGTAACGCCCCCTTAGGGCTCGATTGAATAGTGGTAGATCAGTAGAAGTTAGCAAAGCTTTATAATTGGCATTACTGATGCCCGTTACAAATTGATTGGCACCATAGCTTGGTGCACTAGCCATGGCCAACACCCCACCTGTTTTGGGGTCAATAGCCACAATAGCACCCCGTTTACCTTCTAACAACCGGGCCGCAGTCTGCTGTAATTGCGCATCCAAATGCAAAATAATGTCTCTGCCTGGCAAAGGTTCAGTGCGATCTAATACCTGCAGTACTCTGCCCCTAGCGTTAGTTTCTACAGTTTGGCGCCCCACGGTGCCATGCAATTCACTTTCGTAAAAGCGTTCAACCCCAAGCTTGCCTATGTGATGAGTGGCACTGTAGTTAGTGGTATCTAGCTTTGCCAGTTCTCGATCGTTAATACGACCCACATAACCTAAGGCATGCACAAAGCCTTTATCTAATGGGTAGTAGCGCACTAGCTCAGGCACAATTCTAACACCCGCCAAGCGGTGTTGATTAACTGTAATTTGAGCAATTTCTACAGGGTTTAATTGAAACCGCAAAGCCACTGGGCTGAAGGGCCTGCGGGGTTGGTTTAGACGACGCTTAAAGCGCTTTATATCACCTTCATCGATAGTCACCATTTGCGCTAACTCAGCGAGCATCGCATCGATACCGCGCTTGCCTCCGACTAGCTGCTCTGGCACCAAGGTCAAGCTATGGCTGGCCCGATTGCCAGCTAACAAAGCCCCGTTAGTGTCATAAATTAGGCCCCGAGTGGGGGCAATGGCCTGCAATTGCTGGCGATTATCATCCGATTCTGTGACATAGCGATTATATTGCCAAACTTGCAGATAAACTAAGCGAGTAATAAGACCTGCAAAAACCAATACAATGATTAATAAAGACCACCAGAGCCTTGACCTGAACTGGTTTATTTCTTGACGTTGCGTATTCATATTTGACCAAGGCATTATCAGGTCAACTATTTATGGTAAGGGTGGTTATTGAGCAAACTCCAAGCACGGTAGATTTGTTCAGCCAGTAACATCCACAACAGAGGATGAGGTAATGTGAGAGGTGACAAACTCCAGCGCTGATCAGCTCTGGCCAGACACTCTGGAGACAGTCCATCGGGGCCACCCACTAAAAGCGTGATGTTCCGCCCCCCATACGCCACTCACCACATTGTTTAGCCAGTGCTTCTGTGCTCCAAGGTGTGCCTAGCAAATCCAGTGCAATAACCTTGTCTTGGGTGGGGATAGAGGCCAACATTTGCTCACCTTCTTTGGCAATTGTATGTTTTAAATCCGCCCCTTTACCACGAAAGCCTAAGCTTAATTCTTGTAACTGCAGCTGCATATCGCTGAGCATACGACGAGCATATTCGTCGTAGCCTTGGCCTTGGGTTACCCAAGTAGGCATTTTAGTACCCACCGCTAGCAACTTAATTTTCATCTATGCGCGGGGCTCAACAGCACTTGATAAGTCCTCTTTTAATGCTGGATTCCATAAGCGTTCCAAGTCGTAGAAGTCGCGTGCTTCAGCTTGCATGACATGGACTACAACGTCACCCAGATCTGACAAGACCCAATCACTACTCATTTCACCTTCGATACCCAAAGGAATGACCCCATTTTGTTTAGCCGTGAAGGATACTTCGTCTGCTAGAGACTTCACATGTCGGTTAGAGGTACCCGTAGCAATCACCATATAATCAGTGACGTTTGATAACCCACGCACATTTAACTGCACAATGTCTTTGCCCTTCATGTCTTCTAAAACACTGGTGATCAATGTTAATAAATCTTCAATTGGCATAGCCATAATTCGTGTTCCAAAAAATCTAATTAATGCCGTATAGGCCTTGGCTTGCAATGTATTGTGCCACTGCAGGCGCTAATTCTGTTGCGCTGAGTTGATAACCTAAGCACAGCTGTTGCCGTATCTGGGTCGCAGATACAGGGTGTTGCCCTAATTTCAAGTGGGCCACCTGACCAGATGGCGAAGCTAATAATTGATTAGCTCTAGCCACTTTGTAAGTTGCGTACCAGGTAAGCAACTCAGGATCTTGCGGCCAACAAGTTGCAGGCCGGGTAAGCACCAACAGGTGCCCATAATCTAACAATTCTTGCCACCGATGCCATTGCTGCAGGCCAGCAAACGCATCCATACCCATGCACCAGATTAAGGGCATAAGCGGGCCAATTTCCTGCCTCACTTCGGCCATAGTTACCACACTGTAACTGGGCCCTTGGCGTTTAACTTCGCGCGCATCCATAGCTAGCTGGCTGTGGCCAGCAATAGCCAGTGACAACATTTCTACCCTTTGCCCTGCTGTAGCTGTCGGTCTTTGCCGATGAGCTGGTTGGCTATTAGGCAGTAGCTGAACTGGCTGCACACCTAAGTAGCCACTTAGTTCAAGCGCCGAGCACAGATGCCCTTCATGTATTGGATCAAAAGTGCCACCCCATAGGACTCTGGCAGCTCCAACTCGCCCAGGCTTAAGAGCGGGTATGTCCATCACCAAACACAATATATTTTTGTGAAGTCAGGCCTTCAAGCCCCACCGGGCCTCGTGCATGTATCTTGTCTGTGGAGATACCAATTTCAGCACCCAGACCATATTCAAAACCGTCTGCAAAGGCAGTAGAGGTGTTAATCATGACCGAACTGGAATCAACGCGTGCTATAAATTCACGTGCTTTGGTATAGTTTTCAGTAACCATCGAATCTGTATGATGGGAACCGTAAACATTAATGTGTTCAATAGCCGCTTCCATGTCAGACACTACCTTGACCGATAAGATCGGTGCCAAATACTCTGTGTACCAATCATCTTCTGTGGCAGCCACAAGGCTGCCTTGGTAACTACCTATTTGCGCCATGGCAAGAAGACATAGGCGCAATTCAATATCAAATTCTTGTAAGCCTTGCGCCAGTTGGGGCAAAATTTCTTGCGCGCGCGACTCACATACCAACAAAGATTCCAGAGCGTTACACACCCCATAACGTCGAGTTTTAGCGTTAATAACGATATTAATCGCTTTAGTTGCGTCAGCCTCGTCCTCAATAAACACATGACAGTTGCCATCTAAATGCTTGATCACTGGGATACGCGCTTCAGCACTCACCCGCTTAATCAGACTCTTACCACCTCGAGGTACAATTACGTCAACGAATTTGGTGAGAGTGATAAGTTCACCTACGGCTGCCCTGTCAGTAGTTTCAATTACTTGCACTGATGTTGCAGGCAGACCCGCAGCGAGTAGCCCTTGCTTCAAACACACAGCAATGACTTGGTTTGAGTGACTGGCTTCAGAGCCACCCCTTAAAATTGCAGCATTACCTGATTTAATACAAAGACTTGCTGCATCAACAGTTACGTTAGGGCGGGACTCATAAATAATTCCCACCACACCCAAGGGCACCCGCATTTTACCTAACTGAATACCTGATGGGCGAAACTTCATATCAGAAATTTCCCCCACTGGATCGGCTAGCTCCGCCACCTGTTGCAAGCCAAGCATCATCGCGTCAATACCTGCATCGGTAACCGTAAGCCGGTCGAGCATGGAGGCATCTAAACCGTTAGCTCGGCCCGCAGCGAGATCTTTGGTGTTGGCCGCAATTAGACTTAACCTGCTAGAGTCCAGCGCACTCGCCATAGCCATCAGCGCCTTATTTTTGGTCAGGCTTGGCACAGTTGCTAAAACGGTAGCAGCGGCTTTAGCTTGGGCGCCTATTTGCTGCATATACTCAGCCACTGACATAAAACTCTCTCTTAAAAATTGATAACCATACTTAGGCGAATATTATAGCGCGAATCACAGCTCAATAGAGTAAAACCCTAAGCAATTAGCGCAATTTTTCTATTCACCCCAAGCAGGAACTAAAGTTTGTGGCAAACCTAATTGCGACATAATTCGCGCCACTACAAAATCCACCATATCATCTACGCTTTGAGGCCGGTTGTAAAAGCCTGGACTGGCTGGAATAACCACCGCCCCCATACGCGTCAATTTAAGCATGTGCTCAAGATGGATTTCAGAATAAGGTGCCTCTCGCGGCACTAGAATCAACTTACGACGCTCTTTTAAATGCACATCAGCAGCCCGCTCGATGAGATTATTGCTAGCCCCACAAGCAATAGCCGACAGGCTACCAGTACTGCATGGACACACCACCATGGCGTCACCACCTCCAGAACCTGAGGCGACAGGAGCCATCCACTTCTGCTTACCAAACACCCTTAATTGCCCTGCTTGCGCCTGATATAGGTCAGTAAAAAACGCCTGCATTGCAGCCGCTGCGGAAGGCACTTTAAGATCAGTTTCGGTCGCTAGCACTACTTGCGCTGCAGAGGAAACCATGAGTGAAACTTGACACTGCGCGAGCAATAAGCACTGCAGTAATCGTAATCCATATTGCGCGCCCGAGGCACCAGTAATGGCTAAAGTAACCTTGTAGGGCTGCGCGGATATAGCTGAAGAAAAAGATGACACTGGAGTCGCTTTTGGATTCATAAAGGTGTTAAACAAATGAGGTTTTCAACTATTGTACCAGCTAAAAGTTTATAAGCTACCTCTGCTGAAAAAAGCCCATTAACTGGGCTAATAGCTGCATTTATAAGCACAAAAATTTAGCTTTAAGCTGCAAGACTTTTTGCAGCAAGTGACATATAATTACGCACTTGTTTTTAAGTGCCAAAATGGACATCCCAAAAAATCTCATGTTGAGCCTCAATCAAGCCCTTGAGCAAGCCCAAGTTGACCCGCAACTTGTCTGCGTCGTTAACTCTATAACCACCACCTGTAAAAACATTGCTGAACGGCTTCGGGGGGGAGCACTGAGCGGCCTCTATGGCTCTGCTGAGCAAGAAAATGTGCAGGGGGAGGTACAAAAAAAACTAGATGTAATTTCCAATGATTTGCTAAAGCAAGCCTTGTTAGCTAACCGCAGTGTTGCAGGCATTGCTTCAGAGGAAGAAGAAGAGGTAGTGGCGGGCAATACTGAAGGCCAATACCTAGTCACCTTTGATCCATTGGACGGCAGCTCTAATATTGACGTCAATGTCACCGTAGGTACTATTTTTTCCATCCTTGCCCTGCCCAAAGAAGACGCCCCAGTTACTAACCAGACATTTTTGCAGGCTGGCCGTAAGCAGATTGCCGCAGGCTATGTGCTGTATGGCCCCTCAGTTATTCTGGCGATAACCACAGGCGCTGGTGTGGCCATGTACAACTTAGGTGCAGACAGCGTTTTTTACCAAACAGAGGATCAAATTCAAGTGCCTAACATCACTCAAGAATTTGCCATTAACATGTCTAACCAACGCTTTTGGCAAGCCCCCATGCAAGCCTATGTAAGCGATTTACTGCGCGGGGAAGAAGGCCCAATAGGCAAGCGCTTTAATATGCGCTGGATTGCATCTATGGTGGCTGAAGTACATCGGATTTTGACTCGTGGCGGAGTCTTTATGTACCCCTACGATAGCCGTGACCCCGCAAAGGCTGGCAAACTGCGACTAATGTACGAGGGCAACCCTATGAGCTTTTTAATTGAGCAAGCAGGAGGGGCGTCAAGTAACACCCAGACCCCCATAATGGACCTAGAACCACACCATATTCACCAGCGAGTGCCCGTCATTTTGGGCTCTAAAGAAGAGGTTGAGCGAGTTAATCAGTACCACCAAGATTAACTGCCAAACAGTCACAAAAGGAGGCAGGATATTTCACTATCAGGCCGTTATTAACCATTACTAGGATCCGACGAGACCATGAGCTACCAAAACATTCCAGCGGGTAAAGACTTACCTAACGACATCTATGTTGTGATTGAGATTCCAGCCAACAGCAGCCCCGTTAAGTACGAGATTTACAAGGATGCGGATGTCTTATTTGTTGACCGCTTTATGGCTTCACCTATGTTTTATCCAGCCAATTATGGTTATATAAACAACACCCTAGCCGACGATGGTGACGCCCTAGACGTGCTCGTTGTGACGCCCTACCCAGTAGTGCCAGGCAGCGTTATTCGTTGCCGCCCAGTAGGGGTTCTAAACATGACTGATGAGGCTGGCGAAGATGCAAAGCTTTTGGCAGTGCCTCATGAAAAACTGACTCAGGCTTACAATAACGTGCAGGACATTAGTGATTTGCCAGACATGCTTATCAACCAGATCAAGGAATTCTTTGAAAACTATAAGAACCTAGAAAAAGATAAGTGGGTCAAGGTTGAAAGCTGGGAAGGCGTGGAGTCAGCCAAAGCTAAAATCCAAGTAGCCGCAGCTGCCTATAAAAGCTAAGCCCAACAAACCAGATCAAAGGATTTCTAAAACCATAGCCACTTACCTGCACAGCACAAGGTGTGTGCCTTGCAAATGTGGCTCTACATTAGCAGCCTTTGATTAGCCTTGAGTAAGCAGGCCTCTTAAGTCTATGATGCCCGCGTTCGCACGAGCGATGTAAGAGGCCATGACAAGTGAGTGATTAGCCACTAAACCAAAGCCAGAACCATTCATAATCATGGGACTCCATAAGGTTTCTTGGGTCGCTTCAAGCTCGCGTATAATCTGTCGCAAGCTGACCAGAGCATTTTTCTTTTCCAACACTGACGTAAAGTCTACTGCAACCGCTTTAAGCAACTGAATTAAAGCCCAGCTCGCACCCCGGGCCTCATAAAATACATCATCAATTTGTGACCAGGGTGTTTTAATTTCTAATTCACTCGCCGCACTGGTGGACTGGGTTGCGGAAGCGTCTCCTGCCAAGTCTGTATTTAAACGCTTTTGGCCCACACTGGCACTCAAGCGCTGAGACAGGCTGCCTAAACGGGTTTCTACATCCCCTAACCAGCGCGTTAGATTGTCAGCACGGGCATAAAATTGTGCCTGACTTTGCTTTTCATCTGACAAGCGCTCTAGGTAGCGTGTGAGAGCGTTGATACCCATACGATATTCTCCTTCACTGGACGGCAACATCCAACTGGCGCTGTCAAAATTAAACTGCGGCTCTGCTATTGCCAAATCGTTATCTTCGGTCGACTGAGACTGCGAACGACTAAAATCTTTGCGCAAGGCGCGGGATAAGTCTCTTACCTGAATCAACACGCCATACTCCCAGTTAGGAATATTGTCCATCCAAACACCAGGCAGGGACACATCGTTAGATAAGTAACCGCCGGGCTTATCTAATAGGGTATTGGCCAAATGCAACAAGGCTTTAGTGGTGGTTGCTCCTGTTACTTTTTGGCTGCTGGGTATAGGCGCAGCACCAGGCTCACTATTCCAGTAGAAGCCCAGCACCGAAGCCATAAACGCATAGACCAAAAGCAAAATACCAGCAGCCCTTACTACCCAGTAACGCCCATCAACATAATCCTCTTTAATATTGCTTAGTGCCTGCTTGATGTTGGGCATTGTTAATTCCTTTGTGTATGGCTTTGTGTATGGCTTTGTGTATGGCTTTGTGTGTGGCTTTGTGTATGGCTTTGGATAAGGCTGGTCTAGTCTGGTGTTATATAGTGGTCGTGCGAGTAAACTTCAAGTTTATCTTTACGAGCAAGATACCTCACCTCAAGCCTTGCAGGCTGGCTGTGCTTAATATTGGCACGAATACGCTGATCTGCATCAGCTGCGTTCATAGTTTGATAGATCCACCGGGCTTGCGCATCCTTAGGTGCGACAATGAGCATAGTCGCTTGCAAATTTTGGGCTTTTTGAGCCACCATAACCAGCCATTGAGCCAGCCGCTGATCTTCCTCATCAATGAGTTTTAACGGCAAAGTTAGCCGCTGATTACGCATCATTGGGAGCTTAGTCTTAGGTTCAAATACTGCCTCTTGGCTACTTTTTACCAAGCTTTTTTTATGCTTATTAATAAGTCTTAATTTAGCTTTTAACTGGCTATGCTGGGGTATTACCTGCTTAGCGCGAGACCAAAATACGCGCGCCTGATCTACCTTGCCTTGATCTAGGCTGGCTTGTAATAATGCACAATAGCGCTCAACAATTTGTTCTAGGGCCGCCAGCGCTTGCCGATTATACGGCTCTTTAGCTAACACTCGAGACAAGTAATAATAGGCATTATCAGCCTTGGGCGTGGTTAACTTATCCACATTAAAAGCCCATCCTGCCTCAGCTAACCAAAAAGCCACCGCATCAGTGGGCGGGTTACTAGGCAGCAATTTTGGAGCTTGTCCGGTTAAAGACTTTAGCATTAATGTTGGCTTAGCTATGGCTGGTGTCGCTAGCGAACCCGAGGGCGACATAGCCTCTGGCGCTGCAACAGACTGTGATTCAACTATTTGTTCCGCCACCACTGGCACTGCAT